>TARA_R110000868_G_scaffold10313_1_pt1 | contig 29745 bp, 28 predicted proteins | sample TARA_R110000868 | Tara Oceans TARA_R110000868 (sample SAMEA4397489) | marine metagenome | biome: Polar Biome; feature: [SRF] surface water layer (ENVO:00010504); material: water (ENVO:00002006), including particulate matter (ENVO:01000060) such as... | depth 5 m | reverse complement strand
ATCCGGCGACAATCTCGGCGGCACGATGCGTCTCGGCGCCTATGGCTGCCATCTCGCAGATGGCAGCCTTGTGCGCGATATATACGGCGAGGACGATATCAGCGAACGCCACCGTCACCGCTATGAGGTGAATATCAACTACCGCGACAAGCTGGAGGCGGCCGGCGTGCGTTTTTCCGGACTTTCGCCGGACGGTATCCTGCCGGAGATCATCGAACTGCCCGACCATCCCTGGTATGTCGGGGTCCAGTTCCATCCCGAACTGAAATCGAAGCCTTTCGATCCCCATCCGCTTTTTACCTCGTTCATCCGCGCCGCGATGGACCGGTCACGATTGGTCTGAGCCATGACAGTCCCCAACCGCATCGAGATCGGGAACGTCACTGTTGCAAACGATGCGCCGTTCGTTCTGATTGCCGGGCCGTGCGCGCTTGAAAGCAGAGCGCATGCGATGGAGATGGCGGCGGCTCTGGTCGAGATCACGTCGGATCTGGGGATCGGTCTGATCTATAAAAGTTCCTTCGACAAGGCGAACCGGACATCGCTCGACAGCCCGCGCGGCATGGGACTGGCGGAGAGCCTGCCGATCCTTGCCGATGTGCGCGAAACCCATGGCTGTCCCGTCCTGACGGATATCCATCTGCCCGATCATTGTGCGCCGGTGGCCGAAGCCGTGGATGTTCTGCAGATTCCGGCCTTTCTCAGCCGCCAGACCGACCTGATCGTCGCGGCGGCGGAGACCGGGCGGGCCCTGAACATCAAGAAGGGCCAGTTCCTGGCTCCCTGGGACATGGCGAACGTGGTGACAAAGGCCCGGGCCGCCGGCAATGACCGGGTAATGGTCTGCGAGCGCGGCGTGTCGTTCGGTTACAACACCCTGGTCTCCGATATGCGGTCGCTGCCGGTGCTGGCGCAGACCGGCTGCCCGGTCGTCTACGACGCGACCCATTCGGTTCAGCAGCCCGGCGGACAGGGGAATGTTTCCGGCGGCCAGCGCGAATTCGTCCCGGTTCTCGCGCGGGCGGCCATGGCGATCGGTGTCGCCGCCGTCTTTATGGAGACCCACCAGGACCCCGACAGCGCCCCGTCCGACGGCCCCAATATGGTGCGGCTGACGGAACTGCCCGCCATCCTGAAAACCCTGGTCGACATCGACCGGATCGCCAAGGCGAACCCGGTCGAAATCTGAGCGGAATTTCTGAACGGTTTTCCCGCCCGGACGTTGCGCTGCGGCGGCGCGGACGTTATCACTCGCCCCATTGATCTCACTCGTCCTGCCGGGGAAACACCATGTCAGCCATTGTCGATATTCACGCGCGCGAAATCCTTGATTCCCGCGGCAACCCGACCGTCGAGGTCGAGGTCGAACTCGAAACCGGCGCTGCCGGCCGCGCCGCCGTGCCGTCGGGCGCCTCCACCGGCGCCTACGAAGCTGTCGAGCTGCGCGACGGCGACAAGGGCCGGTATGGCGGCAAGGGCGTCCTGAACGCGGTCGCCGCCGTCGAGAACGAGATATTCGAAGCCCTGTCCGGTATGGATGCCGACGAACAGGCGCTGCTCGACGAACGGATGATCGATCTGGACGGGACCGAGAACAAGGCGCGCCTCGGCGCAAATGCGATCCTCGGGGTCAGCCTTGCGATCGCCAAGGCAGCGGCGGACGACGCCGGGTTGCCGCTATACCGTTATGTCGGCGGCGCATCTTCGCGCGTCCTTCCGGTCCCGATGATGAATATCCTCAATGGCGGCGCCCATGCCGACAATCCCATCGATTTTCAGGAATTCATGATCATGCCGGTCGGCGCGGACAGCCTGAGCGATGCCGTCCGCTGGGGGGCGGAGGTTTTCCAGGCGCTGCGGAGCAAGCTTTCCCAGGCCGGGCACAACACCAATGTCGGCGACGAGGGCGGCTTCGCGCCGAATATCGGCGGCACCCGCGACGCGCTTGATTTCGTGATGCAGGCCATTGGGGAAGCCGGCTTCAAACCCGGCGAGGATATATATCTGGCGCTGGATTCGGCTTCGACCGAATTCTTCAAAGATGGCAAGTATCATCTTGAAGGAGAAGGAAGAATTCTCTCCGCCGAAGAGCTGACATCCTATTATGCAGATCTCTGCAACGCCTATCCGATCGTGTCGATCGAAGACGGTCTTGCGGAAGACGACTGGGAGGGCTGGAAGGCCCTGACCGATGCCCTGGGCGACAAGGTGCAGCTTGTCGGCGACGATCTGTTCGTGACGAACCCGGCACGGCTGTCCGACGGTATCGTCCGCGGCGTCGCGAATTCGATCCTGGTCAAGGTGAACCAGATCGGCACGCTCACGGAAACGCTTGCGGCCGTCGAACTGGCGCACAAGGCATCCTATACCGCCGTCATGTCGCACCGTTCCGGCGAGACGGAAGACACCACCATCGCGGATCTCGCCGTCGCGACCAATTGCGGTCAGATCAAGACGGGATCGCTCGCCCGGTCGGACCGGCTCGCGAAATACAATCAGCTGATCCGCATCGAGGAACATCTCGGTCCGGCAGCGATATATGCAGGGCAGAGCGTCCTTCCATAACTGACCGGGCTTGAGTCAACTCTAAATACTGAGTCTAAAAATGGCAGATTTCGGTTGATATCCACAGTTTATTTCCTGATCTGAGTCTTTTTTCTTGACCTGACGAATCGAAATGTGATTCGGTTGGCCCATGGGAGCAGCACACGAAATCAAACGCAGGTCGCGCCGGATGATCGTTCCGATCGTCGGGGCGCTGTTCGTTTGCTATTTTCTGGTCCATGCCTTTCAGGGCGACCGTGGCGTTCTCGCCTGGATGCACCTGCAGAAACAGGTGGCGATCGCGGAACAGACCCTGGCAGAAACCAAGGCGATCCGGACCGATTACGAATCTCGGATTTCACTGTTGCGCTCGGAGCATCTCGACGCCGACATGCTCGACGAACGCGCGCGGATCATGGCGGGGCTTGTCAGGCCCGACGAATTTATCGTTATCGACGCTTTGGCGGCGGACAAGCGCTAGCCGCGCTGTCGCGGAAATTTGCCCTTTTCGCGGTTTTTCGCCCGTTTTGTAATTTTCCTAAATTCTTAACCCGATAATACGATAGATACTTGCCGAGGTCGCGGTTGCGGCCCGACGCAGTTTCTATATTCTGTTAACCAAGATAACAGAAGAAAATGCGCGCATATGCACGCATTTCATTCGGAGGAATTCATGGTGACAGCATCCAAAGGCAAGGCAGCCAAGGGCAAAACCAAGTCGACGGCCCGGCGGCGTTCAGGGGCGACCGCGGCCGACGCGGATCAACTGCTGAAATATTACCGCGACATGCTGCTGATCCGCCGCTTTGAAGAGCGCGCCGGCCAGATGTACGGCATGGGGCTTATCGGCGGGTTCTGCCATTTGTATATCGGCCAGGAAGCCGTTGTCGTCGGCATGCAGGGCGCGATCGACGACCGCGATGCGGTGGTGACCAGCTACCGGGATCACGGACACATGCTTGCCTGCGGGATGGAGCCTGCGGGCGTGATGGCCGAACTGACCGGACGGAGCGGTGGCTATTCCAAGGGCAAGGGCGGCTCCATGCACATGTTTTCCAAGGAAAAGAATTTTTATGGCGGCCACGGCATCGTCGGCGCGCAGGTGCCGATCGGCACCGGTCTCGCCTTCGCCGCGAAATACAAGAAGACCGGCGGCGTATCGCTGACCTATCTCGGCGACGGCGCCGTGAACCAGGGCCAGGTCCACGAAGCCTTCAACATGGCGGAACTCTGGGACCTGCCGGTCATCTATATCATCGAGAACAACCGCTACGGCATGGGAACGTCCGTCGCGCGGGCGTCGGCGGCGAAGGAACTGTACCGGCTGGGCGAACCCTACGGCATGCCGGGCGAACAGGTCGACGGAATGGACGTGCTGGCGGTCAATGCCGCGGCGCAGAAAGCGGTGAAGCACTGCCGCGACGGCAAGGGCCCGTACGTGCTGGAAATGCTCACCTATCGCTATCGCGGACATTCGATGTCCGACCCGGCCAAGTACCGGACCAAGGAAGAAGTCGCCGACATGCGGGAAAATCACGATCCGATCGCCAATCTCAGCAAGAAGATCGTCGAAGCCGGCCACAAGACCGAGGACGATCTCAAGGAGATCGACAAGGAAGTGCGCGCGATCGTCGTCCAGGCGGCCGAATTCGCGCAGGAAAGCCCCGAGCCCGATCCGTCGGAACTCTATACCGACGTCCTGGTAGAAGCCTGAGACGGGAAGGGAACAGAAAATGTCCATTAATATTCTCATGCCCGCGCTGTCGCCGACGATGACGGAAGGCAATCTTGCCAAGTGGCACAAAAACGAAGGCGACAAGGTTTCCGCCGGCGATGTTATCGCGGAGATCGAAACCGACAAGGCGACGATGGAGGTCGAGGCGGTCGATGAAGGCGTTCTCGGCAAGATCGTTATTTCCGAAGGTTCGGAAAACGTTCAGGTGAACCAGGTCATCGGCGTTCTGCTTGAAGAAGGCGAAAGCGCCGGCGATATCGGCGATACCGCCGCGCCGGAAGCCGAGGCGGCGCCCGATGCGGAAGAGGAGGCCCCCGAGGCCGAGAAAAAAGAGGAGTCTGCACCTGCAGAAACCGGGGTAAAGGCGGCTCCGCCGGCAAAGACCGTCGAGGCCGAACCTGAATTCAAAGGCAAAACCGTCAGCACGACCGTCCGCGACGCGCTTCGCGACGCGATGGCCGAGGAAATGCGCAAAGACGACAATGTCTTCCTGATGGGCGAGGAAGTCGCCCAGTATCAGGGCGCCTACAAGGTCAGTCAGGGGCTGCTGGACGAGTTCGGCGAGATGCGCGTGATCGACACGCCGATCACCGAGCACGGCTTTACCGGCCTTGGCGTCGGGGCGGCTTTTGCGGGGCTGAAACCGATCGTCGAATTCATGACCTTCAACTTCGCTATGCAGGCGATGGACCACCTGATCAATTCGGCGGCAAAGACCAACTACATGTCGGGCGGCCAGATGGGCTGCCCCGCCGTGTTCCGCGGCCCGAACGGCGCTGCGGCGCGGGTCGGCGCCCAGCATTCGCAATGCTATGCCAGCTGGTATGCCCATATCCCGGGGCTTTACGTCCTGGCGCCGTATTCCGCGGCGGATGCGAAAGGGCTGCTCAAATCGGCGATCCGCGATCCGAACCCGGTGATCTTCCTCGAAAACGAAATCCTCTACGGTCAGAGCTTCGAGGTGCCGGACGATCCCGACTGGACCGTGCCGATCGGCAAGGCGAAGGTCGTGCGTGAAGGCAGCGATGTCACGATCACCGCGTTTTCGATCATGGTCGGCCACGCGCTTGCCGCTGCAGAGGAACTGGCGAAGCAGGGAATAGAGGCGGAAGTTATCGACCTGCGGACCCTGCGCCCGCTGGATACCGAAACCATCGTGACCTCGGTGAAGAAAACCAACCGGATTGTATCGGTCGAAGAAGGCTGGCCGGTCGCGGGCATGGGCTCGGAAATCGCCGCCATCATGATGGAAGAAGCGTTCGACTGGCTCGATGCGCCGCTGAAACGCGTCTGCGCGGTCGACGTGCCGCTGCCCTATGCCGCGAATCTCGAAAAACTCGCACTGCCGCAGATCGACGACGTGGTGCAGGCGGCAAAAGCCGTCTGCTACGCGGACTGATCGGGCGGGGGCTCAGACATGGCCATCAAAATACTCATGCCGGCGCTGTCGCCGACGATGACAGAGGGCAATCTTGCCAAGTGGCACGTCAAGGAAGGCGACAAGGTCAATCCCGGCGATGTCATCGCGGAAATCGAGACCGACAAGGCGACGATGGAAGTCGAATCCATCGACGAAGGCGTCGTCGGTAAAATTCTCGTTGCCGAAGGAACCGAAGCGGTCCAGGTGAACGAAACGATCGGGATACTGCTCGAAGACGGCGAAGACGCGTCCGCCGCGGACGAGGCGGAAACGCCGGCCGCGAAACCTGCACCCGCCGCAGAATCCGAAGAAGGGTCCGAAAAAGAATCCGAAACCGCTTCCGAAGCGGCCCCTGAACCCGAACCGGCAACCGGCAACGGCGCTTCTTCTGCCGACGTGAAGGCAAGTCCCCTGGCGCGGCGCATCGCGGAACAGTCCGGTGTCGATCTCGGCGCAGTTCAGGGATCCGGCGCCCATGGCAAGGTGGTGCGCGCCGATGTCGAGGCCGCCATGACCGGCGGCGCGAAGCCTGCAGGCGGCGGCGCCGTGGATATTTCCGCATCCGGTGCGCTTCCTGCCGCGCTCGATGCCGACGGCAACCGGATTTTTGCAAGCCCGCTCGCCCGCCGCATGGCGGCGCAGTCGGGTGTCGACATGTCGACGGTTCAGGGCTCCGGCCCGGACGGTCGGATCGTAAAGCGCGATGTCGAAGCGGCAATCGCGCAGGGTGTGCCGGCTGCGGCTGAAGAAACCGGAAAGACGGCCGCCCCGGCGGCAGCAGGCCCGGCTGCGGCGGGCGATACGTCCGAACTGGTCAAGCTGTCCACGATGCGCAAGGTCATTGCCCAGCGCATGGTGGAATCAAAAACCCAGGTCCCGCATTTCTACCTGACGATGGATTGCGAGATCGATGGACTTCTGGATATTCGCAAGGCGCTCAACGCCGCGCAGGAAGATGTAAAGATATCGGTCAACGATTTCGTCATCCGCGCCTGTGCGATGGCGCTGATGGAAGTCCCTGCCGCGAACGTCGCCTTCGAAGGCGAGGGGGTTATGCGCCAGTTCCACACGGCGGATATTTCCGTGGCCGTCGCCATTCCGGGCGGGCTGATCACCCCGATCGTGCGCGGCGCCGAGGGCAAGGGATTCAAACAGATATCCACTGAGACGAAAGACCTCGCGACCCGCGCGCGGGACGGGAAGCTTGCGCCGGAGGAATACCAGGGCGGCTCGTTCTCGGTGTCCAATCTGGGGATGTTCGGCGTGAAACAGTTCGACGCGGTCATCAATCCGCCGCAGGCCTGTATTCTGGCCGTCGGCGCGGGCGAACAGCGCCCGGTCGTGAAAGACGGACAGATCGTTCCCGCGACGGTGATGAGTTGCACCCTGTCGGTCGATCACCGCGTGGTCGACGGCGCGATCGGGGCGGAACTGCTGGCCGCCATCAAGCGCTACATCGAAAACCCGGCGCTGATGCTGCTCTAGGCGGCACAAACCGGGGACGACTAGCCGGCCGGTTTTGCCTTGGCGCCGTTTACGATGGCGTCGATTGTGGCGTCCATGTCGAACGGTTGCATGACCGGCGGGCGTTTTTCGACAATTTCGGGAATGCTGTCGAAATTGGGAACGATGTGGACATTGTCCAGATCGGCGAACTGCCACATGTTGCGCCGGGAGCGGCTGCCGAACAAGCCGATGTCGGTGACGATGAACGTCTCCACGCCCATCAACGCACTTTCCCGGACGACCGAGGATTCCCCGTTGGTGACGACGAAGTCGAAATGGCGCGCCGCCACGGTCGGATAAATGTTCCGGTCGAGGATGTTGATGCCCCGGTCCCTGAGAATGCTCTCGATTTCATCGAATTGCGGAAAGGGCGGAAATTTGATCCAGAGCCATTTTTGGAGCCAGTCGTGAATAAGCCCCAGGGTCTTCGTCGTCCCGTGTTCGACAAGGATGTATTCAAGGCTCATGGTCAGCCAGAGGCCGCGGCCCCATCGGTCCTGCGGTTCGTGCAGGTCGGAAGGCGTCTTGATCCAGCCCACCGTTCGGATATCGGTCAATCCGCCGAACATGTGTTCACGTGCAGACGGCGCGAGATACAGATCGACCGACGGAAGATTCGCGATTTCTCCCGCGAGCAGCGGCTGGGACAGGTCGTGGGGATAGTAGGCTACAAATACCGGTTCGATACGCTCGATCAGGTCCACAAGGGCCGGACAGTCCGGCACCCCCATCTGATGCATCATATAGCGTTCGTCCCAGCCGAAATGGGCCGATGTGACCAGAACCTTCGGGCGTTGTGCCGCCAGGACGTCGTTGAGTCCGTTCAGGATGGAGGAATTGGGCGTTGCATGCAGTTCGATGCAGTCAAAGCCCCGGTTCCGCATCTCCAGAAATACCGGGTTGAGGACATATTCGCTCTCGGCCCCGAAAAAGACGAATAGCGGGTCTTTCATCGCCGACCGGCCCGAAGCGACTGTTTGGACGCGCGATACCAGCGCAGGTATTTCCCGTCGGTACCGGATCCGGCGGGCAGCGCCTCGCCGCCGTCGAGATAAATGAAACCCTCCTTGTTGTCAGGGGTCTCGACCATGTCGTTTCGCGACACGCGATTGCATCCGGTCGCGTTTGCCGGACACGGCGTGCCGTCAACCGTGGTCAGGATGTCTTCGACATCGAAAAACCCCCGGTCGTGGAGCATGTTGCGGATGTAGGTATCGGGAAACGTAAAGAGGCCCCGGTTGTCGACCGGTTTGAAACTGCTGCTGTTTTCGGGCCAGAAATCAATGCACAGGAGCAGTTCGCGTTTGAGCCGGAGGGTGGTGTTAAAGAGCAGGTCGGGATCGACAATCAACAGACAGGCCCAGGCGGGATCCAGCACGACAAGCGTATCCGCCGGCGGGCAGGCATCGGCCAGATCGAGCCAGCCGCATCGAACCGTTTCATAGGGCGCCTGCGGTATCGTCGGTCCGGAAAGGGGCATCGTGGCAGAGGGCCGGATCACGGTCACCTTTCGGCCCGTTTCAACCAGGACCGGCCCGACGAGCCCGGCGGCGTCGCCGATCAGGTTGACCCGTTCCCCCGGCCGCGAACATCGTTCGGCAAGCGATACCAGCGCCGGCACGAAGCGGGGGTCGGTCTGTCCATGGGTTTGGCGCTGGACGGCATTGCCTGCCATGCATCGCAGCAGGGACATCCAGTTCGCCGTGCCGATCTGTTCGCGGTTGAGAAGCCAGGACCGGCCGAAGAATCCTGCGGCAAGCGCGCCGACCGCATCCAGTACATCGTCGTTTTGTCCGGCATCTGCGGCGTTGTTGGCGGTGTGGACGATCGCGCTGTTTCCGCTATCGGCCGACGGCGCGGCGGGGGCGATGCCGGTAATCGTGGAAATGATGCCGGCGGTGCTCCGGTCCTCGCCATAGGGCAGCACAATGCCGTCGCCGTTATCGAGCAGCGCCGCCAGCGCCTGTTGACGGCCGGAATCGCCGAAATCGTCGGTGAGACAGATCGTATCGATATCGTATCTGTCGAGAAATGCCGGATCGGGGGCTGCCGGGGCGGCCGGTACGACTTCATCGACGCAGCGCAGGGCAGCGACGATCGCGACACGTTCGTCCATGGGAATAACAGGCACATGGCTGAGGCGCGACGACGTTTCGTCATCGAAGATGCCGACGACAAGAACCTCGCCGAGTGCTGCCGCTTTTTCGAGGTGACGCAGGTGACCGGCGTGAAAAAGATCGCCGATCAGATCGACATAAATGCGCGATTTTCCGGTGACCGGGGTCTCGGTCATCTGTTCGGTACTGCCCGGATCTTATTTCCGGCGGCGGCGGCGCGCGGCGATAAACCCGAGCCCTGCTGCACCGATCGCCAGTCCTGCCATCGAGGAAGGCTCATCGACCGAAGCCGCCGGTGCGCTGCCGGGGTCGGAAACGACGACACTGTAATCCTGCAAATAGGAGGCACCGCTTTCGATTCTGAAATTGAGTTCGCCGTTTGTCAGCGCTTCTGCGTCGAAACTGAAATTCGGGCCGAAGATTGTAGAGAATGCGGGACCGGAGTCGGAACTGCTACCGCTATCGGATGACACCGAACCTGAAGCAGAACTGTCCGCCTGAATCGAGTCGCCCTCGAAATTGAGAACGCCGCCCGCGCTGTTCAGAAGCGTTATGGCAAAGCTTCTGGGATTCGAGCTGATGGTGCCGCTGGCATCCGGGGCGGGGCTGATGTCGATATTGACGCTTTGGCCGGGCGTGAGGCCGGTCAGCGTGAAATAATCGAATGCATCGTCGCCGGACGCGGATGCACTCAGGGCTGTACTGTTCAGGTTGCCGAATATGGTTGCCCCGCCGAACACGCTGCCGGACGCCGCCGGCCCGGATGCGTCAACTCCGGAGGACTCTGCTCCCGACGACAAGGGGCCCGACGCCGAAGCGTCCCCGGAGCCGGATCCTGTGATGTCGATCAATGTGCGGGTCGCAAATGTATTGCCGAAATCCGTGGCTTCGGAAATCGTCAGCGCCGATGCCGCATTCAGGGAAATAAAAGTAAGAGCGGAGGACCCGAGCAGCAAAGTGCTAAACTTGTTCATAGGTGACGTCTCGTAAACGATTGAAATTCCGGGACACTTAGCGACGTGCAGGGTGCCTAACGGTTTTTAAAGCGGTTCGGTGATTGAGTACAAGGAATCTTTGGATATTGGTTAACAGGACGCTCGAAATTACGACCCGTTTCCCGTATTAACAACGTGACGACTGATTTTACCGGCGCCCGGGACGAGAGGATACAAATTGGCTGATACTGAATACGACATCATCGTGGTCGGCGGCGGCCCGGGCGGCTATGTCGCGGCGATCCGCGCGGCGCAGCTCGGGATGAAAGCGGCGGTGGTGGAACGCGAGCATCTCGGCGGGATCTGTCTGAACTGGGGCTGTATTCCGACCAAGGCGCTGTTGCGCACGTCCGAGATCAAGCACCTGATCGACAATGCCGAACAGTTCGGCCTGTCGGTCGGCGAAGTGTCGTTCGACGTGAAGAAGATCGTCGAACGGTCGCGCGGCGTTGCCAAGCAGCTCAACCAGGGCGTCGGTCATCTGCTGAAGAAAAACAAGGTCGATGTGATCATGGGAACCGGCGCGCTTGCCGGCGAAGGGAAGCTCGCTGTAACCGACGCTGACGGCAAGTCGTCGGAGATCGCGGCGAAACACATTATCCTGGCAACGGGTGCCCGCGCGCGGACCCTGCCGGGGCTGGAACCCGACGGCAAGCTGATCTGGACCTATCGCGAAGCCATGGTGCCGGAAGCCATGCCGAAATCGCTTCTTGTCATCGGATCGGGCGCTATCGGGATCGAGTTCGCCAGCTTCTATTCCGATCTCGGCGCCGATGTAACCGTGGTCGAAGTGATGGACCGCGTCCTGCCGGTGGAGGACGAGGAAATTTCGACCATGGCCCGCAAGGCGTTCGAAAAGCAGGGCATGACCATTCACACGGGCGCGAAGGTTTCCGGGTTGAAGACCGGCGCGGATAACGTGACCGCGACGGTCGAGATGGGCGACGGCAAGACCGAGGAAATTACGGTCGACCGCGTGATCCTCGCCGTCGGCATCACGGGCAATGTCGAGAATATCGGGCTGGAAGACACCAGGGTCGAGGTCGACCGGGGCCATGTGGTCATCAACGAATGGATGGAAACCGGCGAGCCCGGCGTCTATGCCATCGGCGATCTGGCGGGGCCGCCCTGGCTTGCCCACAAGGCGAGCCATGAAGGCGTGATCTGCGTCGAGAAAATCGCCGGGGAAAAGACGCATCCGCTGGATACGTCGCGGATACCGGGCTGCACCTATTGCCGCCCGCAGGTCGCCAGCGTCGGCATGACCGAGGCGGCCGCGAAAGAAGCGGGCCATGAGGTTCGCGTCGGCCGTTTTCCTTTCATGGGCAACGGCAAGGCCATCGCGCTCGGCGACAGCGAAGGCATGGTCAAGACCGTGTTCGACGCAAAGACCGGCGAATTGCTGGGCGCGCACATGATCGGCGCCGAGGTCACGGAACTGATCCAGGGCTATACGGTCGGCAAGACGCTGGAGACGACGGAGGCCGAACTGATGGAAACCGTGTTCCCGCATCCGACCCTGTCGGAAATGATGCACGAGTCGGTGCTTGACGCCTACGGCCGGGCGGTCCATTTCTGAATCATGGACAGTCCCGCAGAAACCAGGCGCCCGCGTCATCCCGAAAAGGCGCACCGGCCCGATAACCCGATCCAGCGCAAGCCGCCCTGGATCCGCGTAAAGGCGCCGACATCGCCGGTCTACCAGGAAACCCGCGACCTGATGCGGAAGCTGAACCTGGTGACGGTGTGCGAGGAAGCGGCCTGTCCGAATATCGGCGAATGCTGGGCGCAGAAGCACGCGACCATGATGATCATGGGCGAAATCTGCACGCGGGCCTGCGCGTTCTGCAACATCACGACCGGCATGCCGAACAAGCTCGACGCGCTGGAACCGGAACATGTTGCCGTGGCGGTGGCCGAACTGGGGCTTGCCCATGTAGTGATTACCTCGGTCGACCGCGACGATCTGGCCGATGGCGGGGCGGCTCATTTCGCCGAAGTTATCCGCCGCATCCGCGAAAATTCACCGGACACGACCATCGAAATCCTGACGCCGGATTTCCAGAAAAAACCGGGGGCGATCGAGACCGTTGTCGCGGCCCGGCCCGACGTCTTCAATCACAATCTGGAAACGGTGCCGCGGCTGTATACGACGGTGCGCCCGGGCGCGCGGTATTTCGCCTCTCTCAGCCTGTTGGACCGGGTAAAGCAGCTCGACCCGACGATTTTCACCAAGTCAGGTCTGATGGCCGGGCTCGGCGAAGGCCGCGAAGAGGTTTTGCAGGTGATGGACGACCTGCGCGCCGCCGATGTCGATTTCCTGACGATCGGCCAGTATCTTCAGCCGACGGTGAAACATCATGCCATCGACCGTTTCGTGACGCCGGACGAGTTCGAGGCCTATAAAAAAGCGGCCTACGGAAAGGGCTTCCTGATGGTCGCTTCGTCGCCGCTGACGCGCTCGTCCTATCATGCCGACAGCGATTTCGCGGAAATGCGCGCCGCGCGCGAGGCAAAACTGGCGGCGGAATAGAAGCCGCTTTCACCGAATGCCGACACATCACGAAACGCGATACCTGCCCCAGACGCCGGACCAGTTGTTCGAACTTGTCTCCGACGTCGAGGATTACCCGAATTTCCTGCCCTGGTGTATCGGGCTGCGTGTCAAAAGCCGCGAAGACAATGTGATCCGCGCCGACATGATCGTCGGCTTCAAGATGCTGCGGGAAAAATTCACCTCCCGGGTCACGCTGACCCCGAAAAGCCGGATCGATGTCGAATACCTGGACGGTCCGTTCAAATATCTTGAAAACCGCTGGCTGTTCATCGAAAAGGACGGCGGCTGCGAGATCGACTTTTTTATCGATTTCGAATTCCGCTCACGCCTGTTGCGCAAGGTGATGGAACCGCTGTTCCACGAGGCCGTCCGCCGGATGGTCCGGGCGTTTGAGAAACGGGCGGTGGAGCGGTTCGGCTAAAAATACACGCGGGATTCGATCCGGTCGTATTTGTCCCGGGGCAGGGGTGTCTCTATCCGGGCGACGGCAAGAGCCGATAGAACGGCGTCGAGCGCATCTCCGCCCGGATTATCGAGAATCGTCCGGCGCAGATTGCCGCGGATCGGCAACAGCATTTTGCGGCGTGTCACCGACCGCAGAATAGTTTCCCGGGACGCCCGGAGTGTCGCCCCTGACCCCTTGTAAGGCTTGTACAGGTCTTCGTGTTTGAGCAGGGATGCCGGGCATATTTCCGCAATGGTCGGCTTCCCCGGCTGTTCGGTCTGCATCGGGATCACCCGGGCGCGGTTCTCCGCCACGAGGGGGTGGAGTACATGGCGGATGCCCGACCACGTCTGCCGGTAGAGCCGCAGGTTGTAGGCGCACCACGGCACGCGGGCCTCGGTGTCGCATTTTCTTTTCAGCTCCCGGCCGCCCGTGATTGCGCGGCAGCGATCGCGAAACCGCTCCGGGGTGTCGAATTCCGTGGCGAAAGAGCGGACGAAGGAACGCCAGCTCGCCTGGTCGATCAGTTCTGCGGGCAGGCTGAAGGGAAAGTCGAATCCCACGATATGGTCGGCGAGCGTCGCCACATGGGCGACAAGCGCTTCCAATGCCGGAGCAAATTCCCTGGCGCCGCCGGGCAGGTCCGCGGCGCGGTGCAGACTGTCGATCCGGACCCCGGCAGGAGTGACGTCGCCGGCGGCGATCCAGATATTATTGCCGGCATCGCGCGCGCCGGAAAAATCGACCCCGGCGACCCGTGTGCACAGGCTCATCGCGGATCAGACCAGGGATTCGATAAGCGCGAACGCTTTCAGGATCGAAGCCTTGCGGACCGCCGAACGGTCGCCGTCGAACATGCAGCGTTCGTGAATCGTATCGCCGCCCTTGCGCGCCGCGCAGATGTGGACGAGACCCGCAGGCTTGTTTTCGCTCTGGCCGGGTCCGGCGACACCGGTAATTCCCACAGCGATATCGGCCCTGGACTGCGCCAGTCCGCCGGCGGCCATGGCGCGCGCGACTTCTTCGCTGACGGCGCCGACCTGTTCGAACAACTCCATCGGTACGCCGACAAGTTCGTTTTTTGCCTCGTTGGTATAGGTTACGAATCCGCGCTCGACGACATCGGACGAGCCGGCGACTTCGGTCAGCGATCCCGCGACGAGCCCGCCGGTACAGGATTCGACCGTGGCGACGGTCAGTCCCGCATCGCGGCAGGTCTGGAGCAGGTTTTCGGCCTTTTGAAATACGTCTTTGTCTATCATGTCATCCCGCGATCAGCATCTGTGCCGCATAGAGTACGGCAAGCGCATAGGCGCCGGCAAAGATATCGTCCGTCATGACCCCGAACGCGCCGGGAAGCGCCCGGTCGGCCCAGGATGCCGGCCAGGGTTTGAAGATGTCGGCGGCCCGAAACAGGACGAAGCCGGCGAGGTACCACCATAAATCGACCGGGACCAGGGCAAGCGCCAGGAACTGGCCCGCGGTCTCGTCGATCACGATGGTGCCGGGGTCCTTGCTTGCGGAATTCCGCAGGTAGCGGCCGGACGCCCATAGACCGACGAGGAAGGCGGCGGCGGCGGCGGCAAACAGTGCAGGTGGCCCCCATGCCGCGGCGATCACCCATGCGAAGGGCAGGGTAAACAGCGACCCCCAGGTGCCGGGCGCGCCGGGCAGCAGCCCCGACCATCCCCAGGTCGCCGCTATCGTCGCCGGGTGCCACGGCGAGAGACCTGCAGGGAGTTTCCCGAACCGCATATGTCAGGGCAGACGAACGGTGACGGCGGCCTGCGCGGCAATCCCTTCGCTGCGCCCGGTGAAGCCCAGCTTTTCGGTGGTCGTCGCCTTGACGCTGATACGGGCGATATCGATCGCCAGAATTTCTGCCAGGGATGTGCGCATGGCATCGCGATGCGGCCCGATCTTGGGCGCTTCGCAGATAATTGTAAGGTCGATATTTCCGATCGTTCCGTCCCGGTCCGCGATCAGCCCGGCCGCGTGTTCGAGAAACACATGCGATGCGACCCCGCGCCATTGCGGGTCGGACGGCGGAAAGTGCGATCCGATATCGCCCTCGGCGATGGCGCCGAGCAGCGCGTCGGTGATCGCATGGAGCGCAACGTCGGCGTCCGAATGTCCTTCGAGCCCCCGGTGATGCGCTATTTCAATGCCGCACAGGATCACCCTGTCGCCGTCGCCGAAGGCGTGTACGTCGAAGCCGGTTCCAATTCGCGTCTCGCCTGTCATTCGTCCGCATATCCTTTCCGCACGGTCGAGATCCTCGCGCGTGGTGATTTTAAAATTATCCTCGTTGCCCGGAACAAGGGCGACCGCCATTCCCGCGTGTTCGGCGACGGCCGTATCGTCCGTCAGTTCCAGCCCGACGGCGTTCCGGTGCGCTGCCAGTATTTCGGCGAACCGGAATCCCTGCGGGGTTTGCGCCCGCCACAAATCCTGACGGTCCACGGTCGCTTCGACCACTGCACCGCCGCGCTTGAGCGTATCCGCCACGGGGACGGCTGGCAGCACGGCGCTATGGCTCTCAAGCGCCGAGATGACACGATCGATTGTCGCACGGTCGACAAAGGGGCGGGCGGCATCGTGGATCAGAACGTAATCAGGGGCATCTTCTTCGAGGGCCTCCAGCCCGTGGAGACCGGATTCCTGGCGCGAGGCGCCGCCGGTGACCGGGGCCGGCAGAGACGCCGCGGATAATGCACTGCTGTACCGGGCGAGATCGTCCGGACCGATGACCACGCGAACGCTGTCGACCGACGGGTGGGTGAGAAATGCGGTTACGGTCCTCAGGATTACGGGGCTGCCGCCCAGCGGCAGGTACTGTTTCGGGATATCCGACCCGACGCGGGAGCCGGAGCCCCCGGCAAGGATAAGAACGGCACAGCGGGCCATCGATCAGGATTCCTTTTTCAGGACTGCAAACTAGGCGAATCCGCCCGATGCGCCAACACCCCGCGAACGCGTGCCGCGATAAACGGGAAATTTCGGTGTTCCCTGAAATACGGCGCTTCGTCCGGCGGCTTCGGATGCTAGTATGCGCGGGATGATAAACACCCTGACGCTTTCCCTCTCGGCCGTTGCCGCTCTTGTACCGGCCGCGCTGCTGCCGTTTCGGCGCGATCCCGCCCGCGATGCGGTTTTCTGGCTTCTGCTGGCGGTGGCGGTTTCCGGGCCGGCGGTCTGGATATGGATATCTTTCGGGGAAGGCTGGCGAACCGGGCTGGCATCGGCGCTCTGGATTACGGTCACGGCAAGCCTCGGACTGTTCATGTGTCTTGCGGCGGCGATGCGCGATGTCTGGCGCCTCGCGCCGCTTCTGCTTCCCTATCTGGTAGTGATCGGCGCGCTCGCGACGGTCTGGCTGCACCAGCCGGAGGTCCCGCTGAGCGTTGCGGCGCCGTCCGCGTGGGTCCGGTTCCACATCGGCATTTCCGTCCTGACCTACGGGTTGCTGACCATCGGGGCTATCGCGGGGCTCGCCGTGATCCTGCAGGAACGCGCACTTAAACTGAAGCGGCCGGGCAGGCTGACGCGCATTCTGCCATCGGTTGCGGATGGCGAACGCATACAGGTCTGGCTGCTGGCGGCCGGGGCGACGATTCTTGGGTGCGGGCTCGTCAGCGGGATGGCGGCCCAGTATTTCGAGTCCGGTCACTTGATCGAATTTTCCCACAAGATCGCCTTTTCGGTTCTGACCTTCGTGACTATCCTCGGTCTGCTCGCCGTGCATATCCGCACCGGCATCCGCGGGCAGCGCGCGGCGCGTTATTTCCTGGTTGCTTATCTGTTGATCACGCTTGCCTATCCGGGCGTAAAATTCGTGACGGATGTCGTGTTAACCTAGTTGCACAGAAAGATTGATTTTATTGCGGTGCAGCATTAAGTTCTGCCCTTCTTTTAATCACGCTGTGTAGGTTGCCTAAAAAATGACCATCAAAATCGGTCCCGTCGAACTTACCGCACCGGTGATCCTTGCACCGATGTCCGGCGTTTCGGATCTGCCGTTCCGGCGTCTGGTGAAGCGTTGGGGCGCCGGACTTGTGGTCTCGGAAATGATCGCAAGCCAGGCCATGGTCAACGCCAACGGCAAGACCATGAAGATGATTACCAACTGCGCCGACGAACAGCCCATGGCGGTTCAGCTTGCCGGATACGAACCCGGACTGATGGCCGAAGCGGCGCGGATGAACGAAGACCGCGGCGCGGCGATCATCGACATCAACATGGGCTGCCCCGTAAAGAAGGTGGTCAACAAGCAGTCGGGGTCGGCGCTGATGCGCGATCTCGATCATGCAAAACGGATTATCGAGGCGACGGTCGAGGCGGTGAACCTGCCGGTCACCCTGAAAATGCGAAAAGGGTGGGACGACGACAGCCTGAATGCCCCCGAACTCGCAAAAATCGCCGAGAATGCCGGCATCAGGATGCTGACCGTCCACGGACGCACGCGATGCCAGATGTATAACGGGACGGCCGACTGGAAGTTTATTCGCAACGTCACCGAGGCGGTCGATATTCCGGTGATCGTCAACGGCGACATACTGTCGTTCGACGATGTCGATACCGCGCTTGCCCAGTCAGGTGCGGCGGGGGTGATGATCGGTCGCGGGGCGACCGGTCGACCGTGGTTTCTGGGTCAGATCATGCATTATCTCGCGACGGGCGAGCGGCGGGCAGCGCCGGCGCTGTCCGAACAGGGAGATATCGTGCGCGAGCATGTCGGCGAAATGCTCTCGCATTTCGGCATTTACGCCGGGTTGCGAATGGCCCGTAAACATATCGCCTGGTACAGCCGGGGGCGGAAATTTTCTGCCGAATTCAGAAATAAAATCAATAGTATGGACAGCGCACCTCATGTGATGTCGGAAATCTCCGGGTTTTTCGACGGCGAATGGGTGCCGGCAAGCACATGATGCAGGTAACGGCTTTCAGCGAACCGGGAATCCGGGATGATTTCGACCCGTTCAACGTTCTGGCCGCGTTGCCGTTCGTGGTGCTTGTGGTCGATGAAGAAAACCGTATTCATTTTCTGAACGGTGCCGCCGAACAGTTTTTCGAACACGGTGCGAGCGGTCTGCGCGGCCGCCGTCTGGATGAATTCCTGCCGTCGCACAGCCCCCTGTTTTCCCTCATAGCGCAGGCATCCCACGGTCAGACCAGCGTCGCCGAATACGATGTATCCCTTACATACCCGCCCAACCGCTCGCGAAACCTGGCGATCACGGCGGCGCCGCTGTCGGACGGCTCGCTGATGACGGTCGTTTCGCTGCACGAACAGTCCATTGCCAGACGAATCAACAATCAGATTGCACATCGGAATGCCGCGCGTTCGGTAACCGGGCTTGCCGAACTCCTGGCGCATGAAGTCAAGAACCCGCTTTCCGGTATCCGCGGCGCGGCGCAATTGCTGGAATCCGCTCTCAGCGAAGAGGACGATCTCGGGCTCACCCGGTTGATCTGCGAGGAAACCGACCGCATCTGCGATCTGGTGGACCGGATGGGGCTGTTTTCCGACGGGGAGATCAATCGAAGCGCGGTGAATATCCACCTAGTGCTGGAGCGCGTGCGCCGCGTAGCGCAGGCCGGATTTGGCCGCCACGTGAAATTCGTTGAGGAATACGACCCGTCGCTACCGCCGGTCTACGGAAACGCCGACCAGTTGATCCAGGTGTTTTTGAATATCGTCAAAAATGCCTGCGAGGCAGTCCCCGGCAATGACGGGACGATCACGATGCGCACTGGCTACCAGCAGGGTATCCGGCTGGCGCTGCCGGGCGGCACCAGCCGCGTCCAACTGCCCCTGATCGTGACGGTTTCGGATAACGGTCCGGGAATTCCCCCCGACGTCGCGTCCAATCTGTTCGACCCCTTTGTGACATCCAAGGCAAACGGCTCCGGGCTCGGCCTGGCGCTGGTTGCGAAGGTGGTCGGGGACCATGGCGGCATTGTCGAATTCGAGACCGGCGAGCAGGGAACCACTTTCAGGCTGAGACTGCCGGTACATACGGAAAAACACTATCGGGACCGGGATTCCGAGGAGCTCCCCAGCACATGACAACCAAACCGACAATTCTCGTCGCGGATGACGACCGTGCCATTCGTACGGTCCTCGAACGCGCGCTGACCCGCCAGGGTTACGAGGTCCGCTTGACGGGCAATGCCCGCACGTTGTGGTCCTGGGTCGCCGATGGCGAAGGGGACCTGGTGATTACCGATGTTGTAATGCCGGACGAGAACGGTCTGGACCTGGTGCCGAGAATTCGGGAAATCCGCCCCGAAATAAAGATCATCGTGATGAGCGCCCAGAGCACGCTTCTGACTGCGGTCAAGGCGAACGAGCGCGGCGCATACGAATACCTGCCGAAACCTTTCGACCTGGGCGAACTGATCAGCGTCGTCGACCGGGCGTTGCAGGATCCGACGGATGGCGGCCAAATCGCGCCTGGAAAACCCGACGAGCAACTGCCGCTTATCGGACGTTCCGCGGCCATGCAGAATATCTATCGTGTTCTGGCGCGGCTGATGGCTACCGATCTGACCGTCCTTATCACCGGCGAATCCGGTACCGGCAAGGAACTGGTGGCCCGGGCCCTGCATGACTACGGCAAGCGGCGCAACGGCCCGTTTGTCGCCATCAATATGGCGGCGATCCCGCGCGACCTCGTCGAAGCGGAGCTTTTCGGGCATGAACGCGGGGCCTTCACGGGGGCGACAGGGCGCGGCGTCGGCCGGTTCGAACAGGCTCAGAGCGGTACACTGTTTCTCGACGAAATCGGCGATATGCCGCTCGATGCCCAGACCCGCCTGCTGCGCGTGCTTCAGGACGGGGAATACACGACGGTCGGCGGCCGCGTTCCGATCAAGGCGGATGTCCGGATCGTTGCGGCAACGCATCGGGATCTCGGGCGGCAGGTGAAGCAGGGCCATTTTCGGGAGGACCTTTACTATCGCCTCAACGTCGTACCGGTACGTCTGCCGCCGCTCCGCGAACGGGCCGAGGATATCCCCGAACTTGTCGAACATTTCTTCGCGCGCGGCGTGGAGACCGGATTACCGTTCAAAAGCCTGGAACCGCCGGCAATGGAACTGTTGCTGAAACACACGTGGTCGGGGAATGTCCGCGAGCTCGAAAACCTGGTTCAGCGTCTGGCGGCGCTCTACGCCGATGAAACGATTACCGCGGAAACGGTGAGTAACGAATTGTCCGAGGGCGTTTTCGACGGCCCGGAGCTGGGCGAGGAGAACGAAACCATGTCGGAGGCGATCGAACGCCATCTGAACAGATCGTTTTTCACCACCGATGAGTCTTTGCCGTTGAACGGCCTGTACACTAGGGTGCTTCACGAAATGGAGCGTCCTCTGATTGCAATGACACTTGAAGCGACACGTGGCAATCAGATCAAGGCCGCTGAGATACTTGGGCTTAACCGCAACACCCTGCGAAAAAAGATCAGGGAACTCGATATCGAAATCGTGCGGGGCGCGCGCTAACAACCAAGGGTATCCGGACGGTTGTGTGGTGGCAGATACAGATAAGACAATGGACACTTCAACCGATGTGAACCGGGGCCCGTGGGCACCGGCAGTCTATGCGCGACTGGCGGCGTGGGGCCGCGGGTTCGGGCTGGGCCGAAAACTTTCCATCGCCCTGACGATCGCAGCGCTCGTTTGCGCCTTTGCCACCTATGCGACCATTACGGGCTCATCGCCGCTTGGCGCCGATACCGGCACGATACTGATCCTGCTGCAGATCGACCTTGTGGTTTTTCTGTTGCTCGGGCTTGTCGTCGCCCGCAGCCTGGTCGGGTTGTGGATGGAACGCCGCCGCGGACAGGTCGGTGCGCGCCTGCATACCCGCCTGGTCGTTCTGTTCAGCCTTATCGCACTCGCACCGGCAATTATCGTCTCGGTGTTCTCCGCCGTTTTCTTCAATTTCGGCATGGAAAACTGGTTCAATTCCCGGGTGAAGACCGCGATCGTGGAATCCAGGGCAGTCGCCGAGGCTTATCTGAAAGAACATCAGCAGGTCATTCGTGGAGACGTGCTGTCGATGGCGCGCGACCTGGAGCGCGCCTTGCCGCTGCTGACCGGGAACCCCCGGCAGTTTTCGCGGATACTCGCGGGGCAGGGCCTCGTCCGCAATCTGAGCGAAGTATACATCGTCGATGGATCCGGCAGGGTCCTGGCGAAATGGACACTCGGGTTCGTGATTGACCGCGATCCGGTATCTCCGGAGGTTATCGACCGCGCCCGTGGCGGCGAGGTCGTCCTGATCACCAGCGAAGCCGACGACCGCCTGCGGGCCATTGTTAAATTGGACAGGGTCGTGGACGCATTTTTGTATGTCGGCAGGTTTGTCGAACCCAATGTTCTCGAACATATCGAAAAGACCCAGCGCGCCGCCGCGGCCTATAAGAATATCGAAGGCCGGCGGTCATCGATCGAAATTACGTTTGCGATGATCTTTATTCTTGTCGGGTTACTGCTGCTGTTTGTCGCGATTTGGGTCGGACTGGTGTTTGCGAACAGGCTGTCGCGGCCGATATCCGACCTTGCGGGAGCCGCCGAAAGGGTCCGGGCCGGCGATCTTTCGGCGCGGGTCGATGAAGGCCCGGATTCGGACGAACTCGGCCTTCTGAGCCGGGCGTTCAACCGAATGACCGACCAGCTCGAAGGGCAGCGCCATGAACTGGTTCAGGCGAACCGCCAGCTTGACGAGAGACGGCATTTTATCGAAACCGTGCTCGGCGGCGTATCCGCTGGCGTCATCGGCATTGACGGCAAGGGGCGGATCAACCTCGCAAACCGGTCGGCCTGTTCCCTGCTCGCGACGGACCTGGACCAGCGGATCGGTACGGATATCGGCGATTCAGTGCCGGAGCTTACCGACATGATCGCAGACGCCCATGAACGTCCGAACCGCCTAGTCGAGGGGCAGGTGTCGATCCTGCGCGGCGGCCGCCCCAGAGCGCTGTTCGTGCGGCTGGCAGCGGATGTGGTCGACCGCAAGGTTGTCGGTTTTGTCATAACGTTCGACGACATCACGGAACTGGTGGCAGCCCAGCGCAAGGCCGCCTGGTCGGACGTCGCACGCCGGATTGCGCACGAGATCAAGAACCCGCTGACGCCAATTCAGCTGGCGGCCGAGCGGCTGCGGCGGAAATATCTGCACGAAGTGACATCCGACCCGGATACTTTTTCCAATTGTACCGACACGATTATTCGCCAGGTTGGCGATATTGGTCGCATGGTCGACGAGTTTTCGTCGTTTGCGCGGATGCCGCGGCCGGAAATGGAAACCGCAAACCTGGCGGCCCTCTGCCGGGAAGCGCTTGTCTTGCCCAAAAGCGCTCACCCGGAAATACGATTCATCGCCGACATTCCGGCGACGCCCGTACCGGTCACAGCGGATCCGAGACAGATGTCGCAGGTGCTTACCAACCTTATCCAGAATGCGGTCGATGCGATCGACGGACGCACGGCACCGTCGGCCGACGACCTGCCAAAAGGCGAAATTGGCCTCGGCCTGGCGATCGACAATAACGATGCGGTTGTCGAGGTTGTCGATAACGGAAAGGGCCTGCCGGTCGAAAAGCGCGACCGCCTGACCGAGCCATACGTAACCACGCGTGCGAAAGGCACCGGGCTGGGGCTGGCGATCGTGAAGACAATTCTGGAAGATCATGATGCGGTCCTCGAACTGCGCGATCGCGACGATGGAAAGCAGGGGGCCTGTGTCAGGGTTGTCATGCCATATATGGCGGCGGAGGCGCCCGACCTTGCTGAATCTGATCTGGAACCGGTGAACCTCGAAGCGAATGACGGGGGTATCCGTGGCGGCTGATATCCTGATTGTCGACGATGAAGACGATATCCGGATGCTGATCGCGGATATTCTGACCGACGAAGGCTTCGAATGCCGCACCGCGGGGGATAGCGCGGCGGCGCTTCAGTCAATCGAAACCCGTCGCCCCAATCTGTTGATTCTCGATATCTGGCTGGAGGGCAGCGAGCTGGACGGGATGGAAATCCTCGAGCGCGTGCATGAAGAGCATTCTTCGATCCCGGTCGTGATGATTAGCGGTCACGGCAATGTCGAAACCGCAGTGAATGCCATCAAGCTCGGCGCCTATGATTTTATTGAGAAACCTTTCAAGGCCGACCGGCTTGTTGTGACGGTGACCCGGGCGATCGAAGCCGCTCGGCTTGTGCGGGAAAACGATGAACTCCGCAGGCGGACAAGTGACGTCACCGATATCGTCGGGGTGTCGTCGGCTATTCGGCACCTGCGCTCGGCGCTCGGAAAAGTGGCCCCGACGGACAGCCGCGTGTTGATTTCCGGCCCCCCGGGCGTCGGCAAGGAAGTCTTCGCCCGGCAGATGCACAAGCAGTCACTGAGGTCGTCGGGCCCGTTCGTGGTTTTGAATTGCGCTGCAATGAACCCGGATCGGATGGAAATAGAGCTCTTCGGCCATGAGAACGGCGTCCCGCGCAATGTCGGTACGCTGGAAATGGCCCATGGGGGAACCCTGTTGCTCGACGAGGTCAGCGATATGCCGCTCGAGACGCAGGGAAAGATCGTGCGTGTGCTGCAGGACCAGACATTTACCCGGGTCGGCGGCGAATCCCAGGTGCATGTCGATGTGCGCGTGATCGCATCGACGAATAGGGACATGGAAGCGGAAATGTTGGCCGGAAATTTCCGCCAGGACCTGTTTTACCGCCTGAATGTCGTGCCGATCGTGATTCCGCCGCTCAGGGACCGGCCGGACGACATACCCGCCCTCATCGAACATTTCATGCAGAGCTCGGCGCTGACTTCCGGGGTTTCTCCGCGGACTATGTCGCCGGATGCCATCGCCGCCCTGCAGGCCTATGACTGGCCGGGGAACGTGCGTCAGCTCCGCAATGCCGTCGACTGGATATTGATCATGGCGCCGGGCCGCCCGGATACGCCGGTGGCGGTCGAAAATCTTCCGCCGGATATCGGCGCCGGGACATCGGTCTCGGTCGGCTGGGAGGAGGGGGCGAAGATGATGTCCCTGCCGTTGCGCGATGCGCGCGAAAACTTCGAGCGCCAATATTTGCTTGCGCAGATATCCCGCTTTGGGGGAAATGTGTCGCGTACGGCCGAATTTGTGGGTATGGAGCGGTCGGCGCTGCACAGAAAGCTGAAATCCCTCGGCGTTACCAGCCGGGAGATTGCAGAACAGTCCGGCACCGGCGCAACGGAATAAGACGGGTCAGGGATAAATGAAGGTCATCGTTTGTGGTGCGGGCCAGGTTGGCTACAACATTGCGCGCCAGCTTTCGCTCGAAAACCATGATGTAACGGTCGTGGATTCCTCTGACGAAAACATCCGCACAGTCAGTGAATCCCTGGACGTGCAGGCCATCCGCGGCTTCGCGTCGGATCCCGACGTTCTCGAGCGGGCGAATGCGGCCGATTCAGACCTGCTGATCGCCGTCACGCAGTCCGATGAGGTCAATATGGTGGCCTGCCAGGTCGCGCATTCGCTGTTCAATGTGCCGACGAAACTCGCCCGCGTCCGGAACCAGAGTTATCTGCAGCCGATCTGGGCCGATTTGTTCAGCCGCGACAATATGCCGATCGATGTCATCATTTCGCCCGAGCTGGAGGTTGCGAAGGCGATTTCCCGCGACCTGGTCATCCCCGGCGCATTCGATACCATCCCGATGGTCGAAGGCAAGGTTCGGGTCATCGGCGTTCGTTGCAACGAAAACTGCCCGGTCATCAATACGCCGCTTCGCCAACTTACGGGCGTTTTCCCCGATTTGAGCATCGTCATTGTCGGCATCATCCGCGACGGGAAAACGATCGTGCCCAGCGCTGACGAACAGATGCTGATCGGAGACGACGTGTATTTCGTGGCCGATAACGATCATGTTGTCCGGGCGATGACGATCTTCGGTCACGAAGAACGCCAGGCGCGCCGGATTATCATTGCCGGCGGCGGCAATGTCGGGGTGTTTCTCGCACAGCTTATCCGGGACGAGCATCCGGGCGTGAGCGCGCGTATCATCGAGGCAAACAGGAAGCGGGCGGAATCCGCTGCGCGGCGCCTGCCCGAAACCACGGTAATCAACGGCAATGCGCTGGATCCGGCGATCCTGGAAGAGGCCGGCGTCGCTGTCACCGAAGCGATCGTTGCGGTTACGAACGACGACGAGACCAATATTCTCGGATCGCTGCTGGCGAAAAGGCATGGCGCGCAGCGGGCGATTGCGCTGGTCAATAACACGAATTATTCCCCCCTGATTACGACCCTTGGCGTTGACGCCGTCATCAGCCCGCGATCGATCACCGCGTCGACGATCCTGCAGCATGTCCGTCGCGGTCGGATACGGGCGGTGCATTCCCTCGGCGAGGATTTCGGCGAGGTGATGGAAGCCGAAATTCTCGAAACGTCGAGCCTTGCCGGGCTTCCGATACGGGAAATGGAACTGCCGGAAGGGGTCATGTTCGGCGCGGTCATCCGGGGCGAGCAGGTCATTACGCCGCGCAGCAACACGGTGCTGAACAAGGGCGACCTTGTGGTTATATTCGTCCGGCCGGCGGCGGTTCGCGAAATCGAACGGCTGTTCGCCGTTAGTCTCGAATTTTTCTGAAAAATCAGCCCGAATGCCCCGAATTTCATACGTAAACGGCCGGTATATACGGCACCGGCAAGCCGCCGTTCACATCGAGGACCGCGGCTACCAGTTCGCGGACGCGGTGTACGAGGTCATCACGGTCGTTCGCGGACGGCTTGTCGACGACGAGCCGCATTTCGAACGCCTGGAGCGGTCGCTTCGCGAGATCAGGATCGAAATGCCGTTCTCCCGGGCGGTGTTCAGGCTGAAGATTGCGGAACTTCTCCGTCTGAACCGGTTGGATACGGCTTCCCTGTATCTTCAGGTTTCCAGGGGGGTCGCGCCGCGGAACCACCAGATTCCCGGACCGATGACGCCATCGGTGGTCATGACGGTGAAGCCGTTTGCAGCGCCCTCGCAAAAGATCGTCGATGAGGGCGTCGCCGTGATAACGCTTCCCGATAACCGCTGGAAACGGCCGGACATCAAATCCGTCGCCCTGCTTCCGAACGTTCTGGCGAAGGACGATGCCGTGCGGCAGAACGTTTACGAAGCCTGGCTTGTCGACGCGGAGGGCATGGTCACGGAGGGGACGTCGACCAATGCCTGGATTGTCACTGGCGGCAAGCTCGTCACGCATCCGGCACAGCACGCGATCCTCAACGGGGTAACCCGGCTCGCACTTTTGAAAATTGCGTCGGATATCGGCGTCGCACTGGAGGAGAGGCCCTTTTCAGTGAGCGAGGCAAAGACGGCCGACGAGGCGTTTCTGTCGAGTACCTCCGCCTTTCTCGTCCCCATCGTTCGCATCGACGACAGGAAGATCGGGGAGGGTCTGCCGGGACCAGTCTCGACGGCGCTGCTGGCACGGTACCGGGAACACCTTTGGAGCGAACATGCCTGAACGTATGCCGAAAGCGGTGTTGTTCGACTGGGACGGCACACTGGTCAACAGCTGGCCGATCATCCACGAAAGCATGAACCGCACCCTCGAAGCGATGGGACACCCGGTCTGGACGATGGATGAAACGACGTCCCGGGTGCGGAAATCGCTCCGCGAGGCGTTTCCGGAGCTTTTCGGGGACCGTTGGGAGACGGCCCGCGACGTTTTCTACGGCGCCTACCGGGAAGTCCACCTGGAGCGCATCGAAAAAATCGACGGGGCGGACGAAATGATTGCCCTGTTGCACGATCACGGAAGCCATCTCGGCGTCGTCAGCAACAAATCGGGCGGGCACCTCCGGGCTGAATCCACCAAGCTCGGCTGGGACGGATTCTTTGGCGGATATCTTGTCGGCGCGACCGATGCGCCGCGTGACAAACCCGCGACCGATCCGATTTTCATGGCGCTTGCAGGCACCGGCATAGAGCCCGGCCCCGATATCTGGTTCGTCGGCGATACCTGGGTCGATATCGCCTGTGGGAGAGCGGCGAAATGCCACACGGTTCTTATTGGCGATAACGACCCGAAAAGCCCAGAATTCCGGGACCATCCGCCGGACGAGCATTATTCCACGTGTCGCGACTTTCTGGAGGTTGTCAGAAAGATGGAAAGTTCCATATAGAACCTATAACGAATATGATGATCATCAATCGATCGATTCAAATTATTGTATTGTCTTTGGGCCAAGGGCGGCCGGATTGTGAAGGCGATGAAATAAAGGAAAAGAAAAGGGTATAAGAATGTCTTCAGAGAAAACCCAGAACCTCCAGGACGTCTTTCTAAATCACGTACGCAAACAGAAAACGCCCGTAACCGTATTTCTGGTGAACGGCGTGAAGCTGCAGGGTATTATCACCTGGTTCGACAACTTCTGCATGTTATTGCGCCGCGATGGTCATTCGCAGCTCGTATACAAGCACGCCATTTCCACGGTGATGCCGGTAACGCCGGTCTCGCTCTATGACGGCGACGACGAAGGTGACGACCAAATCGACGGGGCCGAAGCCTGATTTGTCTGCGTTGACAGGGGACGGGACCACGGACGACCGCACCCGCGCGGTTGTCATTCATCCATACAGTAAATCCGGCAAGGACAATGCCAGGGCCGTGGATTCGTGTCTTGACGAAGCCGTGGGTCTCGCTGCCGCCATCGATCTGAACGTGGTGATCCGCGAAGCGGTGCCGCTGCCGAAAATCAATGCGGGAACGTATTTCGGAAAGGGAAACGTCGAGCGGCTCGGTGAAGCGGTCGAGGAAGTGGAAGCGGATATCGTCTGCGTCGATACCTCCCTGTCGCCGGTTCAGCAGCGCACGCTCGAAAAAGCCTGGAATTGCAAGGTCATTGACCGTACCGGCCTGATCCTCGAGATTTTCGGCGAACGGGCGCGGACGCGGGAAGGCGTCCTGCAGGTCGAACTGGCGCATCTCAACTACCAGCGCAGCCGACTGGTACGGACCTGGACCCATCTCGAACGCCAGCGCGGCGGCTTCGGTTTTCTGGGCGGTCCGGGCGAAACCCAGATCGAGGCCGACAGGCGCATGATTTCGGTCAGGATTACGAAAATTCAGCGCGAGCTGGAAACCGTGACCCGCACGCGGGAACTGCACCGCGAAGCGCGCCGGCGTATCCCGTATCCGGTGATCGCGCTGGTGGGCTATACGAACGCCGGAAAATCGACCCTTTTCAACAAGTCGACCAATTCGGAGGTGTTCGCGAAAGACCTGTTGTTCGCAACGCTCGATCCGACGATGCGGGAAATCAAACTGCCGTCCGGGCGGTCTGCGATTCTGTCGGACACGGTTGGTTTTGTATCGGATCTGCCGACGACGCTGATCGCGGCGTTCCGGGCAACGCTTGAGGAGGTCATTGGCGCCGATATCATCGTTCATGTGCGCGATATCGCGCATCCGGATTCGGCGGCGCAGAAGGACGACGTATCGCGGGTACTCGACGAACTCGGGATCGATTTTGCGGACGGTCGGCCTTCGGTCGAGGTTCTGAACAAGATCGATCTGCTCGATGCGGATACGCGTGCGGCGATCGAGAACGCCGCGAGCCGAGACCCGGATATGGTCGCCATGTCGGCGGTAACCGGCGAGAACAATCGGGATTTTCTCGAATGCCTCGACCGCTTGCTTTCCGCGAAGAGGGACGTTATCAACCTCAAACTTCCCCAGGGCGACGGGGCGGCGATTTCCTGGCTTTACCGGCATGCCGATGTCCTGAATCGCGACGACAGGGACGAATTCGCCCATTTCGAGGTTTCCATCGCCCCGGAAGAACTGGCCCGGTTCGAAAAAACCTTCTGATTTTCCGCTCCAATCGCCGGGTTTCCTTGACAGGGAGGCGGGCGGTACCTATATGTCTGGCACTCGCTGGCAGCGAGTGCTAGCAAGTTAGAAAAATAGACGTAAATTCAACCAATTAAGGAGAAGGCTAGATGGGAATCAGGCCTCTACACGACCGCGTTCTGGTCGAACCGCTTGGCGCCGAAGAAAAAACGGCTGGTGGCATCATCATCCCCGATTCAGCGCAGGAAAAGCCCCAGGAAGGCAAGATTGTCTCCGTCGGCAGCGGCGCGCGCGGCGAAGACGGCAAGCCCGTGAAACTCGACGTCAAGAAGGGCGACAAAGTCCTTTACGGCAAATGGTCGGGCACGGAAGTGAAAATCGATGGCAAGGACCTTCTCATCATGAAGGAATCCGACATCATGGGAATTATCGAGTAGGAGCGCTCAGAACATGGCTGCTAAAGAAGTTAAATTTGAAGGCGACGCCCGCGCAAGAATGCAAAAGGGCGTCGACATCCTGGCCGACGCGGTCAAGGTTACGCTTGGCCCCAAAGGCCGTAACGTTATTATCGACAAATCGTTC
>TARA_R110000868_G_scaffold248957_1_pt1 | contig 29771 bp, 26 predicted proteins | sample TARA_R110000868 | Tara Oceans TARA_R110000868 (sample SAMEA4397489) | marine metagenome | biome: Polar Biome; feature: [SRF] surface water layer (ENVO:00010504); material: water (ENVO:00002006), including particulate matter (ENVO:01000060) such as... | depth 5 m | reverse complement strand
GTTAATTGACTAAAGCTATGGGATTTTATTTCATAGCTTTTTTTTATGTCAATGAACCAAATAAATAGGTTTTGGAGATAAAGATTGAAAATCAAGGAAAAAATTTTGAACTCACCTAATAAATTGGGACTTTGAGAGGTTGGATAGATGGATTAAAGCATTTTTTTGTTATTGAAAATATAAGTATTTTAGATAAACGATTAGGGTGCCATTTAATCTTGAAATAAAATGAGCTATTTTCGAAATCATTTGAAAATGTGTTTTTTTAGCCTTTCTCCTTTATTCTCTTTCATGATAGTAGGTGTTTTATTCCAATTTAGATTTGGAAGTCAAAGCCTTAAGAAGGAGCTATTTAATGTTTCCTCCGGGAATGATTTGTTAATAGAAAGCGACCATGAAAATAGTTCTAAGATAGATTCCTTGACATTTTTTGTGAGCGGACTCGCCAATGAAGCTCTTTTGATTAAATTTTTTCAAGGAGATTTTATTGACATTCCGTTCGATAGAGATTCACAGTTTTTTTCTTCTCTTTACAGTGCATATCTCAATAGTTACGCAAGGAAATGTGGAGGCTATTTACCCACAAATAAAGTTGAAATGACCCGTGAAGAATGTGTTACAGAACAAGTTACCCGGAATGGATATGGGGTTGAACTCAGTCGGTATTGCGTGGAATGGGTTACCGTAGGTACAGGCCTATATGCGAAACCGGACATGTACAATGGGAAATTGGCCTTGGAAAAAATCCAATCTGCGGATGTGTTCAGAAATGTTTTTGGTCTAATTAGTCAAGATAAAGGTTTGGAAGGAATGATGGACTTGGTGGTAGACGTCCAAAATATAATTAGTGACATGAATGAGCTATTGGTTTTGAATGAATGCAATAGCCCCGGCTTGATTCGCTTTGAGGAGAACTTAAACCTTTTTGCCCTGAACAAGCAACCAGTGAAACTTAATGTAACTAACGAGGCTCAACAGGCAACTATTTCTTCGGGAACTATTGCAGTGTTTAAGGACCAAAATTACCGTCATTTAATAGATGATTTAATAAGTGACCATTCCAAAGGTTGGGTGATGAATAGGTATCAAAGTGGAAGTGTGAGCAATGTTGCAGTCATGTCCAGAGATGAAAGTGGCAGACCTGCACAGGTCAAAGCCAACTATGTATTTTCCGGATTCTCAGGTAAAAGTAAAGGGGCAGTTACCCTAACTTTTACCAATGGATTGCCTGATTGCATGTATTTCTTCGACTTTCCCAATACTTGTAGGACACCCAATAGAAGAATTGTGGCTGCTTACGATAATTATGCTTATGATCAATGATAATTTACTTAGTTGTCAAAGCCCCATTAAGTTGATTCGATTTACTATTAGGGGTGATAATAGAACCCTGCGGTAAGGCCTAATTCTCATCAACTTTTTTGGGCGCAACTTATTCATTATCCCAGAGTTTTTGATGAAACAATTTTGTAATAATTGGTTACTTTGTTTTAGGTGAAAGGCGGGTTCCACATCTCCTGCAAAAGATTGCGTCCAAACTATGGTTTTTTAGGTTACAGGCATTGCAAGTTTTTAAGTCAGGAAAGTTTTTTATCTCATCTGCATTTCTAGCAGAAACCAATTCAGAAGTAACAATACCGGTGGGCACTGCAATGATAGCATAGCCGATAAGCATGATCAATGAGGCCATAAATTGACCAAAATCTGTTGCAGGAGCAATGTCTCCGTACCCCACAGTTGTTAAAGTAACTATCGCCCAATACATGGATCTGGGAATGGAGGTGAATCCACTTTCAGGGCCTTCAATAATGTACATGACAGAGCCCATCACCAAGACAATGGTCAAGACAGATCCAACGAAAATCTGAATTTTGGCCTTGCTGTGTTTTAATGCGTCCGTTAGCCGAGAAGCCTCTTTTAGGTATTCGGGAAGTTTGAGAATTCTCAAGATTCTCAAAAACCTTAGGGCTCTAATAACCGTAAGGTACTGGGTTTGAAGTAAAAATAAGCTTAGATAGGTTGGCAATATGGCCAGTAAATCTACAATGCCATAAAAACTGAAGACATAGCCTGATTTATTGTTGCTTAACCATATCCGCAATATGTACTCAACGGAAAAGATTAGGGTAAAGAACCATTCGAGCCAATACAATAGTGGGCCAAAGTTTTCATGAATTTGTTGAACGGAATCCAATATTACAATTACTACGCTTAGAAGTATCATAACCAATAACACCAGATCAAATGCTTTAGAGGCACGGTCATCAGATTCGTATACAATATGCGCCAGTCGTTTTTTTGAAGGTAAGGAAATCATATCTGGTAAACTTGTTCCCGGTCCATGGACCAATTCGAAATTGGATTGTTTTAAACACTCCCCCTATTTGGCAGAAATAAGCATATGCCCTATTGCCAGTTAAAGCGCTCAATTTACAAATAACCTAATTAAGTAAACAAGATAAAAATTTTCTTGCCGGGGATTCTGTGGAAGCGATTTAAAAGGGAGTGCCTACCTCTTTGTTAAGTTGTCGCAAGAAATAACCAAGAAGAAATTTGTTTAATCAATAATTATGCACCCAAAGATGGTAGGTTGTGAAAAGCTGATTAATGTCATGTATAGGTTGAAAAAGGTAAATTTTTGATCTATTAAGCTTTTTTAAGAATAAGAATGGTTATTTTTGATAAAGATATTTTTACTTTAAACAGATAGCAGTATGGACCTAAAATTATTTAAGCGACTAAGAGAAAATTATGAGAAGTTTATTGCAGGAGCAGAGAAAGCAGTAAATGGGGACAATGCGAAAGACCAAACCAGGTCTGTCTTTTTTGACCGAAAGACTCTTGAAGAGTTATTGGCCAAAACAGATGAAAAGGAGGGTGGAATTAAAATCTACCTGGGGATGTATGACAAAGAAACGGTAAAGGTGAGGGGTGAAAAAGAAGATAGTGAGGATTATATTGGTAAATTGACCCTTATTTTGGAGGCATCTAATGATAACTCCAGTACTACGAATGAATCTTGGATTATGAATGGTGGTAAAATTTGTCCTCCAAACTGTAATTAATAAAAAGACTTTAAAAACAATGATTGCATTGCCATGACCTTTTATGCTTACCTTTCTTGTATAATCGTTGGCCTTTTGTTGTCATTGTTTTTTTTCTTTTTTAAAAGGAAATATCAATTGAACGAAAAGTCCCATGATTTCATTTTTTTTATCATCTCCTATGTTTTAAGTTTTGAATTGTATGCTTTCTTTTTGGTGGAGCATGGAGAGAAGAATGTTTTGGTTTACAATATCTTCTTTGTTTTTGGTGAGACCATATTGATTTTAATTTACCTTGGAACCTTAATTGAAGCCAAAAGGATAAAAAGAAATGTCATTTGTTTTCTTGCTTTATTTGTGGTATGGGCTATAATTAATACCCTTTTTATCCAACCTCCAACGCAAATGTTTCAGCAATACACACATTTACTTGGGAGTTTGGGGGTTGTGCTTTTTAGTTGCTATTTGATGTATTCTTTATTTATGGCTGATAAAGCAGGAAATGCTTCTTTGCTTAGTATGCCTCATTTTTGGAACATAGCGGCCATCTTATTTTTCTACTCCGGAAGTTTTATATACTTTGGATCCTTGAATGTCACTTGGGGTTTGGATGAGTATTATCTGACAATATTGGCCTCTGTAAATCGGTTTTTTGCAGCGACTTTATATCTTATTTTTGGGTTTTCTTATTATTCACCATTGATTTTTTCTACGAAAAGTGATTGAAGACAGCTCTCAACAAACCTTTTTTGCCATACTCACGGGTGTGATTCTTATGGTAATTATGGCAGCCTTTATCATTGCCATTGTTATTGTTCATCGCCAAAGGCAAATTAAGAACAGGCATAAAATTCAAATCATTAAGGCTGATTTCAAAAACACCATATTAAATGCAGAAAAAGAGATCAGAGAAAATACCTTACATTATGTAAGCCAGGAATTGCACGACAATATCGGACAGCTTTTGTCATTGACAAAAATAGTATTGAATAATCCTGATCCAGCTGCAGTATTTGAAGGGAAAAAACTTATCAATAAAATAATTAAGGAAGTTAGGAGCTTGTCCCGATCTATAAATAAAGATTACATCAACGATGTGAAATTTGAGGAATTTCTGGAAGAAGAATTAAGCAAGATTCAAAAAACAGGTTTTTGTGAAGTCCTATTTGAAAAAGAAGGAGAACCTGTTGATTTTATTGAAGGAGACAAAAAATTAGTGCTTATACGGTTGGTTCAGGAATGTTTAAACAATGCAATGAAGCATGCTTCACCGGCAATGATCGCTATTAAGATAAAGAATCAAGGAGGGAAAATGATATTGCGCATTGAAGATGACGGTGAAGGATTTGATATGGAACGTGTTTCCCAGGGTTTAGGCCTTAGAAATATAAATTCTAGAGTACAGGCGATTAACGGTAAGGTGCAGATAGATTCGGGGCTTGGGGAAGGCACCCGAATAGAAATAGAATTGGAAAATGATAAATAATACCAGAATTTTATTAGCAGATGATCATAAGTTATTTGCTGCAGGGATAGAAAGATTGCTTTCTAATGAACCGGATTTTATCGTGGAGAAGGTGGTTCACAATGGCAAAGAGGCGATTGCTGCCATTAAAGAAAAAAAGGTAGATCTGATCATTACGGACATGAACATGCCCGGGTTGAATGGGTTGGATATTCTTCAATACATAAAAAAGAAAAGATGGAAAGTGAAAACCATTGTACTTTCAATGTATGATGATGAAGAAATTTTTAAAAAATGCATCAAGCAAGGTGTAAACGCTTATGTTTTAAAAAATGCCGACCCTGAAGAGCTGGTTTATACCATTAGAGAAGTGATGGAAGATAGGTATTTGGCCAATTTTGAACATGTTTTGAATCAGGCCGAGGAAGGGGATGAGTTTGAGCAATATGACCATTTTAAAGCCACCTTTAAACTCTCTAAAAGGGAGTTAGAAATTTTAAAGTGGATAGTTAAAGGGAAGACCAATAAAGAGATTGCTGAGGAATTGTACTTAAGTATTCATACAGTGGAAACTCACCGTAAGCATTTGCATCAGAAATTAAATGTTTCTTCAGTTACTGAGCTTGTAAAGAAAGCATTGGATATGGGCTTGTGATCAAAGCCTTGGTAAGCAGTATAAGTAAGGGATGTACGAAAACATCCCTTTTTTTATGATTTGAATTTAGCAATGGGAGTGATTCCTCCTTTGGTTTTCTGGTTGATGTCTACCAGTATTTCAGCGTCCAAGGGAACGAAAACGTCCACTCTGGAGCCAAACTTAATAAAGCCAAACTCAGCCCCTTGGGTCACGGGGTCGCCTTCTTTCACATACCATTTAATTCGTCTTGCCATTGCCCCTGCGATCTGGCGCATCATCAATTGAACCCCACTTGGGTGTTCAATTACCAAAGAAGTACGTTCATTTTCCAAACTGGATTTTGGGTGCCAGGCTACTAAATATTTTCCCGGATGGTATTTGAAGTATTTTAAAATGCCACTAACCGGAGACCTGTTGACATGTACATTTATTGGGGACATAAAAATGGAGATCTGAATTCTTTCCTCTTTGAGATACTCCTCTTCCACGGTATTTTCAATGACCACCACCTTGCCATCTGCAGGAGCATAAACCAACTCATGATCATTTGGGACAGGAATGGCCGGGTTTCTGAAAAACTGCAATACGATCAAGTAGAGTACAATGCTTCCTATTAGAATCAGGTTAATAACCAATTTTTCTACAGGTGCTAAATAATTGATGGCAAAGTTAATCACAGCCAAAACAACTAACATCCAAAATAATAATGATCTACCTTCTTTATGAATGGTCATAATGATTTAGCATTTAATTTTTTACAATTCTAGCTTTCTAAAAAGTTGCCAAGAATAATTGTGCCTCAGCTAATTTTTGAGATTACAATATTAGGACTTTTTAGAGCAAATATTAAAATATTTTTAAAAAGGCTACAATAAAAGGGGTGGAAAGCAATAGTCCGTCAAAGCGATCCATAAAGCCTCCATGACCCGGTAAGCCTCTTCCGGAATCTTTAATCGCGATGCTCCTTTTGAAAAGAGACTCAATCAGATCTCCATAAGTGCCGGCTATAATAATGATGGTCATGATACAGAACCATTGCCACTCCGGTAAAACGGTGAAGTTTTTTGATATGAAATAAGTTACGATAATGGCAGCAAATGCTCCGCCAAGACTTCCTTCCCATGATTTTTTTGGAGACACACGTTCAAATAACTTTGTTTTACCAAATTTGGTTCCGGCAAAATAAGCTCCGGAATCACTTGCCCATAGCATTAACAACGAGCCTATTATGATTTCAAAATGGAATGTATTGTCCACAGAAAATGCAGCTACCGTAAGTAATGAGAAAGGAAGAGCCACATAAATTATTCCTAATATGGTATAGGCAATGCCTGTAAATGGCTTTTTATCTGTTTTTTTATAGAGTTTGATAAAAAATATCATGGACACTAAAGGGAAAACCAGAAAGTAATAGGCCATTGGAATTATTTCCATTTCCTCCAAGAAGGTAAATGTGAATACCAAAAGTCCAATAAATGTGCCAAAGCTTTTTAGCGGTAACATACCATCTAGTCCACAGAGCTTATAAAACTCCATTTGGGTAAATGCTAAGATGATAGCAAAAACTAAAAAGTAAGACCACTCACTAAATACAGTACTGCTAATGATAATAATTGTTCCCAAAATGGCTGTGATTACCCTTTGGCCCAGATTACTGTAATTACTTATACTAAAACGAGATTTCATTTTCAACAATTTTTAATGCCCTTTGGGCTTCTTCCACCAGCACCATCACTTCAATGTTACCGTGGATTTTATAAACCGGGTCTTTCTTATTAACTATGACCGCAGTGATACCATTTTCTTCTAGCACTCCTTTTACTATTTCCGCCCTTATTGGGGTACTCGACTCGAAAATCCTCTGCCATTTACTCATAAATCTGTTTTTTATTTGATTGAATAAACCAATTCCAACACAAGAGAAAGACTACAATGCCTACTATTACATACTCCCAATACAACTGATTCGAATCCTCTATATCAAACTCCATTAGTCCGAGTTTGTTGAAGTAAACCATAGTAACGGTTAAAGTGTTGTTGAGGATATGTGCAATGATGGGATACAATAAAGAGCCCGAATACAAATACAAATACCCAAACAAGGCCCCTAACATTAACCTGGGTAGAAAACCATAAAATTGAAAATGTATGGCTGAGAAAATAAATGCTGTGATCCAAACTCCCCAATGTGCGTTTCCGGTGTATTGATGCATTTTAGGTTGTACAATTCCCCGGAATAAATACTCTTCACCAATACCTGCCAGCACCCCGATGACCAATACGCCTAATAAGAATTCACCGAGACTTTCGAAGTCAGTAAGGTATTTTGTTAACTCCATCAATTGGTCCTCTTTGGCTCTGAATGAGGCTTCAAGTCCACTTAAGGCTTCCGGGAATTCAACATTCATATTGAGGTAAACCAATAGCGAATTGAAGAGAATAAAACCTATAAGCATAGGAATCACAATCCACAACTGTTCCATTTTTTCCGGTTTCAATTGTTTATCAAAGCGCAGGGTTTTTTTGTCTACAAAGCGGATAAATATCCAGCCTCCAACAAAAAATCCTAGCCCCCCTCCTAAGCCTTGAATAAAAAGAAAAGCCATTCTGGCATTTGGATGATCTAGAGAGGCACCGAGCAAATAAGGCACTTGCTCAAAGGAAATTCCAAATAGAAAAGGTAACAAGCCCAAAGCTGCCGTTTGTAAGATAGCAAGAGCTCCAAATACGATTAGCACCAAAACAGTAAACGAGAGCAACCATGGTTGGCTGTTAGAATGTCCTGGTTGATTTTCATATATTTCCATATTAGGAGTAAATTTACAGTAATTAGTGTGCACCACAAGATACTTTTGTTTTTTGGAAATAAATTAATTTGGATAAAATGAAAGACAATTGTGCCAATGTTGCTGATATTCAACTAAAAACACTTATTTCTGCAAAAAATTTCAGCTTGTGATTAATATAGGAGATTTAAATTTTGAAAAGGTTCTATTGCCTTTGGCTCCTCTGTTTCTCCCCTTGATGTGTTTTTCTTAAATTACCGATGAACCTTATTTTTATTTGTTTTTATCAACCCATACCAAGAAAAGATAAATACGAATAGCCCAACAATTATATATTGCCATTTCAATGTGTCCACTTCCCCCATACTGAATTCCAATAATCTTAGTTTGTTTAAATATACCAAAGTAACCATCATGACATTGTTCGAGATATGTGCTAACATAGGGTAAAGCAATGATCCGGTATACAGGTATAAATAACCGAATAAAACACCAAGAAACAGTCTTGGGAGGAAACCATAAAATTGAAAATGAATGAGGGAAAAAATAAATGCAGTAATCCATACACCCCAGTGTGCATTCCTCGTGTATTGGTGCATTTTGGGCTGCACTATTCCTCTAAACAAATACTCTTCACCCACCCCTGCCAGCAGCCCTATTACCAAAATGCCTACTAAAAACTCCTCAAAACTATCGAAATCAAGGGTGTAACTTGTCAAATCCATTAATTGATCCTCTTTTGCCTTTAAGGATGCTTCCAATTCACTTAGGAAATCGGGAAAATCAAAATTCATGTTTAGATAGATCAAAATAGCGTTTAATAGTACATATCCTATAAGTATGGGGAAGACAATCCATAGATTGTCCAATAGCTGTGGAGTTAAATGTTTTTCAAATTGTAACGTTTTTTTGTCTACAAAGCGGATGAAAATCCAGCCCCCTACAAAAAAAGCGAAACCTCCTCCAAGGCCTTTAATAAAAAAATAAGCCAACCTGGCATTTGGGTGGTCAAGAGTAGCTCCAAGAAGAAGAGAGACTTGATCTATGGAAATCCCAAAGAGCATTGGTAAAAGAGCCACTGCTACAGATTGCAGAACCGAAAGGGTTCCAAATACGATTAATACCAAAACAGTAAATGAGAGCAACCAAGGTTGGTGGTTTGATTGCCCCGGACGATCTTCATATATCTCCATATTAATAGTAAATTTACAGCTATTAGTATGAGGCACAAGAAGCTTTTGTTTGTTGGGAATAAAAATAATTTGTATAAAAAGAAAGACAATGTTGGCAATGTTATTGATATTCAACTTAAAACACTCATTTTTGCAAAAAATTTCAGCTTGTGATTAAAATAGGAGATTTAAATTTAGGGGACTTTCCATTGCTGTTGGCTCCTATGGAAGATGTAAGTGATCCACCTTTTAGGGCGGTATGTAAAACCAATGGGGCAGATTTAATGTACACCGAATTCATCAGCTCTGAAGGCTTGATTCGTGATGCAGCCAAATCTGTCCAGAAATTGGATGTGTATGATTATGAGCGGCCTATAGGTATTCAGATATTTGGGAATGAAATTTCATCTATGCGTGAGGCAGCAGCCATTGCAGAAGAGGCAGGACCGGATATATTAGACATTAATTATGGGTGCCCGGTAAATAAAGTAGCTTGCAAAGGTGCCGGAGCCGGTATCTTACTGGATATAGACAAAATGGTTGCCATGACGGCTGAAATTGTAAAAGCCGTTAAGATTCCGGTAACAGTCAAAACTCGATTGGGTTGGGATGAAAGTACCATCAAGATCAATGAAGTAACAGAAAGATTACAGGACGTGGGCATTCAAGCCATCAGTATTCATGCGCGCACCAGAAAGCAAATGTATAAGGGAGAAGCGGATTGGTCTTACCTTGGTGAGATTATGAAAAACAACAGGATAAAAATCCCTGTTTTTGGTAATGGAGATATAGATAGTCCTGAAAAGGCCAAAGCCTATAAGGAAAAGTATGGGGTAGATGGTTTGATGATAGGAAGGGCTGCCATAGGTTATCCTTGGATTTTTAATGAGATCAAACATTATATGCAAACCGGAAGCCTGTTGGCTGTTCCAGATATGGAAGAAAGGGTGAAAGTTGCTAAAAAGCACCTTGACTTTTCGGTGGAATGGAAAGGAGAAAAACTTGGGGTATTGGAAATGAGAAGGCACTATACCAACTATTTCAGAGGAATCCCTCATTTCAAACCTTATCGTACCTCTTTGGTAACAACTGATGAATACGCGAAAGTAAATGATATTTTAGAAGAGGTATCTACAGTTTTTGCTGATGAAGTTTTTTAATAAAGCTTTTTAAAATGGCCGTTATTAGGGGGTAAAAATATACTTAAGTGCCGGTAGCTATAGAGATCCAAAACCAAAAAGCCAAGCACTGGGCCATGTTACTATTGTTGGCCTTGATTTGGGGAAGTTCCTTTATTTTGATAAAGAAATCCTTGGAGGTGTATTCTCCGGGAGAGGTAGGTGCATTTAGAATCCTGTCTGCTGCACTTGTCTTGTTGCCACTGGGAATTTCCAAAGTAAAACATCTTACCCAAAACCAACTGGGCTACTTGTTTTGCATTGGCTTTTTGGGGAGTTTTATTCCTGCCTTTTTGTTTGCCACTGCACAAACCCAACTATCCAGTTCTTTGGCCGGAGTGATCAATGCACTTACCCCATTAATGGTGGGGGTGATAGGTGCATTGTTATTTAAAACAAAGATCTCCAAGCAAAATGCCATAGGCTTGATTATTGCTCTTTTTGGTGTTTGTATTTTGGTTTTGGCAGGGAATTCCGGAAGTCCGGATATTTTCAGACAATTTAATCTATACGGTTTGTTAGTGGTATTGGCTGCTGTTTGCTATGGCTTTAATGTTAATATAATTAAGTATAAAATCAAGGAGTTAAAACCAACCTTAATTACCGCTATCTCCTTGATAATGGTCTTGCCTATTGCGGCCATTTATTTATTTGGTTTTACCCAATTTTCTTTTAAGTTGATACATGCTGATGGGGCATGGCAGGCGGCGGGGTATATCGCATTTCTCGGTGCAGTGGGCACCGCAGCTGCCCTCGTTCTCTTTAATTCAATAGTAAAACTGGTTACACCTGTTTTTGCTAGTTCTGTTACTTATATTATTCCATTGGTAGCAATCTTTTGGGGTGTTTTGGATGGAGAATCTTTGTTTCCCCTTCATTATTTGGGCATATTTGCTGTAGTGGTGGGGGTATGGATTGGAAATCGGAAAACAAAACTGTAGCCTAACCAAAAGGAAAGTGTATATTTATTTATAAAGTTAAATTTCTTATTATTTCCATGGTGAAGTAACTATGTTCGATAATTTCTTAAATCTAGACATTGAACCGGCATTAAGAAACAGGATCCTACAGACCATCCTGATAGGGTTCGTGGTGTGGCTGATCAACAAAATTTCCCTGAAATTGATTTACAGAGGAGATGCATTGGAATTGAGAAGGCAATATCATTATCGAAAATTCATTGAATATACCTCTTTCATTATCGGCATATTGATAATTGGAAACCTTTGGATAGGCAATTTTCATTCTGTGACTACCTTTTTGGGATTATTGTCCGCAGGTATTGCGATTGCCTTAAAAGATATCTTTGTCAATATTGCCGGCTGGGCATTTATTTACCTTCGAAAACCTTTTGATGTAGGGGATAGGATTCAGATTGGAGAGGTACAAGGTGATGTGATAGACCTTCGTTTGTTTCAGTTTTCTTTGCTGGAAATTGGCAACTGGGTAGATGCTGACCAAAGCACCGGAAGGGTTATTCATGTACCCAATGGAAAAGTGTTTATGGATGCTCAGGCCAATTACTCCACCGGTTTTAATTATATATGGAATGAACAGAATATCTATATCACCCTTAGGAGCGATTTTAAGAAAACCAAAGAAATACTACTGGATATTCTTAATACCCACCTTCAGGAGGATTTGAAAAAAGCAGAGAAGGTGTTTCGAAAAGCCAAGCAAGATCATTTGATTGTTTACAAACAATTCACACCAATGATTTTCACCAAAATCACTGAACGAGGTGTGCAGCTCTCTATGCGTTACCTTTGCGATCCAAAGAAACGTAGGATGTTTGAACATGCCATTACAGAAAGCATTCTCGAACGTTTGGGGCCTGAAAATAATATTCGCTTGGCTTATCCCACTTCTACAGTATTGCTGCATCAGGATAAAGTTCACCCTGAAACCAATCCCAACCGTTAAGTTTTAATTATATGCTATAATGCTTATAATGGAATTGTCTTGGGCTTTTTAGAGATTAATATTTTAGCCAATTCGTAAGCGATTCCCCCCACCAAGAAAATAAAGGCTTCTTCAAAAAAGGGACCTTTAAAGCTAATCCATAAAAATAATGCTATGGTATGAACCATCCAGAAACTTCTGTTTTTTTCTGAAACCCTTTCTGTTATAGCCAATAAAAAAATTGCTCCGGCTCCATACAATATGGCTATTCCATAAATTGATTGTAACTCATTTCTAGAAAGCTCTATTGTAATTAAAATAAGCAGATTGAGGATTGTTAACAATTTCCAAAAAGGCTTATCTACCTTACCGCCCAAAATATTTCCCAAAATCAATATTCCTAAATGAATACGGATATAAAGGGTATCAAAAATACCATAGTACAGGCTTATTGTTAGAAAAACAAGGGAAATAAGTAATAAGCGCAGAAGTGTTTTTCTACCTGTATAGGGATGATCATCTAAAAAATAATCTATTATGGCGATTAATGAAAAGTGGATCATCTGCCATAAAATTAATTTTAAAGGGATTATTTCATTAACATCTCTATAATAGAGAGCCAGTACCAATAACGTCTGGAAAAAAAAATTAACCTTTCTTTTGGAAAGATCTGAGGTAAAAAATAACCTATTCATTATATAAATTTTGTCAATTTCAGAATAAAGGAAAAAAATGCTTTATTCAACTAAAAATAATTTTCAAGTAAGTTAGAAATCCTGAATTTATTAAATTGGTTACAGAAAAAAAACGTTTGAGTGTAAAAATAGGCCTAAAAGGTCTTTAGTTTAAAAATTGAGTATGAAAAATAATATAGGGTATGTCGTTTATTTTAAGATCATTTAATTAAAAGTACTTTTAAATTATCGAGCGATTGGATCGAAGATATAAGTAGCTATTAAGAAAGAAACTACTGAAAGGACAAAACCGAACATAAAGATATTGTAGCATTTTCTAAGTAAAATGTACTTTTTGGAAAGCACGATTCCTAAGTTGTAAATGTCTGTAATCATGCTATCATAAAGGTACGTTCCATCCTTCATCATCTCATGCATTCCTCCCATATAGTCAGGAAAAGACATTTCATGAAAATTGCCAAAATACAGGAGATTGCCTTTTTTATTCCGGATATCTTCTTTGGTGACTATGCCATGGGTAACATTGGGTCGAGTAGCCAAAATGGCAAATACCATGGCAATTAAACAAGTGATGATCAGCATAAGTGTGGGCACCAGATAATAGGGGAATTCTTCGATTATTTGAATAAAAAGTGCCACAATTATGGAGATAATAATCGAATTGACAGAAATCATGATATTGGCCTTGTTGTCGGCCAAGGCCGAAAGAGCCAAGTGATTTTTTGAGGTAATCCGAAACATGGTCTCTATACCTCTATCTGCTTTATTTTTGGTTTTGTCTTTTTTTTTGCCCTTTGAGTCGAATTTCGGAGATGCATCTGATTCTTTAATCTTCATTTCAATGGACGCAAGATTGGCCTCTTTACCGGGCTGAAAATAGATTTGGGCGTATTCAGTATGGTAATGGTGTGCTTGCATGAAAAGCTTACTTTCTCTCAGCCAGTCGATCAAAGAAGTTTTTCCAAACCCAAGGTTGGCTTTTTCTTTTTTTAATAGGACTGTATGATCAAAATATTTCTCAGAACTTAAGTGATACAAATCTGCATCGCAAATAATCTCTTCCAGTAAATTCTTAGGCTTTTGAGGCATTCTTGTTGCCAAGATCAGTGATTTGATGCGATCGATTCTTTCCTGCTCAAAGCCCAATTCGGTCAAGTATTCCTGTGCCATTTTGGCCCCTTTTTCTTCATGCCCTTCACCTTTGACTTCCCAATAACCTATGTCATGCATCCAAGCTGCAATGTGCAAATCGTTTTTTTCCTCTTGGCTTAATTTATAGTAATCCCCAATCTCTGCAACTACCTTAACAAGCTGCATGGAATGATCCATATTATGGTAACAAACCTCCGATTTTTGGTGGTTTTTAAACATATCCCTGATCCAGGATTCAAATTTTTCTAGTTGCTTATCCAAGGCTATTTACTAATTTTGAAAAAACTAATTTCAAGGTAATTATTTACAATTGAATAATGATGTATTTTTCACAGATTTTAACCTTTATTACCTTATCTATTTGGCAATGCACGCCCAATGCCCAAAAATCAAATGATGAGCCATTTCCTGCAGCCTATTCTCTTAACGATTTTCAAATGATTGTATTGCAAGATGAAATGGAAGAAATCTCAGGGTTGGAGTGGGTAGGTAAAGAAGGTTTATTGGCTATTGAGGATGAATCCCCTATTGTTTATAGCCTAGATCCTCAGACTGGAAAAATTTTGCAGAAAGAAAAATTTGGCAAGAAAAACAGTGACATTGAAGATATCTCTTGGATAAATGACGTGGCATGGGTACTTCAAAGTGATGGAACTCTTTATGAGGTGACTTCTGTTTTCAATGAGAAATCAGAAAGTACCAAGTATGAATTCCCCATTGATAAAAAAAGAGACATGGAAGCTATGGTAATATCCGAGGATGGTGCCTCCCTTTATGTCTTTTGTAAATCATGCAAGTGGGACGATAGTGCCAATGAAGCCTCTGTTTTTCGTTTCGACCTTTCTTCCAAGAGCTATAAAACGCCTGTTTTTACTACTATAAAAAGAAGTGACATGGAAGCGCTTCTAAAGGCTGATGAATTAAAGGATTTGGAAATTGAGCCGGCTGCGGCAGCATTTCACCCTATTGAAAAGGAATTGTATGTATTGTCTTCAAGTGGAAAATGGCTTATGATCGCCGATGCAAATTTTCAACCAAAGGAAGTTTACAGACTGAATCGTAAAATTTTTAAACAGCCGGAAGGAATTACATTTGATCCTAAAGGAAACATGTACATATCAAATGAAGCCCGAGGAGGGAAGCCTAACATTTTGGTTTTTAGCTACAATCCTTAACACCTTTAAACAATGAACAAGATTATTTGCTTGTTGATTTTATTTCTGCTATCCCCTCACCTGAAAGCGCAGGAAGCTCCTTCTACTTTCAAACTGTATTTGGTTGGAGATGCCGGAGAAGTGGAAAAAGGTACGCATCCTGTTGTGGAAGACATTCGCAATAAATTGAAAGCGGACCCCAATACTCCTGCACACATAATCTATTTGGGAGACAATATTTATCCACGTGGAATGCCCCCAATCGATGATGAAGGAAGGGACGAAAGTGAATATATTCTTAAAACACAACTGGACCTTTATAAATACCTTAATGGCCATATATGGATGATTCCTGGGAACCATGATTGGAAGAGAGGAAAGGCAGATGGGTGGAATAGTATTCTTAGGGCAGAGAAATATGTCTTGAACAATTACCCGGAAGATAAGGTAAGTTGGCTACCAAACAGTGGCTGCCCCGGCCCGGAAGTCGTGTCCTTAAATGAAGAAACTGTACTCCTTTTGCTTGATAGTCAATGGTGGCTCCATCTGAACGACAAGCCGGGAATGACCTCCGATTGCGATTACAAGTCTGAGGAAGAGATTTTGGAGGCCATTCGCTATGTCCTTGAAGAAAACAAGGACAAAGTAATAGTGGTGGCGATGCATCATCCGCTTAGGTCATATGGTCCACACAATGGGGCCTACACTTGGAAGGACCACCTCTATCCCCTTACTGCTGTTTCTCCTAATTTATGCCTTCCATTGCCTGGGATAGGCTCCATTTACCCGCTTTACAGAACCTGGTTTGGCAATATTCAAGACCTTGTTCACCCTAAGTATGAGGCCATGATTGAGGCCCTAGATGGGCTTTTCAAGAGCCATTCAAACCTGATACAGGTTGCGGGACATGAGCATGGGCTGGCATTGACAAAAGAAGACAAGGTAAATTATATTATCAGTGGCGCAGGTGCCAAGCATACAACCATTAAGAAAAACAACACAGCAGATTTTACCTATCCCAGCCAAGGTTATGCTATAATGGATTTTAAAGAAAACCATGAAGTACACCTGTCCTTCTATGATCCATTAAAAGAAGCATCTATTTATGACACTCAACTGGTTGCCCCTTATGCTACCAATGATTCAGCTTTATCTTTTTTTGAACGAGATTTCCCTAAGCAAGTCACGAGACCGATTTCCACCCAATACCTTCACGGTTCCGGGTACTATAGATTTCTTGGGGAGAACTACAGAAAAACTTGGGCGATCCCTGCTACTTTTGAAACCATAGACTTGGCTACTGAAAAAGGGGGCTTGAGCATTGTGAAAAAAGGAGGAGGGATGCAAACCCGTTCGCTGAGGTTAGAAAGCAAAAGTGGACGAGAGTATGTGCTTAGGTCTGTCAATAAATACCCCGAAAATGCATTGTCGGCACCTTTGCGTGAAACCATAGCCAAGGATGTCATTCAGGATCAAATTTCTTCCTCACATCCCTACGGGGCTTTGGCCGTTGCCAGACTAGCAGATCAGGTAGGAGTAGTGCATACCAATCCAAAAATTGTTTATTTACCTGATGACCCAATATTAGGCATCTATAGGGAGGCCTATGGGGATAACCTTTACCTGTATGAAGAGCGTGAAATTGCTTGGAAAACTGCACCGGATGATATTAAGTTTTATAGTACCGATAAGATGCTTAGAAAAATTCATGGCGACAATGATGATCAGGTAAAGCAAAAAGAAGTATTGAAAGCCAGAATATTTGATTTATGGATAGGCGACTGGGATAGGCACGATGATCAATGGAGATGGATTGGTGAAAAAAAGGAAAAAGGTCGGGACTATAGGCCCATGCCTAGAGATAGAGACCAGGCATTTTTTGTTAATGAGGGCCTAATCCCAAAGATAGGCAGTAGAAAATGGTTGATCCCAAAATTCCAAGGCTTCGATTACAATGCGCCTCGAACAGTTGAAGGATTCATGTTTAATGGGAGGTATTTTGACCGCAGTTTCATGAATGAGTTGAATAAAGAAGACTGGGAAAAGACTTTGGATGAGATGATTGCTAAAATGACAGATGAAGCCATCAATGCATCCCTTCAAGACTGGCCTGATTCAGTTGTGGCTATCGATGGTGAGGACATCCTAGGGAAATTACGCAAAAGAAAAACCTGGTTAAAACAGGAGATGATTAAATATTACCACTTCCTAGCAAAAGAAGTTGACGTAGCCGGCACAGATAAAAACGAATTTTTTAAGGTGGACTATTTGTCTGACGGTCGCGTACAGCTTAGCCTAAGGAAAATAGATAAATCAGGAAATCTTGAACAGGAGCTCTACCGGCGAGTTTTTCTTCCCGGTGATACCAAGGAAATCCGTTTATACGGCATGGAGGGAGATGATATTTTTGAATTTACCGGAGAAGGAACGGGGGAAATAAAAATACGAGTAATTCCCGGTGATGGAGAAAAAATAGTACAAGACAAGGGTAAGACCAAAAAGAAAAACACCCTTATTTACCATAATTTTAGTGATAATGATGCCTTTAAATTGGGTGAAAGTACGAGGAGAAAAGCCAAATCAGCTAAAATAAGCTACAATAGGACGGAATTTAAATATGACAAACTCATGCCTTTGGCAACTTTTGCCTACAATAGGGATGATGGAATTTACTTAGGTGCAGGGGTGATGTGGGAAAAGCAAGGGTTTAAAAAAGATCCTTTTGCCATTCGTCAATCTCTAATGGCAAAATATGCTTTAAAGACCAATGCTTTCAATATTGAATACGAGGGGCATGCGGTGGATGCATTGGGAAATTTGGATTTGGTTTGGGAAGCAGATGTCCGTGCACCACAATATTCATTTAACTATTTTGGTGTAGGGAATGAGTCTGAATACAATCATGAATCTCGTGATATAGCTTATTATAGGGCGAGGTTCAATTGGTATGAACTTAATGCCGGATTGCAGTCAAAGCTTGGAGAAAGTGGAAGTTTGACATTCGGTCCTCAATTCCAAGCTTTTAAATTTAATCAGGATGATAATTCAAATAAATTCATCACTTCTCAGGAAAGTGGTCTGGACCAAAATGATTTGGATCAAACCAAACTTTATACCGGGGTTTCTGCCAAGATAGTTTTTGACACGCGGGATCAGAAGCACATGCCTACTAGAGGCGTGTACTTTGAAGGACAGTCTGAAAGAATGTGGGGAGGTAATGAATATTCCAATAATTTCAGCAAAGTGAATGCAGAACTTGCCATGTATTGGTCTTTCCGATACCCCTCAAGGTTGGTCTGGGCCACAAAATTTGGGGCAGGGAAAAACTGGGGGGATTATGAATTTTTTCAAGCGCAAACCCTCGGAGGAATAAATAACCTCAGGGGATTTAGGAGGTTTAGATTCAATGGTGATGCTGTCGCTTACAACAATACCGAGGTTAGGGTGAGATTGTTTAACCTTAAAACCTATGTTTTTCCTGCTACAGTGGGGCTCTTGGCTTTCAATGATATTGGTAGGGTTTGGGAAAGGAATGAAGATTCTAACAAATGGCACAATGCCACAGGTGCCGGGATTTGGCTGGCACCACTCAATCAATTGGTGGCTACCTTTTCGGTGGGTTTCAATGATGAAGAAACGTTGCCTTTCTTTTCTTTTGGTTATCAATTTTAACCTAGCTAATCAAAGATAGCTTATGGGAGAAGATTTCATGCTTTAATGAAACAGCTAGTAAAGTTTAATCTTGGTTTATTTGCGCTACACGGTAAAGTCTTACGTACTTCTTTTTTCCCTTCAGATGAATTGATCCCACATCATCAATCTGATAGGCTTCCTTTTTCTCGATTAGGCGATACAGGGGTTCAGAGATTAACAATTGTGCGCTCAGATCATTGCATTTTTCTTGGATACGGGCAGCTGTATTCAAGGTGTCGCCATGGTAAGTAATTTCCTTTTTAATGTCCCCCACTTCAGTAATAATTACCGGTCCAACGTTGGCTCCTGCTTTAAAAAAAGGATCTATGCCATATTTTTTTTGGTAATAATTAGATTTTTTATTTAAAAGATCCGTGAAAGCGAAAAAGGCTTTGAGAAAATTGTCATTTTTTAAACCTTTTTTTAATGTCCAGCTGACAACAACTTCATCTCCTACGTATTGATAAATGTCTGCCCGATAACGATCCACAATGGAGAAATCCTGAAAACAGTCTTGTAATAACCTACTGTATTCAAGGTGGCCAATCTTTTCAGCAATAGGTGTTGAGTTTTTTAAATCTACAAACATAAAGATTCGTTCCTCTTCACGGGGTTTAAAGAACCTGCCACTCAGCATCTTCCATAAGTTTCCCGGTCCAAGTTTTCGATCTATAGCAATCAGTAATTTGGATAAACTAACTGCCATGATGAGGTGAATGACCCCAAAGACAATTTCTGCCACGTCAAGAGGGATTGCAGGTTCCCCAAAAACGTAAAGTATCGCATGCTCATATAAAAAGTTAATGAATTGTACAATTAAAACAATCATTATTGCCTGGGTAGGAATACCAATTATCAGGGCAATTTTTAAGGAATTGTTGGTCAATAACCTTTTGATAATTAAAATATCAAAAATGCTTGATAAGAGGGCAAGGCCAAAAGAACCTAGAAAAATAATCAACAATGCAAACCTCATCTTCACATGAAAGCTGACAGATGGATGCCCTAGAACTTCTATTCCATACATCTCTGAAAGAATGAGCCTACTGTAAGCAGAGAATGTTGTAAAAATAAAACCTACGATAAAGTAGATTTTGAAATTTCTTACGATTTCTCTAGACAGCATATTGAGCATTGTTTTCGCTTACTAAATCATACATTTTCTCCTGAGCGCTTAAAGTTTCACTACCGCTTACCATTTGACTTTTTCCTGTACCTGTGATTAATCTTCCTTTTACATTGTCATGAAGCTGGGCATTGAGTGATGCCAAAATAAATGATTTGGTTTTTTTGTGGTGAATAGGGAAGGCTACCTCAATGCGTCCTGATAAATTTCTCGTCATCCAATCTGCAGAAGCTAAATAAATCAATGGCTCATTGTTATTGTGGAAATGATACACACGTGTGTGTTCTAAAAACCTATCTACAATACTCACGATTTTGATATTTTTCTCTTGTAAGGCAGATAAGGGGTGGTAACAACAAATACCCCTAACAATTAATTCAATTTTAACCCCGTAATCTGCGGCCCTTCGGATTTTATTTATCATCTCCGGATCTTCCAAGCTGTTGAGCTTGATGGCCATCTTGCCTATTTTTCCTTCCTTACTGTAGCCTATTTCATTTTCAATCAATTGTTCAACTGAACTTCTTAAATTAAATGGGGCAACCAATAAACTGTCAAATTTTGGGGTGTGGGTCTTGTCTTTAAGGAAGGCAAATACTTCGTCCACATCCTTTGTGTAAGCAGATTCGCTAGTGATTAAGGCATGGTCTCCATAAATTTCAGCGGTTTTTTCATTGAAATTCCCCGTGCCCATGTATGCATAGGTTTGAATGCTTTCTCCTTCCTTTCTTTTGATTGAGAAAATCTTGGCATGAACTTTTAAATGATCTATGCCATACTTTACATGCGCCCCGGCTTTAATCAGCCGCTCACCCCAGTAGATGTTTGACTTCTCATCAAACCTCGCCTGTGCTTCGTCCAATACAAATACTCTTTTTCCGGATTTAGCGGCTTTTTCAAGCGCCATACAAATTTCCGAACTTTCAGCTACCCTATAAAGGGTGATGTTGATTTCCTCAACTTCCTTGTCCATGGCAGCTTTGTTTAAAAACCCTGTGACATACCTATAATTTTGGTAAGGAAAACTTAAAAAGAGATTTTCTTTTTTGACTTCGGCAAACCAATTGCTCGCTTGATCGAGCCTGGCACATGGAACCTTTTCTCTTTTTTTGTAGTACAGGCTTTCCTCTGACACCGGAAAGCCAAAAAAGTCATAGAAATTATGGTAACGACCTCCGGGGATGAGTCCGGACATGTCCACATCTATTTTTTTTCTTAAGAAATCAATGTATTTAAAGGGGATGTTTTCATCAAAAAGTAGTCTTGAAGGAAGGCCGGTTTCTCTATTTTTTATGCTTTTCTTAATCTTTACAACAATGTTTTCTTCCAAATCCTCATCCATATACAATTCCGCATCTCTTGAGATTTTTATAGCAAAGAGTGCTGATTTCTCATCCAAAAACTTTGGTGCATTGCTTCTGAAAATATCATCCAGTTGAACGAATCTTTTTGCCTTGTCGGAAGAGGAGAGATTAATAAACCTTCCAAAGGTTTTATAATCCAACCAATGAGGTAAAAACGACTCTCGCTAATGGCATAGAGGTAAACCGTTTGGTTTTTAAGCTTAAAGTTGCTATCCTCAGTAATGTCCTTTAGGGTGAAATTGTTTTTAAGTTTTTCATCATAAAACCGGCCCATTAAGTTTCTGTCTGCCTCAGAGAAATCTTGGGTCAACAGGTGAATCCCTTTTTGAGATAAACCCGGTAGGATTTCAGAGTAGAAAACCTTTCCTAGACGTTCCTGCTGTAAGCTGACAATCTTATTAATTTGCTGAAGCACAAAGGAGGGTCGGTAACCATATTTATTCTTTTTATCCCCCTTGTATTTTTGGGCAAAACGATGATTCGCTACCCTGACCCGATAAAATTCCTCAAGGTTGGAGGAATAAATGGCAAGGAATTTCAACCTTTCCATCAGCGGCGTCTGTGCATTTTCCGCCTCTTGGAGAATTCGCTCGTTAAATGACAACCAATTTATATCCCTGTCAGTGTAGTTCATGGTTTAATAAATTTGCTTACAATATAATGACTTTACAAACACTATTTGATTTAGCTTCCCATTTCTTATTGGACAAGGAATGGGATAGTCATTTTTACTTTGAGAGGGATTCAAGCTAGTTAATACTATGGGAGCTAAATTCTCAAACCTTTCGAAAAGCAAGCGAGGTGAAGTTGATAATGATTGACTAGTTTGATGAATAAACGCTGAAACTAAAATAAAAAGACGTGGAAATGGGGCAATGGAAAAATCCCTGTTCCTGCATAGACTACAGCAGCAACAGGGATTTTTTATTTGGATAATTTAAATGGCTTAGAAATTTCTACAGCCTTTTTAGTTCTTTTAGTCTTTGGCTAGTATTGCCTTTTTATTAACAATATCCTTTACAATTGCTTTGGCATGGGAGATGGTGTTTTCTATAAAAAACTCTCTTGTATTCAATCCCCCACAAACTACTCCTGCCAAATAAAGCCCGGGAACATTCGACTCCTGGCTAATATCGTCAAAACAGGGCTGTCTTTTTTCATCCAAGCTTAATTGGACGCCCAATTGATCAAGCAATTCAAAATTGGGTTTGTAACCTGTCATGGCTAGAACAAAGTCATTTTCAATAGTGACTTCCCCTTCCGGCGTATTGAGAACTACTTCTTTTTCTCTAATTTCTTTGATACTTGAATTGTAGTAACCTTTAATCGATCCTTCTTTGATTCTATTTTCTATATCAGGCAAAACCCAGTACTTTACCGTTTGGTCAATTTCAGGTTTCATCACCACCATGCTTACTTCAGCCCCTTTTCTCCAAGTTTCCAAGGCCACATCCACTGCAGAGTTTCCTCCGCCTACCACGATAATTTTTTGTCCGATATAAGGCCAGGGTTCTTTGTAATAATGCGAAACTTTTGACAAATCCTCACCAGGAACATTCATGGTATTAGGCAGGTCATAAAATCCGGTGGCGAGAACCAATTTCTCGGTTTCGTAATCTCCCTTAGAGGTATGCACCACAAAGCCACCTTTTTTTTTCTCTAAGGTGTTTACTTTTTCGTACAAATTGATGTTGAGTTGGTAATGTTTGACTATTCTGCGGTAATATTCCAGTGCCTCCGGTCTAGTCGGTTTATTGGAAATCGACATAAAAGGAATATCTGCCATTTCCAATTTCTCAGAAGTAGAGAAAAAGGTCATGTTTACTGGATAATTAAAAATAGAATTTGTCAGCACCCCTTTTTCTATAATCAGATAGTCAAGGCCTTTCTTTTTTGCTTCTATACCACATGCCAAACCTATAGGCCCGGCACCTATTATCAATAATTCCAACTTTTTCATAAATAATTAAACACGATTGGTGGATTTGAGTTCCTTGAAACCCCAAATATGCAAGTGAAATTACCCAACCTATTTGCAAAATGGCTAAAATCACAAGGGATTGAGTCTAATGGGTAGTTAGGTAAAATGTTTTTTGGCTACATCGTGAGGTTTGGTCCGTATGTTTTTGGATGGTAGTGGTCTATTCATTTGGATTACCTTATTTATTTTCAATGCTGTAATCATTGTTTAAATTGTTGATGTGATGTATAAAACGCGTTATATTATCAAGCCCCCATTGGTTACTTGTTGCAATAATTGAATCTGATAATTTGATAAGTTCATCTGATTTTAAATAATGTCTTTTGTGCCCTGTTCGGTCATAAATTTCCTGAGCTTTTTCTTTGGTGTCAAATACCCCATTGCTTCCTTGTAAACTTTGTGGGAATACTTTTTCTAATTCTGCAAATGAGATTGTTGGGTTTTCTTCTACATAAGTTCTGACTACTTTATTTACCAGTCTTGCTTTGTTGTAAATCTCTTCCTTGAATTCAAATTTTGAAAAATCCCTACTTGTATAATTGTACTTAAAAAATGTGTCCGTAATTACAAATATTTCGTTATTGGCGCTTCTGAATCTTCTTAAAATCATTCCTGCAATTGGGATTCCCTCTTTAGTGGTATAGCCATCCTGTAATTTTCGTTGCAATTCAGGAGATATAGATGATCCTACTAAAACCCCAACCCAATTTGGAGAATTTTCAACTTCACTCCAAAACTCCGGATGTTTTGTCAAGATCTGATGGCGTTCATCTAAATAATCTTCCAATTGGTTCAATGAAAATTCATTGATCTCATTTATTTTCAATTCAATTAAAGCAAGATAGTCTAGTCCGTATTTTGCTAGAATGTCAATTCTTCCGTCTCTATTTGATGTTTTCCGTCCCCCTCTTAAAGCAATTTCTGCGTCTAATACTGTAACCTCAGCAAAGTTTTCTGTATCCAATTTTAGAATATCTTCATTTTCCATTAGATAAGCTTCCATCGCAAGTTCTTTAAGGAATGGATAATCTTTTAACGCAATATTATTTGCTGTTATCTGTCGAAATATTTCCATTAATCCAGTAGTTGTTTTTATCGAATGTCTATCATCATTTATTACAGTCGGTATGGCCATTCAAATCGCTTAAATTGACCTCTTTTCATTGGCTTTTGAAAAGATCTTATAGCTGATTAAGCTTAATGACTGTTTGGCTACAAAAATTTTAAATCAGTTTTCCGGTGGGGCTAATTCTGCAAGAAGTTGTGCAAACAAGCCCATTCCCCAATTGCATATTGAACCTTTCGTTTTTCTTTGAAATTCTATCCCACCTTTATTTTCTTCCGCTACACCATCAAGGTATCCGTCGGGGGTTAGTCTTTCCTCAACCCCTTGTAAAGCCAACAATGCTGCTTCTTTGGCATTATTTTCTAACCAACCTCTACGGACTCCAATTGCCATTGCTGTAGCTATACCGCATGTCCCGGATGTTTCAGGTGCAGTAAGAGAATCTCCGGCAAAGACTGTCCACAAACCATCTACTCCTTGAATTGTAATTAAATAATCAGTTGCTCGTCGTAACTCTTCAATTAAATCTTTTGGAGGGTTAGGTAAGACATCCAATGTTTTGGCAAGCCCCAATACATACCATGTTAAGCCTCTCGACCACAAACGAAAGGTTCTTTTCTGTGTGTGAATGTTGTATCTCAACCAAATTGCACCTTCTTCGTCAATTAGGTTATCGCGGCGAAAGCGTAACTGCCTGATGGCTTCATCTGCCAATTCAGGTTTGTTTAATTGCTGAGCAATTACTGCTAAAGGCCAAGCGACCGTGTAATTCCCTTCGGCAACAATTGTATTACCATTTTTTATGATTCCAGCAGAATCTGTTTTACTTTTCCAATAATTGACAACATGCTCTACTTCAGGATGATTAGGCTTCCATAGAGCCAGCTGTGCCAGACAGGAGGTAAATTCAATCCCTATTTTTTCGTAGTTGTGATTAATACTATCCTTTAAAGGAAAAATGAGTGACATGTGCTTTTCCAGACCATTTTTATACCTTGACCCATCCGTTGCATTTTCCGACAGTTTAGCGATTCCATCTATTACACATCCCTCTTGCCAACCGTACTCTGTTAAACTGGCAAGAGAGGCCATTCTTTTAAGAAATTCTTCTCGAGGCGATGCTTTGCCCGGAATTAGTATATGCGGTAAAAAGTTATCTAATCCCAGTGCTGTATGGGTAAAAACGCCAACAGGTCCTCCATTTCCTTTCAATTGAACTTTCAATCCGTTTTCCAAAACATCAGCAAGATATTTTTCTTGAATTTTACATTGTACGAGTTGAAAGGGTGTGCCAAGGGATAAATCCAATGAATCAATTAATTCATTTCCTTCAGTAAACAACAAAAATTTTTGGTAACTATTTAAATCAGAATCAAGAGTAAGCCTGAAATAAGCCCCGTCAGTAAATATTTCATTGGATAACCCATCCCATTTTAAAATTAATTCACTTTGCGAAGAGTCGGGATACAATATTGCAGATTCAAATTCCAATTTTACGCCGCCTGTTTCTTCACGCTTTAAACGCGTAAAATCTCCCATGATTTTAGGAACGGAATAAGTGGCTTCGTCACTTACCTTATTTATTTGTGTTTTAGTATTCTGCTTGCAGCCCCATCCAACAACCATCAAAATGATCATTACTATTACCTTTTGAAATCTCACTCTATTTGATTTTTCCATATTTATTTTTGGCTCTTTTACTTCATTGAAAATATTTAATCATCACTAATGGTAAATTGTATGAATAGTGGCAGTTTACTGTCAAACTGAAAGGTTGTATGAGAGAGATACAAACCTTGATAATAATTGGCACCTTGCCTGTAATTGCTTAAACAAAATGTTGGAATTCGTTTTTAATGATCAATTTCAACTAATTTTTCATTTTTTGCCCTTAGCTTTAATCCTATCAATTCGGCCAAGAAAAATATTGTCAACCTCAATCGTAAATGAATTTGGATGAATACACAATATTGATATGAAAATCTCTTGTTGTTGTTAGAAAGAATCAAGGTAAGCGACATTTTTAATAATGCTATATTCACTGGGCTCAACTTATAGCCGAGAAGTAGTTTGATTTATTTTATTGCAAACAGAGAATGGTATAAAAGTAAATAAGAGCAAGCAACTCTTTAAAGTAGAGGAATTAATTGTCATTTTTGAATTATTTAACTGGTTAATCCGGCATGTCTTGCTTGTAATAACTAAAACTATTAGAACTTTTGCAACAATAAAAATAGTTTTCAATTAAGATTTTGTATTTACATGGGATAAAATAGATTTCCATTGGTCTCCATCGAAGGTTTGTGTTTTTATTGCAATAAAATTTTAGTCTAAGGAAATTTATTGTTCTTAGGATGAAATAGGTACCCAGCCAAATTATCTGAATTTTATGAATTTCACTCCTAAACTTTTAACCCTTCTTATGTGATCTCTTAAATAATTGGCCAAATTATCAAGGGTATTAAAAATACAAGAGATGAAATTATTATACTAGGCATTGGAGAGAAGGCAAGATTTTGTAAAAAAATTAGCATTCCCATACGGTTTTCATTCAATTTAATAGTCACAAGAAAGCCCATAGTCAGATGAAAATCTTTCTAGGGTATCCGTCTGGTGGATTTCTGTTTTCTATACTCTAAACTGTTCTAGGACTTAGTCCTGAAATTTAAACAAGACTTTCATGGGAGTATCCTTTTCCCATTTCAAGTGTTTTTACTTTTGCTGCCACGAAGTGCTTTCATTGTGATTAAAATGCCTCCTGAGAATACTCAGAAAATCAAAATGCTTAATCAGGATTCAAATTTCCATTTTTGCCTACTCATTTAGAAAATAAGTAAACTGGTTATGGAGGAATAGTTTGAATTTTGCACTATGAATAAAATATCAAACTTCGGGGTTTTCACTCTACTATTTATTAGCAGCTTAACAATGGTCGTGTACTGAAGCATTAGCAAGTCGCAAAGCCTGCCCTGTTTTTTGCAGGGGTGGTTTGTCGTGAGGCATGTACTGAAGCCCTGAAATATCAGGATATACTAGAAGCGAGACTGCAAACCCCGGTTCCAACGAACAGAGCCTGTTGCGATTATCGGGAAACTGGATACGGAGAGAAAATGTAAAAACCTTATTCAACTTGGGGTTGACCAAGACCATGCTTATGCATGGAAGGACTGAGTGTAAAGAAATGACCTTTTTAGTTCATTTTAGTGAGGGGTCAGATGGCGGGAAGGTAGAAAAGGAGGATGGGCAGTAGCCCAGAGTCCGATTCTGATAACCACTATAACTTTGTCACGTCTAAGAAGAAAAGGATATGAATCCATGCTTTCCTATTACCTCAAAACGCAACCCATAATCCGGTGAACTGGGGCTGAGCGTAAAAAATGATCTCTTTGGATCATTTTAGTGAAGAGCCGGAATGCAGGGCAGGTACGAGACTCACGGCCGTCTACTCGATTGTATCACGTACTTAGTTTCCATCAAATCCATATTTTCTTGCTAGTTCGAAATTCTCTTTTGCATCATCAGAATTATTTTGTCTGCTGAATGCTTGTCCCAGGATATAGTACGCTTCACCATTTTTCTTATTGAGTTTTATGCTTTTTATAAGATCCAGAATTGCTTCATTGAGATTTTCATTATCAAAGTTTCTCTTTCCCTTTATCTTGTGAAACTCGCTCCAATCTTTATTTGTAAGCTGTTTAAGTGTGAATATAACGGGCAATACAAACTTTGTAGTCCCATCAGGTCTTGTGGGGTTTTTCGGAGCTTTCCAGTCAGGTGCTTTACGAACTGACTCCAAAGCAATGGTCTCAAGTCCGTCAATTGAATTAATTGCTTTTACTGAGTCATCATAAATTTGTCCAGTAGGAGAAATAACAAAGGAAACATAAATTTTTCCTTCAGACTTGTTCTCCATTGCTAAAAAGGTATACTTATCACCTATGATTTGAAAGTCCTGGCAAATTGCTTGCTGACAGATGATTAGTCCGGTTAATAATCCCAAAAGTCTCATGTTAATTTGTTTGTCTTGTATGCGCTACGGCGGTAAATTGTATGAGTAGTGGCAGATTGCGTGGCACTTTCCTATCAAAACGCTATGCAGTTTGAGCGGGCTACAAACCTTGATATTTACCACATCTCCTGCCATTACCTATACAAAATGTTGTAGCCATTTTTTCTATAATTATTCTCTTAAATAATCAAATAGGTTTTCTCCAAGTTCTATTCCATATTCAGAATTCGTAAAAACAACGAAACCCCAATCTTTTTCTGTATTTATTAAATACCAACAAGTAAATCCATCATTACTTCCGCTATGATAATAGGTGTTTTCGGGTTTTGTGCTATCAGAAGCGAATCCCAATGAATAAAAATATGTTATTCCGTTTTCAGCAGTAATTGTAGAATGTGGTTTAAAAAGTTCATCGTAACTACTTTTACTTAACTGTTCTTTATTCATCACAGCTATCATCCATTTTGAAAAATCAATTGGCTCTGTATGAATTGATGAAGCTGAAACAAAATTTCCTTTATCTTTTTTGTACCAATAATTCTTTTTCAAATCAATCCAATTATTATTCTTATCATATGGTTCTGCTTTTTTTTGTTCCAAATTTTCATTAGGAATAAATGAAGAATGTTCCATCTTTAAGGGTATAGCAACCTTACGCTGAAATTCATTTTCTAAGTCAGTCCAATTTCCTCCATCAATTTCTTTCAAGACCAGAGCTAAATACTGATAACCTTCTCCAGAATATTCAAAATTAGTTCCCGGTTCAAACTTAATTTTTAATTTATTGTCTGGTTCGTTTTCTCTCCAATTTGGAAATCCAGAACGATGACTTAAAACCATTCGTGCAGTTATTTTTTTATACCTTTCATCATAAGCAATATCAGGATATTCTAAATATTTAAATAAAGGTTTGTCTAAATCTAATTTGCCTTCTTCAACATATTTCATTACAAAAAAAGAGAATACAGATTTTGATATAGAGGCACCTTCAAATATTGTATTTTCGGTAACTTTTAATTTTTTTTCAAAGTTGGCATACCCATAAGTTTGATGATGAACTACCTTTCCTTTATTGATAATAGCTAATGATGCTCCAGGAATTTTCAACTCCTCCATTTTTGTCTTGACATACGCATCTATTGAATCGTTAGAAATAATTATGCCTTGAAAATTTTCTATTTCTACTTTCTGTACAGACGAACAATTGGTTAGATGAATTAGAGTAAATACAATAAATAGTAAACGAATTTTTCTGTATTCTAACATAAAAAGGGTTTTCTTTTTTAAACTCAATCTTTTTTTAAATTCTGACTAACGTATGGAAAAACCTTTAAATTGGCTCAATTT
>TARA_R110000868_G_scaffold304437_10_pt1 | contig 29777 bp, 27 predicted proteins | sample TARA_R110000868 | Tara Oceans TARA_R110000868 (sample SAMEA4397489) | marine metagenome | biome: Polar Biome; feature: [SRF] surface water layer (ENVO:00010504); material: water (ENVO:00002006), including particulate matter (ENVO:01000060) such as... | depth 5 m | reverse complement strand
AATAATATAAACTTACCATATTAGGAGCTGTTATGGGTAAAAGTCTTTTATTTTTAGTCGCAGGATTAACCGTAATTACAGGTTATATGCAAGTCCAAAATCAGGAAAGAATGAAAACACTTCCTGAAGTTACAAGTGCTTATTATGAAGAGCAGCAAGCACGTAATATTGCTAAAAGTCTAGTCGATAATGCAATCGAGAATATGAAAGTTGATAATGACTGGAATGGTGACCTCGATATTACAGAAGTTATGAACGTAGGAGGAATGCTCACTAAAGAGACTAATACAGTTAAAAGTATTGTGAAAACTTTACTTGGGGGTGGGCAAAAACCTGCAGGTACCCAACAAGAAGTATTAGATGAAGATGAAATTGAAGCTGGCTTACTTGCAAATGGGCTATCAGGTACCCTTAAAAGTTTTATAAGTTCTACTCCAAATAAACCCGCGAACAATAGTGTAGGAACTTGGGATGAATATAAAGTGCTTCTTGTGAGTACTAGTACCTATGATAATATTGAAGTAACTACTGAAGTTCTGATGCAAAGAGATTCATTTTCTAAATATTCTTATATGACTGATTCTGAATTAAGCTCTTCAGGTAATGACATTTGGTTTATGGGTGCTGATAATATTTACGGTCCTATTCATACAAATGGTACTTTTAAAATGTCTGGTGATCCTTCTTTTTATGGGCTGATTACAAGTCCAAATGCGTGGGAAGCACATACTACTAACGGAGCTAACCCTAATTTTTACGGGGGTGAAAACTTTAATGCACCTATAAAAGATTCTCCAAACTCCTATGAATTGAACAAATTGAAAACTGCTGCTGCAACAGGTGGTATTACTTTCGATGGAGATATTGAGGTAGATTTTTATGAAGCTGCTGATGAAGGCTTTGCAGATATAACCAAAGAAATTACAACGACATATTCTTGTGGAACTTGGTGGAACCCTAGTAGAATGTGTACCGCAACTTCATGGGTAACTGAAACTTTGAACCTTGCTGATATTAATGGAATACTTTCTGCAGAAGGTGAAATTAAAGTGAAAGGTGTTGTAAAAGGCGCGATAACCCTTCATTCTGAAGATAGAATTCAAATTATGGGAGATATAACCTACGCGACAGATCCTTCGGCAGATAGTTCTTCTACTGATATGTTAGGCCTTGTAAGTGAAGGAGATGTAATTGTAGACCAAAATGCTCATCAATCATCTGGAAGTACCGATTTAACTATTCAAGCTTCAATAATGGCATTAGATACTTCTTTTGAAGTTGAAAACTACTCTAGTGGAGGTCCAAAAGGTACTTTAAATTTACTTGGAGGTATAGTTCAAAAAAATAGAGGTGCTGTTGGTACATTTAATTCTAGCGGTATCGTATCTGGTTATGCTAAAAACTACCAATATGATGGAAGATTAAAAGGAACGATCCCTCCTTCTTTCCCTCGTGAAAGTGTTTTTTCTATCGTTTATTGGAAAGATGAAGTCGTAAATATATCTGGAAACTAACTACGTATTTTCAAATGCAATTGTATAAATTTTATCTTTTTTTAGGTGCTTTTCTTCTAATAACAAGTTCAATATTTGCTCAAAAGGTTACTTTTAATGTGAACTTAAAGCCACAACTTGAAGATAGTACATTCATCCCTGGTAGAGATCAATTAACGCTTGTAGGTAGTGTTACTCCAATAAATACTGCAACTCCTTACTTTTTAACAGATCAAGAACCGATCGATAGTGTATACAGCGTTTCGATTAACTTCTCACCCAGATTTAGAAATCAAACCATTACGTATAATTTTGAGATGACGGTTAACTATCGAAAATTAACAGAGAATCTCCAACGTCAGCTCCTAATTCAACAAGGTGACGTTGAATTAGACCCCCTCTATTTTAATGCCTTTGCTTGGTAAATACTACTTACTTTTTAGCCCATTACAATTTGTTAATTAAGAAACATTAACTGGCTAAAAAGTGTTAGATATATAATCTTATCACTATACATTTCTTTAATCCTCTATATGTTTATGAAAAGATTTGCAGCTATTTTACTTTTTTTATTTACACACTCATTCATCGCAAATGCACAGATTAATGAGAATATAGATGCTAATATTATCATTACTGCAAACGTAATTCAATCTATTGAGTTAATCACAGTTAATTCAATTTCTTTTGGTAATGCGCAGCCTGGTCAATCTACAATCTATATTAATCCATTAAGCGATATAAATGCTGGCTACATGATTGCGGTTGGTACTCCAGATGTTGAATTCAGATTAGACTATGAGCCGGTAAAAACATTATCACGAATAGATGGACCAGGGTCACTATCTTTCCAATATGAGATTTCTGCTAATGATATTGAAGATCAATCTAGTTCTGAAGTAATGGATTTAGAAAATAGAAGTGTTAGATTCAATACAGAGGGGCGCTATTATTTCTGGGTAGGTGGGAGAGTTAATCTTACTAATGCTCAACCCGGAAATTATGAGGGTGACTTCACAATTGAGATAGACTATATTTAAAATGATCAATCAGATCAAAAAATATCTTTTTTTTTTGATTCTTCCATTATGGATGAATGGGAATGTAATAGCTCAAATTAATTTTGGCAATTATAGTAGTAAATATACTGTGTCTGCAACTTCTACTACCAGTTCAATTGTTCTAGGAGATGTTATTCAAGGGCAAGGAAATATAAACATCCCCATTGAAAGTGCTGGAATTGTAGAAATAGTTGGAGTAAAATATCTGGATGTTATTGTTACAATTATGGCAGATCAAGGTTTAGTAGTTCAAGAGGCATGTACACCAACTGCATACATAGTATGCGACATTCCCTATACTTTACAAGCAGCTTATGTTAATAGAGGTACTAATAATATCAATCAAGCTGTAAATATAGATGTAAGTGCAAATACTGCATCTGTAGTAATACCAATTAAGTATAGAGGAAATGCACCGCCAGGGCCACCTCCTACCCCTGTATATGAAGGATATAACCCTGCAATATTTAATGAAACTGCCTATATATATATATATGGTTCAATAGATGTTGGGTTTGCACGGGCGGGCGACTATAAAGCTACCATAACGGTAAGTGTAAATTATGATTAAAATCAGTAATCAATACTTTTTGATCTTATGCTTAGCTATTATTTCTCTTTCCTCTACTGCTAATGCTCAATTCCTGAGTCTTCAACTCAAAATTGAACCAGAGCTATCTACGACTGTTGAGCAAGAACTATCATTTGGTACTCTTGTATCTAATTCTGGAGAGAAGAATATTAATCTTGGAGACTTAAATACTGGTATTTTTGTTATCAGATCTTATTACACCCAAAATTTATTTCTAAGTCTCACCTATCCAGAGTCACTTAGGCATATTAATCCTGCTATAAATGAAGAAATACCTGTGTCTTTAAGTATTGCATATAATAACTCCTTAAATAAATCACCAAGAGGAGCCATATTATTGCCACAAAACAAAGGTAATGTCTCTGTAATTGATCGATTAGAGATTTCTGGTGTCCCCAAGGAAATATGGAGTGAACTCTATATTTATGTATTCGGAACTATTGATGTAGGAAATATCCCGACTGGGGAATATGCTGGAGAAGTTACTTTATATATTGAATACGACTAATGAATTCTCCATTAACCTTTTCTTAGAGAATCTTAATTAAGAGTATCTAACTTGGAACACACTCAATGTTTGAATAATTTTGTTTTAGAAACAACCTCAAAAATTAATTTCAATACCATGAAAAATTTAAAAACCCTTTTAGCCCTTTTCGTAGTTTCAGCTGTTTTAACTTCTGGAGCTTTTGCTCAAGATAATGATGACGTAGAAATTTCTGCTACTATATTAAGCGCACTTACTGTTACAACATCTGCTGATATTGCTTTCGGTAACGTTGATAACAATACCGACGCTTTTGTTCAGGCAAATGCGAACGATGCTGCTTCTTCAAATGCAACTGCTCCTTCTGCTGGTCAAGTAGACATTAGTGGCGCGGCTAACAACGCTGCTTTAGTTGTTAGCTGGACTGAAACTCCTCAACTTGAAGAAACTACTAATAACAATTTATTAGATTTTACTCCTAGTGTTTGGTTTGATGCTCTTGAGCTTACTACTTTTGGTGGATCAAATATCACTCTTACTGGAACTACTGGTTCTATCGATATTGGTGGAAATCTTGGTTCAGCAGGTCAACCAGCGGGAACTTATGTATCAGATGCATCATTCGGTACAGCTCTTGTAGTTACTGTTGATTATCAATAAGAACAACTGAAATTCTTAAAGTCTCACGGAAGTTTTCGTGAGACTTTTTTTTTGTAAAATGATACTTATTTTGAATAGGCTCAAAATTTTAATTATTGAACAACTTTCATGCTTTTTAATTAAGTTCAAAAACTTCGAAATAAATCATCTACAATGAAAAAGTATATATTTTTAATTCTTGTCCTAGGCTTTATATATAATGGCAAAGCCTTAGCTCAATTAAGTATTGCCCCAACCAATCTATTTATTGACAGCAATACCAGATTTGGAACCTATATGGTTATCAATGGATCAAATAAAGCCCAAGAGGTTTCAATAGAATTCTTCTTTGGATATAGTGATTCAGACGAAAATGGGAATCGGGTACTTGTTGATGATGATTCCGTAAATGCAGCTAGGTACTCCATTGCAGATAAGATTAGAGCATTTCCCCAAAATTTCACGCTTGCTCCTAATCAACGTCAAATTGTTAGATTAAGAGTAAATGCAGAAAATAATATTCCTGATGGAACTTATTGGGCAAGAATACGAACTGCTTCTTCACCTGAGACTCCCCCACTTGAACTCCAAGCCACAGATGTAGTTTCAGCTCGTTTAGGTATTACCATAGAACAAGTTACAGGTATCTTTTACAAGAAAGGACAATTAAGTACAGGAATAGAAATTCAACAAATTCGAACAGATCTGCAGGAAGACACAAATATACTTGTAGTACGTTCTGAGTATTTAAAAACCGGTAATTCACCCTTCCTTGGAACTATTACAACTACATTAGTTAATGCATCAGGATCTGTTGTAAGAGAAGGAAGTGTTTCAACTTCCGTGTATTTTGATGGAGTTCATAAGCAAGAGCTCTCTTTGGAAGACATCCCTAGTGGAAATTATACGGTTAATGTGTCTTTTGAAACAAGTAGAACAGATGTTTCAGCTGCAGATTTAATTCAAATGCCAAAAGTAACTGAATCAACTTCATATATTATAAGGTGAAATGTAAGTGTTTAAATGTATTTATCCATTTAACTACTATTCTTTTTATAGTCTTTTTTCCTGCAAATTCTATTGCACAAAATAACGACGAAGGGATAGAAGTTTATCTATCCTTTCGGCATAGAGGTATAATTAATACTACTGTTGTAGCCTATTATAAAAATGATACCTTTTACCTTCCGATTGATGAGATTTTCTCTGTATTACAGCTCGATGTAAATACAACTGGTATAACAGTTTCCGGTAAATTTTCTACAGATCAAATTGAGTATAAAATAGATTTGGAGAAAAAAATGATCTCATTTGGTGATGAGAAAACTCCATTATCACAAAATGATTATTTAATCAAAGAACTTGACAATTATTTATTACCAGAAGTATTTGATAAAATCTTTGATCTTCAATTTAGTGTAGACTTTAATAATCTAACTCTTGAACTAGTAACATTTCAGGAAATTCCTATTGTTCAAAGTATGATACGTAATCAAAAAAGGCGTATTTCTACCGAAAATAGAGGCGAGATAAGTTACTACCCACTTCGAACAGGAAGAGAGCCTCGTTTTATTAATGGTGGCTTTGTTGATTATTCCCTTTCTACTTTTTTGAGTAATGATCAATTCTCTTATTCTTTTAGTAACGCAATTGGTTTACAACTTGCCGGAGGTGATCTTGGAGGTACATTTTTTGGGACCAAATCTGAGAATTACACCAATTTCTCTTCAAATAATCTTCGTTGGAGATATGTATTAAAAAATAATGCGCTAATTAGTAAAATTTTTGTAGGGCAATCTACTACTGATGGTGTTTTAAATAGCGCATATACAGGTATCAAATTAACAAATGAACCTGTGGTAACTCAGAAATTGTTTGATGAGTATGAAATAAAAGGAAATACAATACCTGAATCTGAAATAGAAGTTTTTCTAAATAATACACTTATTGACTTTGCGAAAGCAGATGAAGTAGGTAACTATCGATTTATTGCCCCTCTCTATTACGGTTCTTCTAATATAGATTTAAAAATATACGGTCCTACTGGACAAGTGATAGAAAGAACATCTAGGTTACAAGTACCATTCAGTTTTACCCCAAAAGGCACCCTCATTTATAAATTTAACGCAGGTGTACTTGACCAACCAATAATTGGAAATGTAGAAAATCTAAGCACAATTCAAGGAAATGCTTCTTATGGGCTTTCAAATTGGCTTTCTACAAAAGTAGGATTTGAATATTATGAATCTCAAAGTTCTACACTAACAACTTCTCTTTCTGCTAGACTTCTAACAAGTTATATTGTAACCCTAGAAAATGTACTCGATAGTTACTTTCGTTCTACATTAAATGCAATTTACCCTAACTCTACAAGCATAAATTTTAGTTATACAGATTATGCTAACGATAGAGGAATTTTTAATACTTCAGGAAACGATAAACAAATTGTTACTAGTATTTTTTACCCATTATTAATACTAAAGAAAATTCCTATAAATATTAGAAGTTCTGCCTTTACTAGGTTCAGAGACGAATCAAGCTTTACCACATTTAGAGTGGATCTTGGTACTAGGATAAAGAAACTAAATTTTCGGGTTGGGTATAGTGATCGGATTATTGATACCTTTAACCCTTTAAACTCAACTCCTTCTTCTTTTTTAGAGAGCTCGTTAACTTATAATGTAGATCGTGGTCAAAACATACCTAAGCTTTTAAGAGGAGCATTTTTAAGGTCGCAATTTAAGTACCAACCAAGCCAAAATGCTTTACTGTCTGCTGAATTTCTTGTCGCACGAAGTATTACTAAAAAAGGACGTTTCCAAATATCCTTTGGTCGAAATTTTGCAGCGGAATACAATACCATTAGATTTAATTTTGTTTTTGATCTAAATAAAGTCAGAACAAATACAACTATGACTTCAATACGAAACTCCTACACTACGACGCAAAATGTAAGGGGTTCAATAGGATATGATACTAATTATAATAACTTTTTATTCACCAGTAGAGATCAGGTTGGAAAATCAGGTGCCGCAATTAGCTTATTTATCGACAATAATAATAATAATAAGCTTGATGAAGGAGACGAGAAAATTGAAAAAGGGACACTTAGAATCGGAAAAAGTGGTTCTTCATCAATTGTAAAAAATGGCGTTCTCTATTACACTCAAATGCAATCGTATAACCAGTATAATATGGAGCTTAACACAGGATCTATAAGTAATCCGATGCTTGCTCCAGAAGTTGAAAAATTTTCTGTCATCACCGATCCTAATTCATTCAAAAAAATTGAACTTCCTTTTTATATGTCAGGTGTGATTGATGGTGTAGTAGAACGGGAATTAATTAACGGAAATAAAACTGGAATTGGTGGCCTTAAGGTTAATATAATTAACACTTCAACGAATGAACTAAAAGAAATTAGAACATATTCTAACGGTGGCTATTATGACTACCCAGTTCGTCCAGGTAATTATACAGCCTATATTGACAACGATCAGTTAACACTTCTCAACAGTAAATCAAAACCTGAGAAAATTGATTTTACAGTACAAGCAATCAAAGAAGGTGATTTCATTGATGGGTTAAATTTTCTTTTAGTACCTAAAGATGCTCCCGATGAAATTATTCCGACCGAAGACACTGAAATTACTCTTTCACAAGTCACAGATGATATAAAAAATGATGCTGAAATTTACATGCTTGAAGAACAATTAACAGAGAATGTAACTTTAGCTCTCAGGATGCTTATCCTTGCCCAAAATGCATTCTATAATAAAGATATTAATGGAGCATTGGCTAATATAGATCAATCATTAGAATTCTTTAAAACTGCTCAAGGATATGCTTTAAAGGGAAGTATACTGTATTTTAAGGGTGATAAAGTTGAGGCTGTAAAAAGCTGGCGAATGGCTTTGCGATATGACCCCGATATAAACATTCCAACCTTGGAAGAACTTGATTCGAAGGTAACAGTTAGTAATTCAGAATAAAAATAACATTAAGTAATAAACGAATTTAATGCCTACAAAGCCTAGATAGGAATACTCAACAATTTTATGAAGAATCTAAACTACATTTTCTTATTTCTATTCTTCCTAACTTCGAATACTTTTTCGCAGACTGCTAGTAATGCGTCTAATTCTCAGTCTCTAGAACTTAAGGTTTCATCGTTAGAGCAAAGCTATGATTCACAGGTTTACCTCCTTCTATCTAATTATTTTGACCGTAAAAAGTTTTTCGTAGATGTAAATATTAATGCAGAGTTTATTGATGAAACTGTAGAAACTACTCAAAATAGAGTTATTCAGAATAGACCTGATAACGTCACGATGCCTGGTCTTCCTTTTCTTCCTCAAGAAAATCTTAGAGCTAATACCTCGACCCAAACTCCTGAAACGGTTGTAAATCAAAGTTCAATTAGAACTCTTCGACTCATAAACATCAATATCAGTATTTATGCTGATACCTCTTTTTCTCCTCAAGAAATACAATTTATGAGTCTTTTGACTGAGATAGCAGCAAAAACTAACGATGCACGTGGCGATGAAGTTACCATAGCCCAAATACCAATTCCAACCATTGGTACTGTTGATCCAATTCAAGTCATTCAATCCCCTCCTGAACAAGAGAGTATTTTAGCTTCTTTCAGATCTTATATACCGGGATTTGTTCTATTAATTCTCTTTGGCGCAATTATGTTTCTATCTAGGTTTTTTAATAAACCTGAAGAACGTAGTTCACAGCTTCAACAAAGAGAGAGTATTAAACATGATATTTCGATAAGCGATTTCGGTAGACCAAGCGAGCAAGTTATAGTTAATAATTCTGAGGGTAGAGATATATCAATTGAGATAGATGAATTGATCAATAACTTCTTTAATAAATCACAAGAAATAGCACTTTTGTTTGAATATTGGTTAGATGAAAATAAAGAAGAGGGCTCATTAAAAGCAGCAGAAGTAATTGCAAGTGTAGATAAACAACTCCTCAGAGCTATAAAAAATGATTTGCAGCCAGAAAATTTAGAGAGTATTAACGCCGCTTTAGAAACTCTAGCTCCAATGATGTCTGAAAGGAAAAGTTCCGTTATAAGAAGTTTCAATTCAGTATTAAAAACTGGAAATAAAACGAACCTTAGTTCGAAGAAGAATGGGCATATTAACTTATTCAAATTCCTTGATCATATTTCTGATGCTCAAATAGTTGATTTGCTAAATGATGAAGGCTATCAAACCGGAGCTCTTATTATAGATTATTTACCAGACGATAAAGCAGCTAAGGTACTTGATAGAATAGATAAAGTACGTAGTGCTAATATTATGCTTAAAATGACAACCATTAGTAGCATTCCATACCAACTACAAAGTGAAATTTCTTCTAAGCTTTTTGATAAGGCAATGGACTTAAAAGATCAAGAAAAGGAACAACGTTTAGGAGCCGAAAATATACTCCCTGTTCTTGATAAACTGCCATTGAATGAACAGCAAGCTTATATCGATCAATTAAAAGCTACTAATTCTGTTGTAGGTGAAGTGGTTGAAAGGCAATTTATTACCATTAATCAGGTTTTAACTCTTACTGATGATATTATTAAAGAAGCTATTGTTGATGTAAATACCTCCACCCTTCTGGATGCTGTAATCGGGCTTGATCAAAAGTTGGTCGATAAATTTTTATCAGTGCGTCCTAAAAGAGAGCAACGTTTGATTCGTTTAGAACTCGATGGTTTAAAAGATAGACCAGTAAAAGATACCAATGAGGCAAAATCTGAAGTAATGAAAAGGATTAGAAAAACAGTTCAAAAAAATAAGAGCTTGTCTTAATATCGAAAAAAAAATTTACATACCGCTCTTTCTTCTATTTCTATTCATTTTTGCGAACTGTAATAGTTCAAAGCAAATTTCTCAAATAGATCTACAAGAGGATACTCAATCTTCAGAAGAAGAAGTATCCACTACTGAAGATTTAACTGAAGCAAGAGAAGATAGTGCTCAAGTAAGTCGAAGAGCAGCTTTACTTGAAGTATATAAGGAAGAGTTGAATGATTCTTATAGAACAGACGCGAACGGCATTATTTCTTATTACATTTTAGCACAACAACGGTTCTATAACGGCGATTATCAAAACGCTCTTAAATATATAAACACAGCTGCAAATATTAGAGAAAATGCTGATATACTTGCTTTAAAAGGGAGTATCTATTTGGGGTTAGGTTCAACAGAAAATTTTGTAGCTAATTGGAGACAAGCATTAGAAATTGATGCAGATGTTCCAATTCCTCCAATACCATATATAGTTCAACAGCTACAACAGAATGGTCTAATTGACAGCAATTTAAAAAAAAGCTTTTAATCTCAATTTATATATGAGAACATCTGTACTAAATATTTTAAGCTTTCTTATATCTATTATAGCTCTGACTTGGGGTTCAGTTTTAGTAATGGGTTTTGCAGAATATGATCTAATTCCTTCTGAATACGAGTTCCTTAACATTCCCAGCCTTGTTATCGTATTTGGTGGTATCTCAGCAAGTGTATTTATCAGTTACCCTTTTAAACATGTGGTAACTGCACTAAGAGCAAGTATGCGTCTCTTTTCACACAGCGAGATTACTGAAAAGATGTTAGACAACGATATTGATCTCATTTTAGAATGGCAAAAACGAATCAATAACAACAAAATTCAAGCAATAAATGACTTAAGCCAACAATATGAGGATAAATTTGAAGGCTATCTTTTTTCTGTTCTTGATACGAATTACAGTACTGAAGAATTACGTGAATTGGGAGAAATAAATATCACTGAGAACTATTCCCGTCAACAACAAATCACACAAATAATTTCCAGTATGGGTAAAACCTCCCCAGTTTTTGGTATGCTTGGTACTCTTTTTGGTTTGATTGTGATTCTGTCCGGTTTTAATGAAGTAGAATCTCTTTTAACCGGTTTAGGTGCTGCTTTAATGACTACTCTATATGGAATTCTGATTGGGAATTTTATTTTTACTCCTATGGCAAAGAAAATGCATAGCACATCTTCCCTCCAATATTTTAGGGAAAAATTGATTTTAGAAGGAATAATTTTAATTCAGGAACAAAAATCTTCTCTTCAAATTTATGATCGGCTTCAAGCTCATATGAGAAGAAATAAATACACAATGTAGCATAAAAAGATTTGAACGAAGGTCAGCTACATAATAACCCAAAGTCACTATATCCAGAAGAACCTCTTGAGGATCTAGATGATGAAAGTTGGCAAGTAAGCTATCTTGATATTATTACTATAATACTTGGATTTCTTATAATTTTACTTTCCTTTTCCACATTATCCAAGCCCGAAGTCTCTTCACTTTCAACAGTTTTTGGAAATTCATCGGATAAAACTGAATTTATAACAACGCCCATTGAGGATATTCAAGCAGAACTTGAAGCCCTATTAAAACCTCAAATAGATCAAGAACGTTTGATAATTTATCGTGATCTAAATGATATCCGAATTCGCTTTAAAGGCGACGATTTCTACTCCTCGGGTAATGCAACTCTTCAAGGTGAAGGTTTAGATCTACTAAACCATGTAATTCGAGCATTTCAGCAGGTCTCGTACTCAGATTTTAATATTGAAGTTGAAGGTCATACCGATAATGTCCCGATCTCTACTGCTAATTATTCTTCAAACTGGGAATTATCTACTGCCAGAGCGTCTAATGTTGTCAAATATTTTGATAGAATGGGTTTAGAAGTCGGTCGCTTAAAAGCCTCTGGATTTGCTGATTCACGTCCCCTTGTTCAAATGGATTCTTATGGTAACCCATTTGCTGCAACCAAAGAACAGAATAGAAGAATCGTTTTGCGACTTTATTATACTTCTGAAGGTTTACAGAAAAGAGCAAATGAAGAAGATCTTGCTTCAAATTCTGATGTAGAAGAACTTCCAGAAGTTACATTAAATACACCTGAACCTGAATCAATAACTGATCGATTGGCTCAAGAAATCCGTGACATAAGTGCTGCAAATAAAGCACCAGAACAAGTTGAGCCAGAACCTAAAGAAGAAACACCAGCTCCAGCAGTTCCTGAAACTGTTCCTGAGTCTATAAAATCGACCAAGTTGGCAGATATTCCTACCTTCTTAGATACGAATATCTCTTGTGGGTTTTCAATTCAAATAGGCAGTTTCCAATCATTATCATCAGGATTTCAAGTAGCTGATAATGCACAAAAGAAAACAGGTCTTGAATTTGAAGTTGCTTCAAATTCAAGACTTTATTCTGTTCGATCAAAATCTATCCCATCTTTTTCTGAAGCTTTGAACTCTCAAAAAGAAATAGCTTCTAAACTAGGCGATTCGACCATTGGAGTTGTTCATCAATGCTATAAACCTGGTGAGGAAGTGCCTAAATCACTTGAATATCAAATCCAATTTGGAGCATTTCAAAACCAAGAAAATGCACTTTCTTACACAATTAAGTTGGACGAAGAATTTCAAATTCTGTCATATATGAATAGAAGGTCATCAACATATAATGTAGTTGCTGGACCTTATAATGACAGAGAAACCGTATTAAGCCAGCTTAAATCTTTTAAAGACAAAGGAGTGAAAGAGAATATTTTTATAAAGCCGATAAATGAATCTACTTTCGATTATAAATATGCGTATCAGCTCCAATTAGATTCTTTTAGTTCAATTACAGAAGCACAAACGGTTTCAAAAAGGATTTCTGATACTTTGGGAATTTCATCAACCGTATCCACTGCAAAAGATGGCAGCTACCTTATTTTGACTGATCGAAGTAATGATTGGAATGAGATTATCAGCCAATATGAGCGATTTAAAACTAGAGTGCCTAGCTCTAACCCTGTTATTTTTTACTTAGAGTATTTATAAACAAAAAAAAGACTTTTTGATTGCTCAAAAAGTCCTTTATAAAATTATATTATGCTTCTTTTAAAGAAGCATAGAAAGTGGATTTTCTATCAAGTTTCGAACTGTGTTTAAAAACTGAGCTGCTTTAGCTCCATCTACAACTCTATGATCACTTGATAAAGTAACCTTCATTCTTTTTCCTGGTACAACGGCCCCGTTCTCTACAACAGGTACATCACGAATAGCTCCAACTGCAAGAATACACGCATTTGGAGGATTGATGATTGCCGTAAATTCCTCGATTCCAAACATCCCCAAATTACTTATAGTGAATGTACTTCCTTCCATTTGATCTGGTTGAAGTTTTCTATCACGAGCAAGTCCAGCGAGTTCTCGGGTTTCTGCTGATATCTGTGATAACCCTTTTTTATCGGTGTGCTTAATAACAGGTGTCATTAATCCTTCATCAATGGCAACAGCAACGGCAATATTCACGTCTCCGTGCTGTATCATGGTATCTCCATGCCATGAGGTGTTAATTGCCTGATGACGCGTTAGAGCCACTGCACAAGCTTTAACAACAATATCGTTGAAACTTATTTTCACATCATTAGCTTCGTTCATTGACTTTCTGGCTTCAAAAGCAGCCTTCATATCAATATCTATGGTTTCGTAAAAATGAGGGTTTGTGAATTTACTCTCAGAAAGTCTACGAGCAATAGCTTTTCGCATTTGAGATACTTTCACTTCTTTACTTTCTAAACTTTCAAAAGAAGGATCTGGTGCTGAAGAAGCTGTTGGTTTAGTCAATCCTCCTGAGCCTTTAAAGTCTTCTACATCTTTTTTAACGATTCTTCCTTCTGGTCCTGAACCACTCACTCCAGAAAGATCAATTCCTTTGTCCTCGGCAATTTTCTTAGCTAATGGAGACGCTTTTACTCGTCCATTCTCAGAAGAACTAGCAGGTGTTGATGTTTCGTCTTTTGATGGTTCAGAATCTTTTTCTTCTTTTACTTCTGCTTTTTCTTCGGTAGCTGAAGAAGTACTTTCTCCTCCTTCTAAAAGAGCAGAAATATCTTCTCCTTTTTCACCAACGATGGCAATTAAACCACCCAAAGGAACAGCATCACCTTCACCAGGAACAATTTTAAGAATAGTACCACCATCAAAAACCTCGACATCCATCGTAGCTTTATCAGTATCTACTTCAGCGATTATATCTCCCGCTTCTACAGTATCCCCTTCTTTAACATTCCATTTTGCGATTACCCCTTCTTCCATGGTATCGCTAAGCTTGGGCATTTCAATTTTTATTGCCATAATTACTTCTTTTGAGTGGTTTTAATTTCTGTAAGTTACTTGGTTAACTGCATCAATAACCTGTTTTGGACTTGGAAACCAAGCATCAAAAAGCTTTTTTGAAAATGGAGCGTTCACATCTGGTAGTGTAACCCTCTGTACGGGAGCGTCCAAATAATCGAACGCATCTCTTTGAATTAAGAATCCTATTTCGGATGCAAATCCCGCAAATGGATGTGCTTCATCAACTACAACACAACGATTAGTTTTCTTAACAGACTCTATAATCAACGGAAGATCAAGTGGTTTAACTGTTCTTGGATCAATTATTTCTGCTTCAATACCATCTTTAGCTAGTTGAGCAGCTGCTTGAACTGCAACATGATACATTTTACCATGAGCAACTATAGTTACATCACTTCCTTCACGTTTAATCTTCCCTTTTCCAATTGGAATGATATAATCTTCTTCATCAGAAACTTCACCTTTTAGCCCATACATTTGCTCTGATTCCATAAAAAGCACAGGACTGTTATCACGAATAGCAGATTTCATCAACCCTTTTGCGTCATCAGGCTCAGATACATAAATAACTTTCAAGCCAGGGAATTGAGCATACATGGAATCATAAGCAACAGAGTGAGTTGCACCCAATTGACCAGCGGATGCATTTGGACCTCTAAACACAATTGGGCAATCAGCTTGTCCACCCGTCATATATTTTACTTTTGTAGCATGATTTATGATTTGATCTGCTGCTAGAACTGCAAAATTAAAAGTCATGAACTCAACTATTGGTCGGAGACCTTGCATAGCTGCTCCAACACCAATTCCTGAAAATCCAAGTTCGGAAATTGGAGTGTCAATCACTCTTTTAAATCCATATTTATCTAGCAAACCTTCTGTTACTTTGTAAGCACCGTTATATTCAGCTACTTCTTCACCCATAATGAATACTCGATCATCGCGACCCATTTCTTCATCAATTGCGTGTTTTATTGCTTCTCTAAATTGTAATTCAGCCATTTTAGGTAATCTCTTAAATTTTAAACGTGGAAGTAAGGGTTTTCTTCGGTAAACATGTCGTCATACATCTCTTCCAATTCTGGGAAAGGAGATTCATCAGCAAAAGTTACCGAGTCAAGGACTTCCTGTTCTACTCGATCTTCAATTTCTTTTAAAAAATCTTCGTCAGCTATTTTGTTCGAAAGTATATAATCTTTTAATCGAGCTATTGGGTCAATTTTCTGAAACTGCTCCAACTCTTCTTTAGTACGATACTTTTGAGGATCAGACATTGAGTGACCTCGATATCGGTAGGTTCTGATCTCAACAAAATAAGGTTCAGAGTTTTCGCGAACGTCATCAGCTATTTCTTTCATTTTCTCATATACAGAAAATAAGTCCATTCCGTTGATAACTGCGCTCTTCATTCCATATCCTTTTGCACGATCAACGATTTCAGCAACTGTATGTCTTTTTGCAGCAGTACCCATTGAGTATCCATTATTTTCAACTACAAAAATAACTGGAAGCTTCCAAAGCTGAGCCATGTTCATAGTTTCGTGTAAAGAACCTTGATCAACGGCTCCATCACCAAAGAAAGTAGCAGATATATTACCTGTGCCTTTGTATTTGTTACCAAAAGCGAGTCCAGCACCAATAGGAATATGTCCTCCTACGATTCCATATCCACCCCAGAAATGGTTCTCAGCTTTAGCAAAGTGCATTGATCCACCTTTACCTTTTGAGCAACCAGTAGCTTTACCAAAAAGCTCTGCCATTCCTTCATTTGGAGTTACTCCACGACATAATCCCCAGCCGTGATCACGGTAACCGGTAATTATATCATCATTGTCATCAAAAGCGAAAACAGTACCTGTTGAAATAGCTTCTTGACCTATATAAAGGTGCAAAAAGCCACCAAATTTACCTTTCTGATATTGTTGCATTGCTCTTTCTTCAAAACGACGTTGCAGATACATCTGCTCGTACATCGCTTTCAAATTATCTTCTGAAAGTCCTAATGCTTTATGTTTCTTTTTTGTAGCTGCGGGTAAATCAACCCCTTTCTGTACAACTCCATCATTTGCTTCGCCAATGCCTCGTGGTGCAAAAACGATATCGTCTTTTATTTTTTTCGCCATAGTAATTTTGTTCTTATCAGTAACCCTGTAAAGGGGTCAAAATATATCTATTTTTTTTAAAGTTTTCGTGAACTGATTTATTTGTCTTAATTAATGCTTTCAAGTACAATATCATTCACCTTTTCTAGTGCTTCTGTAAGTTTCGCAGGGTTTTTCCCACCAGCGGTTGCTAAGTTAGGCTGACCGCCTCCACCTCCACCAACTAATCGACCTAATTGACCAACTAAAGCTCCTGCTTTTAATCCTTTTTCCTTAATCAAATCTTCTGATACAGCAACCATTAGGTATACTTTTCCTTCTTCTTCATCCTTTGAACCGAGTACAATAACCGTTTTTTCTGATCTCTTTTGAAGTGCATCATATCCAAGTTGTTTAAGCACATTCATATCAGCGCCGGGTATTTCTCCCTTTACAAGTGAGATTTCGTTGCTAAGGGTTTCACTAGACGTTAGAAGATCGTCTAATTTTGCTCCCGTATTCTGGAGATTGAGTTTCTCAAGCTCTTTTTCGAGCGTCTTCTTTTCTTCTTGAAGTTTGTAAATACTAGCCACAAGATCATCAGTTTGACCAAAAGATGATTTTATACTTTGAATAGTATGTTTCTCTTCTCGAATAAGTTTATCAGCTGCTTTTCCTACCACAGCCTCAATTCTACGAATACCAGCTGCAGCAGAGCTTTCATGAATAAAACGGAAATACCCAATTTCACCTGTAGCACCAACATGAGTTCCTCCACATAATTCTACAGAATAGTCCTCATCAAAAGTAATTACTCGAACAAAATCTCCATATTTCTCTCCAAAAAGCATCATTGCTCCTTTTTCACGAGCTTCTTCTATTGGAACATCGCGTTCTTCGGTTAATGGAATATTCTCTTGAATTTTGGCATTAACCTGAGCTTCTACTTTATCTAGTTGCTCGGGCGTCATTGCCTCATAATGAGAAAAATCGAACCGTAAGTGATGTTCATTTACCAATGAACCTTTCTGAGCAACATGATCACCTAATACATCTCTTAAAGCTGCATGAGCTATATGAGTGGCTGAATGATGTTTTTGAATTTCTAATCTTCGGTTGATATCAATAGTTGCGGTCCAGGTCCCTTCAAGATTAGAAGGAAGTTTTTCAGCATAGTGGATAAAGTTGCCTTGCACTTTTTTAACGTCCACAATATTAATAAACTCTTCTCCATTTGTGAGTAACCCAGTATCTGCTACCTGACCTCCACTTTCTGCATAAAAGGGTGTTTTCGAAAGTTGAATCGCAAATCGATCTCCTTCTTTCCTATATCCAAGAATCAAAGTATCCGTTTCAAAGTCATCATATCCTACAAATTCTGACTTATAATCTGCCCTCGAGCCATCTTGAACAGTAGCCCAAGCTTCATTAGCATTATGATCCACACCAAATTTCCCAGCAGCTCTAGCTCGATCTTTTTGTTCTTTCATGTTTTTAATGAAGCCTTCAACATCCACTTCAACCCCTTTCTCACGAGCCATAAGCTGGGTTAAATCGATCGGGAAGCCATAGGTGTCATGTAGTTTAAAAGCATCTTCACCGGACAGTTTTTTGGTGCCTTTCAGCATTTCATTAAAAATATCAATTCCTTGTCCTAATGTTTTGAGAAAGCTCTTTTCTTCTGCACGGACTACATTAGTGATGTATTCTTGTTGAGCCACAACTTCAGGAAATACGTCTTTAAACTGGTTGGCTAATACTTCTACTAGTTTGAACATGAACGGCTCTTTAAAGCCTAATCTATCCCAACCGTATCGGATTGCACGACGTTGAATACGTCGAATTACATAGCCACGACCGTCATTCCCAGGTGAAGCTCCATCTGCAATCGAAAAAACAACCGCACGAATATGATCGGCTATTACTCTGGTAGCGATATCTTTTTCATTGTCTTTACCATAAACTCTTCCTGCTAATTTAGAAATCTCATCTAATAATGGAGTAAATACGTCTGAGTCGTAATTTGAAGTTTTGCCTTGTAGAACTGCGCAAACACGTTCAAACCCCATTCCTGTATCAACATGTTGGGCGGGAAGTGTTTTCAAAGCACCGTCTACTTGTCGATTAAACTGAATAAAAACGAGATTCCAAATCTCCATAACTCGGGGATCGTCCATATTTACGAGCGTGGCACCGTCTCCTTTCTTACGTTCTTCATCAGGTCGAAGGTCAATATGTACTTCAGAGCATGGACCACATGGACCTGTATCTCCCATTTCCCAAAAATTATCTTTCTTCCCAAACTTGAGAATATGATCGTGTGCAATGGATGTCTCGCTTTTCCAAAGTTCTATTGCCTCTTCATCAACTGGTAGTCCATCTTCTTCATCACCACCAAAAACCGTCGCATACAAACGATCAGGATTCATGCCCCATCGTTCTACCAATAACTCCCAAGCCCATGAAATCGCATCTTTTTTAAAATAATCACCAAAAGACCAGTTTCCGAGCATCTCAAATAATGTGTGGTGATAGGTATCGTGCCCTACTTCTTCTAAGTCGTTGTGCTTTCCACTTACACGAATACATTTTTGGGTATCGGCCGCACGAATCCATAATTTACCATCATGATTAAGAGCTTTTTCTTCTCCTAAAAAAATTGGCTTAAATTGATTCATCCCTGCATTAGTGAATAAAAGTGTGGGATCGTCTTTTGGTACAACAGGTGCACTATCTACGATCGCATGTTCTTTCTCTGCAAAGAATTCCAGAAATTCATTTCTGATTTGGGAAGAAGTCTTATTGGACATTAATTTGTGCTGTAGAAATTTTGAATTTTAGGGTTGGGAAGATAGAAAATTTCTTACTCTTACTCATGGAACTAATTGTATTAGCTAAAGGTACCAAGTAATAACAAACAAAGAGCAATGAAAACGATACTAAATTATTTTTTACGTGGGATGTTAATTGTATTCCCATTGGGTACAACCATCTATTTGGTTAGTATAACTATCAATTGGGTGAATTCAATTTTCAACAATTTATTTTTTGGTTGGTTTGATTGGAATATCCCAGGATTAGGTATTCTTTCAGGTTTTGTAATTATTTCGGTAATTGGGTACTTTTTTACGAGAGCATTTACTAAACCTATTGTCAGCCTTTTTGAAAATCTTTTTTCAAGAACACCCCTTGTTAGTATTATTTATACCTCCTTAAAAGATTTAACAGAGGCTTTTGTTGGAGATAAAAAGAAATTCACAGAACCAGTTAAAATCCAATTCGGAGAAATGGGAATGACCCGCTTTGGTTTTATCACTCAAAAATCACTATTAAATTTAGGGATTGAAGATCAAGTTGCTGTGTATTGTCCACATTCTTATAACTTTTCCGGCAACCTCTACATAGTTCCAAAAGAAAGTGTAACCCTAATAAAAATCGATCCAGCTGATTTTATGCGGTTCATAGTTTCGGGTGGAGTTACAGGTTTTGGGAAAAAAGCCTAGTAAACTTCTTCGAAAGTTCTGCCAGATGGTTTAATCAAAGTTTTCGATTCTTCCCAAGTCCATTCTTTAGGGTCTTTGTCTTCAAGTCCCCCTCTTAGTAACAAGTAATCCATATGACCATTTTTGGCAAGATTATGATATATCCCTGTTTCCATTCCTTTCATTCCGCATAAATAAATGAGTGTATTCTCTTTAGATAAAATAGGATCAAGAATTTTGGATTGATCTTCAATAGCAGTTTGAACATAAAATTTACTTCCATCTTCCCGACGATCTTCTCGAGAAATCATTTTTATATAATGAAAGTTGTTGTTGTTTTCAGCCATCTCATTAAAAAATTTAGGGTAAAGTACATCCGTTCTATAAGGGCAACCAAAAACGAGAGCTACATCTCCTTTAAAGCCTGATTCAAACAATTCAATAATCATACCTCTGAACGGAGCTATTCCAGTTCCCGTTGCAAAAAATACATAGTTAAAATCATCTGCATTTTCAGGTAATAGATAACGACGACCACTTGGACCAGTAACATTTACTATATCGCCTGGTTTTAAATTACAAATATAGTTCGAGCAGACTCCCATATAAAAAGTACCATCTACCTCGTCCATTGCTCTTTTTACCGTTGTAGAAACAAGGTGTTTTTCACCATTTTCTCCTTTTGAAGGAGATGAAACCGAGTATAATCTTAGCTTATGTGGACGTCCTTTCTCGTTTTCTCCAGGAGGCAGTACTCCTATTGATTGACCAACTCTAAATTTACCAACTAAATCTGTTCCTGAAATATCAAAGGTAATATGGCGAACAATATTTGGACTGCCTTCAGCTGTACACACATAATTCTCTACAATGGTTGCTTCAGCAGGAGCTTTTGGTGAATAAATATTAAGTTCAACTTCTGGTAAAATTATTTCAGGCATTTATTTAGGTAATTGAGTGTTACGAGAGTTCAATAAAAAATCCCAATCATACTAATGATTGGGATACCTAAAATAAGTAGTCTAGAGTTGGTTTAGAAATAAAATGTTAGACCACCTGTAATAGCGTTCCCACTATACTCTTTTTCACCAAAATCATCATTGTTACCATCTAAAAAGAGATATCTATAATCTATATTAAGTGCTGCACTTTCATTTAAAGGAAGATCTAAGCCAAAACCTAAGTGATAACCTAAATTTACTTCAGCGTCTTCACCGCTTGTAAATGCACCATCATAATCGTAGAAACTATAATAGGCTCCTAAACCTGCAATACCATAGGGCTGAAAATTAGGGGCAATTGGCACGAATAAAAGTAACGAAGAAGTTAAAGGAATTTGCTTCACTTTAATTTCACCACCCGTAACATTATAAGATTGTTCTCCCCGATATTCGGCTGCCAATTCTAATCCAATAATGTCACCTCTAAACCTTGTTTGAGCTCCGATAAACATTGTTCCATCTGTCGCATCTGGAGCTTTATAGTATCCAATACGAGGACCAATTCCAGATTTATCCTTCAGTAAAAAATCTTGTGCTGCAACATTTGTTGCAAATACAGATAGTATTATAAACGTAAAAATTTTAATTAGTCTTTTCATTCTATTGAGTTTTATTAGTTTTCAACCAATTAAACAGAATAAAATCTAGTTTGTTCCAATAAGTAATATTATTGATTACTAATTCGATATCTAACCAATTCATCTACAGTAGGTCTCTCTCCTCTTTCTTCGATCAATCTTTCAGCGAGTCTGTCAGAAACATCAATACTTCTCATTCTCATTAGATTTTCTTTGGTCAACTCATCTATTGTGTATCCAAGATCCATCATTCTACTTGTGAAATTGGCTGTAACGCCATTTCTACGTGTTTCTATTAATTCTTCGATACTAAGCTCATAACCAAGTTCTTTCATCATGCTTGCATAGGTTGCGCTAACATCGGCATCTTGTAATTCCACTAGTTGATCTAGGGTAACACTCGTATATCCAGCATCACGAATTCTTTGAGTTTCAGTTGCTGTAACTCCTTCATTTCTTAAATCAGATAACTCCTCATTCGTCAGTACTCCATACCCCATTTCCTCCATCATTGCCCCCATATCCGCTAAAAGCTGAGGACTATAATTATTAAAAGATTGAACAACTTCTGAAATGGGATTATCAAAATCAGCAAAAAAACTACTTACTCTATTCCCAGCATAAAATAAAAGAGTAACAATAAAGGCTATTACAAGGATATAATTTGCTGTTTTTGGTCCACTAGAATTAGTGTTTGAAGAGATTCCTACATCAGAGTCTGTAGTATCATTTTCGAGGTCTTTTAAATCATTTTTAAGATTTCTGAATTTGGAGCTCATAGTATGCATTTAATTTTGCGGTTTCGGTACGCATTTCTTGTTCTAAAGATGCATAAAAAGAAGCTTTTTTTAAACTAATTCAAATGATTTATTGAGATCTGCGATTGTGAATGGCTTTGTGATCAAATCTGTAAACTTAGTAGCTTTTGCTCTTTCATAGTTTGCTTTATCTGAGTTACCGGTTAAATAGATTACAGATGTAGAAATTTTTTCTTTTATAGCTGAAACAGCTTCAATTCCATCCATCTCTCCTTTAAGCCTAATATCCATTAATATTAATGTCGGATTATGTTCAGTTGCTAATTTAATAGCTTCTTCTCCAGAGGTTGCTTTTCCAATTACCGTATGGCCTAATTCATTAACCATAGTTTCAATTACTAACGAGATTATTAAGTCATCTTCAACTATTAATACCCTTTTCCTCTTTCCTAACAATTCAGTCAATTTTTCCTTCTGATTTTACTAATTATGGTGTTTCGTTCTTTTTAAGTAAGGAGAACTCACCCTTTAAATCGTTACGATTCTCTTGAATTCTTTCTTTATTTAACACTATTGAGATGAATTAATTGGTTCCACAGAAAGTAATAACCCATCAATCACGTCAACATTTGCATACCAACCCTCAAAAGTTTCATCTTTATATGAGATAGGAACCTTCCAAGTTTTTCTTAATTCAAGAACTTGCTCATTTATAAATGGCATATATTCAAATTCAGGAATTTCATTTAAATGTTCTTCTTCAACTATAAAAACTAACTTTTCTCCAATTAGAGGTTCCATATTAATTTCCCATCCAATCATTATTTTCTGAGCATCGATATATCCAATATTTATCAATCCTGGGCTTTCAAACTTTGGGTACCAATTTCCTAAAATTCTATTAACTCCAATTGAGTCTACTACAACCGTAATTTCGGAGTTTCTTACTTCAGTAGCTTCAAACTTTTGTACATCAAAAGTGAATTTATATTCTAAAGGAACACTATTCTCATCCTGCCCTTCACAAATCGTACAACCATATAGTGGTATAATCTCAGTTACTTCAAGAGCAGTTGTATCTGTTACATTTGTATACTCTGCATTTCTTAAAAGAGACCGTTTAACAATATCCAATAATGAATCTGAATATACTAATTCTGAACGAACAACATCACGCGTTAAGCAAGGGTTTTCATCATTAGGGAATAAAACTCGGCTAAACCCTGTAAACCCAAATTCATTTAATGGTGAGCAAATATATCCTTCATTTTCTTCTATGTACTTTTGATTTAATAGGACTAACTCTTCTAGCGGAAGAGATTCTATTTTAGTTGGGTATTCAGGAAAATCTGCCACCTCTAGCACATCGCAAGACATTGCAATACATAGAGTTAGTATAATAGCAAAGAAGAATAGCCTCAAATTTTGGATATCTTAATTTCTAGTCTGTAAAAGATACGGATTATAATAGATTTGCTTTGTTAATTACCACTCATATTCATTAATATATTTTCATATTGTTATTAGAAAATGCAAGTTCATTTTCCATTTAAGTTAGCACTAGACAAAAACGGATATTGAAAAGTTCAACTAAAAAAATTTCAGTTATTGGCGCAGGGATATCAGGACTTTCCTGTGCGTACATTTTAAAGAAACTGGGGTTTGAGGTAACCATCTATTCAAAGGATAACCCATTAAACGAAGTCATTTCTCCAACCCATTTAAGTCTATTTCCTGCAGCTTCTATTATACCTCATACGGTTTCTCATCAAAATATAAATTCTATTTTTCAACACAGTATTTCTTGTTTTGATAAACTCTATTTCGCCCAGTTCCCAGGTTTAGTAATCCACAAGCATTTTGAATTATTTGCTGAATCAATGGAACCACCTTCATACATAGATCATATGAAAGGTTTTTGCAAGCTTAATGATTCAGAATTAAGTAAAGCTCCTAACCACCCTGAAATTACTATTTCAAAAGGTTGGGGGTTCGAGTGTTACTTTGCAGATTGGAGTATCTACTTCCCTGCTCTTATCAAAGTAATAGAAAAAGAAGATATTACAATAGTTCTAAAGGAAATTAATTCAACAGATTTAGAAGCCCTTGAATCTGATATAATTATAAACTGTGCAGAAATTGGGGGACCTTTAATTGCAGGTTTAAAGCCAAATCCAATTTTGTATAGAGGTCATACGATCCATGTTAAAGATGCACCTTTATTTTTTGATGAAAATGGACATGTAGTTTCCTACAATTTTACCCCCTTTAAAAGTTTCTATAAATCAGAAAATGGTAACCCACAGGATTTATATTGTTATCCTAGGAGTGATGGTTGGATTCTAGGAGGTAGCCGACAAATTGGAACTTTATCACCTAAAGGTGAATGGATTGGTGAAGAAGTGATTGAACCTTCTGAAGTACTCAACGGAATTGTATTTCCTGAACAAATTCTGTCGCTTCAAAAAGCAATATTAAAGAATTCTTTTGGTCTCGATCTCGATTCCTATAAAAATAGAACAGCTAAAGCAGGATATCGTTATATGGGAAATAAAAAATCTGGACTAAGGTTAGAATCTGAAGAAAAGTATGGTAAACTTTTAGTTCATAACTATGGTCATGGAGGAGCAGGAGTAACATTAAGTTGGGGATGCGCTATTGAAGTAGCTTCTAATATAATTAAAAATCTAAATGGTAAGGAATTAGATATAGAAGAGGTTTTAAATTGTATATAAAACCTAGGAAGCAGAAGGTCTTTTGAATTTATAATTTAACCAATGCCCTCTAATTAGTAATAAACTACCTACTAATGTAACCCCTGCTTCCCCATATTCGCCTAAGGTCTCATTAAAAAACCAAGCCAAGAAAATCACTAACACTCCCCCAATTAGAAATAAAGTTATCCTAAGAGATTCATGTCTCTTTCTAAGTGAAAGAATTACTGTGGGTGCAATGGCAAGAAAAAAGAATAAATGAGTGTAACCATGTAGTTCTTCGAAAGCAGGCCATAGAGGAATTAGAGAAACAATAACTGGTACAAGTAAACAATGAATAGCACAAATCCCAGATAATCCTATTCCAACTCGATCCCAAAAGCCCGGTTTTTCTGTATTTTGGTTACTTAATTTAGTTTCAGCCATAGAATTTAATGATAGGCGTATTGTAGATTGAGATCAATATAAAAGATATTAATTTGCGAACTCTTACTAATCGATTGAGGAATTTAACTCCTTATTAAACTCTCTCCAGTTTGGCATAAAATCATCCATCAAATTGTAAAAACGCTTATTGTGTAGACGTTCTAAAAGGTGAACCATTTCATGCACTACCACCATTTCTAAACAACCCCATGGTTTTTTTGCAAGCTCAAGACTCAACCAAATTCGGCCAACTCTAATATTACAAGTCCCCCACCGAGTTTTCATTCTCTTAATTCTGAACTCGTTTACCTTAACCCCCATCTTGGAATCATACTTTTTAATCAAGTTAGGAATTAAAATTTCTAATTGATCTCTATACCAATTCTCTAATAATTTCTTTCGTTTCATTAGGGTTGATTCTCCTCTAATATTTATAATTAGTGAATCACCAATAAGCCTAGCATTAGATTTATTTACTCCCTCATTTACCTCAAGCTTATACTCTTCTCCACCAAATAAAATAAGTTCTCCATTTATATACTGTAATTCCTGAATTGGCTTTTTTTTTACAGACTTAACTCTTTGCTTTCGAACCCAATCGATTTTAGAGTGAATAAATTGCTCCAAATGAAAATCTGAAATCCTTATTGGACAAGAAACCCGTACTTTACCTGTTGTACGATGTACTCGTACATATAAATTCTTAATCCTCTTTCTGGAAATTTCAAAAGGAATCCCTGAAATGTTTATCTCATAAATCTCTTCTTTTCTTCTGAACATGGCATACTATAAGAACTTATATAAAAGGATTCATATGCTTTTATATAAGTTCTTTTTCTTAATCTTTCTACAATAATTTTTTGATCTTTCAACTTTATAATCCTTAAACAAATTACAATCTATTTGAAGTATTTACCTCGAATTTTAAAATTGCTATTCGGATTAATCCTTTTAGGTGTCATAGGAATTATCATTTTCATTCAAACTGTAGACTTCTCAATTAATCAAGAAACAATTGATGCTACATTTACAGATCTAATGTATAAGCCTGTTTATAAAAATCTCCAATTTAAAGGTCGAAACATTCATTATGTATCGATAGGTGATACATCAAACCAAACCGTTCTTTTTGTGCATGGTTCTCCCGGAAGTTGGGATAATTTCCTTGGATTTTTAAGTGACACGTCCCTTTTAAAAAACTTTCATATGATAGCAGTAGACCGACCTGGTTTCGGTAAAAGTGGAAATGGAATCCCTGAAAAATCGTTAGAGCAACAAGCAGCTTCTATTAGTAAGGTTTAATTCTTGAAAATAAATCTGCTATTCTGGTAGGTCACTCTTATGGAGGACCTGTAATTACAAGAATGGCAATTGACTATCCGAAAAATGTAGATGGTTTGATTCTTGTTGCTGGATCTGTAGATCCAGAGCTTGAACAAACTAAATGGTATCAAATTCCTGTACACTATAAAATATTTTCATGGATACTACCAAAATTACTTTATTCAACAAATGAAGAGATATTAGCACTCAAAGAAGAACTTTTCCTAATGGTGCCTCTCTGGGAAACTATCACCCAACCAGTTTCAATCATTCAAGGCGGAAAAGATATTCTAGTACCTTCAGGTAATGCCAATTTTGCAAAGAAAATGCTGGAAAACGCTCCAATAACAATGATTGAAGTTCCTGAAATGAATCATTTTGTACCATGGAATCGACCTGAACTCATCAAAATTGAGATAGAAAATATGTCTAATCGGATTTCTGTGAAATAACTTCTCACGACATCTTATCTCAAAAAATTTTATACTTTTTAATGAGAAAAAAATAGATTTTTTTGGGAATTAATTTCTTGAGAATGAGAATTTATCTCTTTTTGAAATATCTATCTATTTCAAAAATACCTTAGTTAGCCTAACCATTTTGAACTAGCGAATATCATACTTAAAAGTTCAAATAAATTTAAGTAAAATGAAAAAATACGGACATTTTGATGACGCAAATAGAGAATATGTAATCGATAATCCCGCTACTCCCTTCCCTTGGATCAACTATTTGGGAAATGAAGACTTTTTTGGGCTTGTATCCAATACCGCTGGAGGCTATGATTTTTATAAGGATGCCAAATTCCGTCGCTTGAATAGATATCGATACAATAATGTTCCAATGGATAATGGTGGGCGCTATTTTTATATAAATGATAATGGAACAGTTTGGAACCCAGGTTGGAAGCCAACAAAAACCGAACTCGACAATTATGAATGTCGACATGGATTAAGCTACACCAAAATCAAAGGTGAGAAAAACGGATTAGAAGCTGAAGTTACTTTCTTTATTCCTTTAGGTAATTGGGCAGAAATCCAAAAAATGAAATTGACCAACAAAGGAAATGAGCCAAAAACTTTTAAGTTATTTTCTTACACAGAGTGGTGCCTTTGGAATGCAGAAGACGATCAAAATAATTTACAAAGAAACCTTTCGATTGGTGAAGTTGAAATAGATGGATCAACACTTTATCACAAAACTGAATATAAAGAACGTAGAAATCACTATGCTTTTTATCATCTAAATGATGCTATTGATGGCTTTGATACAGATAGAGAGTCTTTTATTGGTTTGTATAATGAATATGCAGACCCGAAAGTAGTTTATGAAGGTAAAGCTACGAATTCCGAAGCTCATGGTTGGTCTCCAATTGCATCTCATTACAAAGAAATCACTCTAAAGCCCGGCGAAAGTAAGGATCTCATCTTCATAATGGGATACATCGAAAATCCTGAAGAGGATAAATGGGAAAGCTATGGAGTAATTAATAAAAGGCCCGCTAAAGCATTAATTGCTAAATTTGATTCCGTTGAAAAAGTTGATGCCGCATTGGCTGAATTAGCTGCTTACTGGGAAAACCTATTAAGTGTTATTACCCTAGATCATAAGGATGATAAACTGAATAGAATGGTTAATATCTGGAATCAATACCAATGTATGGTTACCTTTAATATGTCGCGTTCAGCCTCCTTTTTTGAGGTCGGAATAGGAAGAGGAATGGGATTCAGGGATTCTAATCAGGATTTGATTGGGTTTGTACACTTAGTACCTGAAAGAGCTAGAGAACGTATTATCGATATTGCTTCTACTCAATTTCCCGATGGTGGATGTTATCACCAGTATCAACCGCTAACTAAACGTGGTAATAATGCCATTGGTGGTGGATTTAATGACGACCCTATGTGGCTAATTTTAGGAACGGTTTCTTATATCAAAGAAAGTGGAGATTTTTCAATTCTTGATGAAATGGTTCCTTTTGATAATGATGAGAGTTTAGCAAAAACTCTGTTCGATCATTTAACTATTTCCTTCGACCACGTAATCAATCATCTTGGCCCAAACGGTCTCCCTTTAATCGGTCGTGCAGATTGGAATGACTGCTTAAACCTTAATTGCTTTTCAACTGATCCAAACGAATCATTTCAAACTACCGAAAATAATACAAAGGGCTCAAAAGCTGAGTCTTTAATGATTGCCGGTTTGTTTGTCGTATATGGAAATGACTATATCGAGCTTTGTAAAAAGCTGGGAAAAACGGAAGAAGCCGCACGAGCTCAATCTTACGTTGAAGCTATGAAAGAGGCAGTAAAAGTAAACGGTTGGGATGGAGAATGGTTTTTACGTGCTTATGATTTTTATGGTAAAAAAGTAGGTTCTAATGAAAATGAAGAAGGTAAAATCTTCATTGAATCTCAGGGATGGTGCTCAATGGCAGAGATTGGTATTGAAGAAGGTATGGTAGAAAAATCACTTAATTCTGTAAAAGAGCGACTTGATACACCTTATGGTATTGTCTTGAATAATCCTGCATTTACAAAGTACATAATTGAATATGGTGAGATCTCAACTTACCCTAAAGGATATAAAGAGAATGCTGGAATTTTCTGCCATAATAATCCATGGATTATGATTGCTGAAACCAAAATTGGCAGAGGTGACGAAGCATGGCAGTATTACAAGCAAATTTGCCCTTCTTACCTTGAAGATATTCAAGACTTACACAGAGTTGAACCGTATGTTTATTGTCAAATGATAGCAGGAAAAGATGCTTATTTGCCTGGCGAAGGTAAAAACTCTTGGTTATCAGGTACTGCTGCCTGGAATTTTTATGCTATCGTGCAATATATTCTTGGTGTAAACCCGCAATACGATGGACTGGAAATCAATCCTTGTATTCCTAAAGATTGGGATGGATTTAAGATTACCAGAAAATTCCGAGGAGCTAGTTTCCA
>TARA_R110000868_G_scaffold1635_6_pt1 | contig 29869 bp, 18 predicted proteins | sample TARA_R110000868 | Tara Oceans TARA_R110000868 (sample SAMEA4397489) | marine metagenome | biome: Polar Biome; feature: [SRF] surface water layer (ENVO:00010504); material: water (ENVO:00002006), including particulate matter (ENVO:01000060) such as... | depth 5 m | reverse complement strand
CACCAAAATTGTAGCCATCATTGGTAAGGAGAATGAGTATGGCAAAATTGAAATTTTGGGTATAGGTAGATCTAAAAGTTTGGGAGTGCACCGTGGTGTAGTCAACAATATCACTCAGACCATCAAGTCTATTCAACAAGCGGTTGAACTGGCCGAAGCCAATTCGGGTTTAAAAATCAGCTCTGTTGTGGTAGGTATTGCCGGACAACATATTAGAAGTTTACAACACAGCGATTATATCACCAGGGCTAAATCCGAGGAGGTTATCAATGAAGATGATGTTGAAAAGCTTTGTAATCAGGTTTATAAATTGGTAATGCTGCCAGGTGAAGAGATAATACACGTCTTGCCGCAGGAATTCAAAGTGGACGGACAAGCCGAGATAAAGCAGCCTATGGGGATGTACGGTGGAAGACTTGAAGCCAATTTTCATGTTGTGGTGGGACAGGTTTCCTCTATTCGCAATGTGGGGAGATGTATAAAAAGTGCCGGTCTTGATCTTGGCAATATAACTTTGGAACCTTTGGCTTCTGCAAATGCAGTTTTGAGTCAAGAAGAAAAAGAGGCTGGTGTGGCGCTTATCGATATAGGTGGTGGAACCACTGATTTGGCCATTTTTAAAGATGGAATTATTCGTCATACCGCGGTTATACCATTTGGTGGAAATGTAATCACCGAGGATATTAAGGAAGGTTGTTCCATTATTGAAAAACAGGCGGAACTTTTGAAGATCAAGTTTGGTTCTGCATGGCCGGGGGAAAACAAGGATAATGAAATAGTTTCCATTCCGGGCTTAAGAGGGCGTGAGCCTAAGGAAATTACCTTAAAGAATCTATCTAAGATAATACATGCCCGAGTAGTGGAAATTGTGGAGCAGGTATATGTGGAGATTAAGAATTATGGTCATGACGAGCAAAAGAAAAAATTAATTGCAGGCATTGTATTAACAGGCGGTGGAAGTCAGTTGAAACACCTAAAGCAATTGGTGGAATATATTACCGGGATGGATACCAGGATCGGTTATCCCAACGAACATTTGGCAGGCGATTCCGACGAGGAAATAGCCAGTCCGTTATATGCCACTGCGGTGGGACTGTTGATGAATGCCGTGCAGAACAAGTCTAAGGTAAGGGAAGCACGCCAGGAGGAAGAAGGAAAAGGTGTTGATCAAGATGTTTTTAGCGGGGAGGAACATACCCAGACCAAAACGGCCCTTAGAAAGGAGCGCAAATCTATTTTTGATAAATGGTCCGAGAAATTAAAAGACTTTTTGGACAATGCAGAGTAGATTATAAAATTAAGAACAGTATAGTAAACCAGTAAATTAAAAAATATGAGCAAGAACACTGAATTTGAAAGTATCGCCTTTGATTTGCCCAAAAATCAAAGCAACGTAATTAAAGTCATTGGTGTTGGTGGAGGAGGTAGTAATGCAATTAATCACATGTTCCAGGCCGGTATCAATGGGGTGGATTTTGTGATTTGCAATACCGATTCGCAAGCACTACACAATAGTCCTGTACCCAATAAGATACAATTGGGAGTTTCATTGACTGAAGGATTGGGCGCTGGTGCCAATCCTGAGGTAGGGGAACAAGCAGCTATTGAAAGTATGGAGGAGATCAAGCAAATGCTTGAGCCTACTACAAAGATGATCTTTATTACTGCTGGAATGGGCGGGGGAACAGGTACTGGTGCTGCCCCTGTTATTGCAAAAATGGCAAAGGAAATGGATATTCTTACAGTGGGAATCGTTACCATGCCATTTCAATTTGAAGGTAAAATGCGTTGCCAACAGGCTCAGTTGGGAATAGAGAAATTACGTACCAATGTAGATTCCTTGATCGTTATAAATAATAATAAATTAAGGGAAGTATACGGTAATTTGGGATTTAAGGCTGGTTTTTCCAAAGCAGATGAAGTGTTGGCAACTGCGGCTCGTGGTATTGCCGAGGTAATTACACATCACTATACTCAGAACATAGATTTACGTGATGCCAAGACGGTATTGAGCAGTAGTGGAACGGCCATAATGGGATCGGCTATATCTTCAGGTTCATCCAGGGCCCATGAAGCGATTATGAAAGCGTTGGATTCCCCATTGCTTAATGATAACAAAATTACGGGAGCAAAGAATGTACTTCTACTTATTGTTTCAGGTGCTCAAGAAATTACGATTGATGAAATAGGTGAAATTAACGATCATATTCAAAATGAGGCTGGTTTTGGGGCCAATATCATTATGGGTGTAGGTGAAGATGAGGGACTGGGCGAGGCGATCGCAGTTACGGTTATTGCCACGGGTTTTAATATTGATCAACAGGATGATATAGTTAATACCGAATCCAAAAAAATCATTCATACGTTAGAAGATGAACAACGCGCGGAGCACAATCTTACTCCTAAAAGCCTTGTTCACCAGTTGGTCGAAGAAGAGGAAGTTACTGTAACCCCAGTTAAACCTAATACGGTACAAGGGGAGTCGAAAATGGATTTGATACCTACCACGAATTTCATAAAAAACTTTAATGTATTCTATGAGGAAGTTGTAGCGGAAAATGTTCAAAACGATTTTATCATAATTAGTGCTTCCGATGAAATTAAGGATATGGAAGTGGTAGATCCACGAGTTGTATCCAATAAGGTTGTTGAGGAAGATCAATTCGAATTTAGTTTTGATATGCCATTAGCTAAAAAGCCAATACAGGAGGAAGAGGATACCCGACATATTATTACGTTCGATTTGGATGAAGAAGTAAGGGATTTTGAAGTAAAAGATCATGTAGAGGTTATACCGGTTCTCGAATACAATAAGAATGGGGAAAAGCGCTACAGTTTGGATGATTATATGGAGTTGGAGAAGAAACTTACTGGTGCCCAATCCAAGGCGGAGGAGTTTGAACCGCGCATAGTTGAGGATGAGTTGGTATTTGAAAAGCGAACCATTGCTAGACAGGAATCAAATCAAGATAGGGTAAATGTGGAAGATGAAGATCCCGTGAACACCCCAATAGAAATCCTATTAAAGGAACGGGCAGATGAAAGAAGAAGGAAACTAAAGGACTTTAATTATAAATTCCAGAACAGCCTTAGTAACTTGGATGAAATATCCAAGCAACCGGCCTACAAGAGACAGGGGATAAACTTAAATGACAACCCAAGGGAGAGCAAAGTTTCCAGGACTAGTCTTAGCGAGGATAGCAATGACGATATCCAATTGCGTTCCAACAACTCTTATTTACATGATAATGTAGACTAGTAATATTGGTGAACTATTAATCACAAAGTTTAAACCCGAAAATAGCTTATATTTTCGGGTTTATTTTTATCTTCGCAGGGCTAAAAAAGAGATATGGGTTTACAGCAAAGGGTAATGGAAGATATGAAGACGGCAATGAGGGCTAAGGATACGTTGGCCTTGGAGTCATTACGGGCTATAAAATCCGCTTTATTGTTGGCGCAGACCGAAACAGGACCTGGCACGGAACTGACAGAAGAAGAGGAAGTAAAACTGGTTCAAAAATTGGTAAAGCAGCGCAAGGATAGTGCCGCTATCTATAAGGAACAAGGTCGTGAGGATTTGGCCGAACCAGAATTGGCACAGGCATTGATTATTGAAAAGTTCTTGCCAGAGCAATTGTCGGAGGAAGAAATTGAAAAGGTTGTGGTACATACAATTGCTACCGTGGGTGCGGCTGGAATGAAGGATATGGGTAAGGTTATGGGTATAGTATCCCAAGAATTGGCAGGAAAGGCAGATGGAAAAACCATTTCCAATATCGTTAAGGCTAAATTAGCTAATTAGGAAAGTAACATTGACCAATTAGGTCAATATTGGCCCCGTGGCGCAACTGAATACCCGCCCGTGCCCGAACGTGTTAGGGTAGGTGTATTATTGGATATTGGTTGGCACGTTCGGGCGGGGCGCATCAGATTTTATCGGGAATGTATAAGGTCTATGTAATTTATAGTAGTAATTTTGAAAGATATTATGTTGGAATTACGGATAACATTGATGTTCGTATTAAACAACATAATTCTGGAAAAACAAAATCGACCAAGGCCTTTATTCCTTGGAAAGTAGTCCTGTCGGAGGATTACGAAACCAGATTGGCAGCTAGGAAAAGAGAAAAGTATTTGAAATCAGCTGCAGGAAGACGTTGGAGAAAATTAAATATACGGCCCCGTGGCGCAACTGAATAGCGCATCAGATTTCGGCTCTGAGGGTTGGGGGTTTGAATCCCTCCGGGGTCACGAATAAACCACAAAAAAGTGGTTGTGCAAGCGAGCTTCAAATAAGAAGCTCGCTTCTTTTTTGAAGTAAAGCGAAGCATAACTTTTTGTGGTTTTCAAAGCGGAGCTTTGTAGGGAGGGGCGCAGCCAATCCCTCGTTCGATCTCACTTCTTTTTTGAAGTAAAGCGAAGCATAACTTTTTGTGGTTTTCTAAGCGGAGCTTTGTAGGGAAGGGCGCAGCCAATCCCTCGTTCGATCTCGCTTCTTTTTTGAAGTAAAGCGAAGCATAACTTTTTGTTGTTTTCAAAGTTCAATGACTACTATGATTCAACAGACTTTTCTTTAGTGTTGGCTTTTGAGCTTTTTGGCATTGGTTGCCCAAAAAGATCCAAAATCGGTTTCCCATGTCCGTCCGGAGTTGTATAAAATGGTCTCCCTTCAATGGTGTACTGTGTCTCTGGGTGCATTCCTAATGCGTGGTATATGCTTTGGTGAACCTGATCGATCACCACAGGGTTTTCTATGGAAGAACATGGTCTTTCATCTGCCGTTTTTCCATATACGAGACCTTTTTCGATTCCTCCTCCCCACATCAATATAGAACTACCATTGGTAAAGTGTCTATGCATACCGTAGAATTTCTCGTCTTCAATTATATCAGGTTGAGCTACTTGGTCTTTCACTTGTTCTCCAGGTCGCCCCTCCATAATGGCGTCCCTACTAAACTCGCTGGCCAGAATAATTAGGGTTCTGTCCAAATGACCACTCTCATCCAGGTCTTTTATCAACTGGGCAATTGGTCTGTCTATTAGTTCCTTCATTTTAGCGGCACGTGTATGCCCATTTTCGTGTGTATCCCATCCCAGAAAAGGTTCGTATTCCGTAGAGACACTAATAAACCTTCCGCCGTTCATGGCCAATCTTTTTGCAAGCAGGCATCCCAGACCAAATCTCCCTGTATTGTAGGTGTCATAAACCTCTTTCGGTTCCTGTGATAGATCAAATACTTTTGCCTCAGGAGAATTTAGTAGCCTATAGGATGATTCCATGGAACGCATTAAAGATTCGCGCTGGTAATCGCTTCCCTTTTCCATGAACGAACTTTTGTTGGCTAATTCTTTATATAGCTTATACCGGGCCTCAAACCTTTTTAATGACATCCCTTGCGGGGGTTTAACGCTATCCAATCCGGAAGAAGGGTCCGGAATCAAGAATGGACCATATTCACTACCTAGGAATCCAGCAGAATGAAAGGCTTTTAATTCTTCGGCCTCACCCACAGTAAATCGCTGACCCATGGCAATAAATGGAGGTATAACAGGATTGGCAGGTCCAAGTTCCTTAGCTATCCATGCCCCGATATGAGGTGCTTGCACGGATTGTGGCGGCTCATAACAGGTATGCCAATGATATTGATGTCTCGTATGCAATATATGGCCCAGATCAGCTGATTTGTATGAACGGATAATAGCTCCTTTGTCCATTACCCCTCCTATAGATTCCAAGCCTTGGGAAAAATCAAGTCCGTCTACTATAGTCGGTACTTTTGGGAAAGTACTTAAGACTCTCTTACTTTCAACCCCTTTTTGATAAGGAACATAAGCTTTAGGGTCAAATGTCTCTGTGTGTGCCATTCCTCCAGCCATCCATAGCAAAATAACCGTATCCGCCGTGGACGTAATCTTAGGATTAGGTCTATTGCACGAACTTAAAAAGCTGGCCAGTGGTATCGTAGTCGCAGATGCCGCTAAACTGGCGGCTGCCATATTCTTAATAAAATCCCTACGGGCATTTTGTTTTTCCATCGTCATGACTAATTAATAAATTGAAATTCGGGTAGTATGAGCGTGGACCAAAATAAGTCTTGTAAAGCTTCTTTCTTTGGCTCCTTGCCCAATACCGTTATCATTATTTTCTTTTCTTGATCTGTGGGCTCCCTGCCCATGGATTTCTGATATAGTTCTTCTATAATCTTTTCACCGTTACTACTATATCTTTTGAGCCATATGTCGGCTCCCTCATCCAAAACCTTATTGAAAAATTCTCCATTGGTCAATTCCAAGGCTTGTAAAAGTGTAGCTTGTTCGTCTCTTGAAGTGGTCACATTTTCTCTGCTCGGTCTACCCAGGGCTTTTAAAAATGGATGCTGTTCTACAAGGCTGGCCCGGGCAAACTCTCCGTCGTTCACTTCAAAGGTGAAATCTATCAATTTCCCCCAATTTGAAGTGCCATAATTCCGAACGTTTTCCCAGTTACTATCATTATAGGCCGTACTTATCCAATCTTCTTTTTGGCCGTTGGCCGTACTTTTCCAACTGGTATCAGAGTTCAGAATCGTTTTGCTACCATCTGTATAGCTTATTTTCATGGCGAATAGTATTCCTGCTGGATTCGCAATATTTCCTTCATTAATACCTTCAATAGCAATCGTATTGGTTCCTTTGGACAAGGCGTTTTGTACATCCAGTTTATCTACCTTCGTCCAATCCGTTCCTTCCGATATCTTTTTTTCATTGATGTAAAGTGTATAAGTATGATCAACAGAAATTAGGACAACGGCAGTATCTATGGATTTCTCAGGGAGAGTGAATGTTTTTCGGAAATATCTTTTGCCGGGTTCAGGTAGAACGTCCCTGTCAAACTTTAATTCCCTATGCCATATCCGGGAGGAAGGTTGCTCATTGCCTTTTGGATTATAGGCTACAGCTGAATATACCGGTTTAATCAATTGACTTACGGCATCAGAAAATTGTTCTGCACTCATTCGCCTTAGAATAGGTCCTTTAAAGACATAATCCCTTTTTATTTCCTCGATGTTCTTATAATTAGCGGTGGGCAATTGATAGACCTTGGACGTCATGATCTGTTTGATCAGATGCTTGAGGTCGTACCCTGAATCTATAAAATCTGATGCCAACCAATCCAACAGATCTCCGTTCCATGCATCATTGTCCATTTCATCCAAAGGCTCAATTATGCCTCTGCCCATTAGGCGCTCCCAAAATCTATTGGTAATGGTCCTGTATAATCTTCCGTTTTCCGGTTTAACGATAACTTCTGAAAGTTTTAGCAATCGCTCTTTTATGCTTTCTGCCTCTACCTCACCCAATTCTGGGTATAAAAAATTCACTTTTGCCATTTTTCCAATAGGTTTGTCGCAGCGGTTCAATTCTAAAACCGAGTCGGCAAAAATGGATGCAAAACCATAGGACTGCTCCAGGGTTAGATTACTTACAAAGCTATTATGGCATGAAGCACATTTAACATTCACTCCTAATAGGGACTGACCAATATTCTGTGCTGCCTGCATCTCGGTGCGTTGACTGGCATTAACTACTCCTCTCCATTCAATTCCTTTAATAAATCCTTCGGAGACCTCTGTAGGGTTAACGAGTTCCTTGACCATTTGGTCATAAGACTTATTTTCTTCCAATGAGGTATATAGCCATTGGGTTATTTGTTTTCTCCCCCCTGTAATAAATCCGGTGCCACTGTAGTCGTTGCGCAGGAGATCGTTCCAAAAGCTCAACCAATTTTGGGTATAGTTATGGGTATCGTTTAAAAGCTTGTCAATAAGGACATTTCTTTTATCGGGGTTGGAATCACCTATAAATTCCTTTATTTCTTTGGGATCGGGAAGTAACCCTATAATATCCATATAAGAACGTCTTATGAATGTCCTATCATCAACCACTGTTGGCCAATCAATGCTATTTTTATCAAAATAGGCCGCCATCAATTTATCTACTGGGTGGGATTGATTTTCTGCTTTTGGTAGATCAGGTTTCACAAGTCCCAGAGTAGCTTCTGGAAACACTTTCAGCGCTTGATCGCTCCAATGGGCACCATTTTGGATCCATAGTTTTATGAGCGCTATTTCATTTTCTTTTAGCACTTTCCCCTTTTTTGGCATTACATTATCATCATTGGGGGAAAGGGTAATCCGCTTGTAGAGTTCACTTTCTCCAGGTTTACCGGAAACGATCACAGGACCCGATTCCCCACCTTTGAAAACCCCTTCTTTACTATCCAATATTAATTCTCCTTTGTGCTTATTCTCACTGTGGCATTGATAGCAATTGTGGGCAAAAATGGCCCGAACCTCAAGATTTAGATTGTCTTGCTGGGTTATGGTTAAGGAATCCGATTGTTTTAATTCTTTAAGTAATGCAACGGATTTACTGTTGTCGTATGAATCATTATTACCTGGCACAATGCTTGTTAGATAGTCCTCACCATGTGTAAGATTGGCACCTAAATGCCCTGTAATGGTCAACGTTATTACTGTAGTAAATAATACAAAACGATATAGACGGAAATCCAGCGAATTTTTATTGACCACCTTCCGCATCAAAAGGGCCGTTATAACAGCTAATATTGCCGTGGCTAATCCGGTATATTGATGGTAAGTTACCAGGTCGCCGGTATAATCGTCATAAGTACGTAACAGCCATCCCATAAGAGCGGCCACTATAGCCGTAGCTGCCCCAACATTGACCATCCAGTAAATACCATCCCGCAACCCTTGTCGCTTTCCGCCGATCGTGAACAGCTCAAAAATTAGGGCAACGACCAACAATCCTATCGGGAAATGTACCAATAAGGGGTGAAAACGACCTAAAAGCTGAAATATCCAATTAATATCTTCCATTTATCGTATAACTTGTGTTTATATTTTAATAGTATTAAAGGACCATGTCCCATGATACAAAGATCGTAGATCATGGTCCTGTACTTAAAATTACAGCAAATTTATATTGGCTGTTGGCAATTTTGAATAAGATTAGTTTCATCGATTAAGCCAGCAATTTAGCAAATACAAATTACATAGAAAATTCGGACTGTCATGCTTTTAAGTATGGGAGGGTTTTTCGTAGAAGGTTTGCACAAGCATTTAATTGTAAACATTTTTTTATTGGAAGATATATAATTAATCTAGAGGGTGCAAGCCCCTTTACATAGAGGGACAGCTCACGTCAATATTGGTAAGCGATAAGATTAATGGTTGCGAAAGGGTGACTTAAGATAGCTGGACTATAAAATTGGGTATTAAATTATTTGGCTTTTCACATGCCAAGCCATGCAGGAAGCGTTAATGAAGCACAGTGTCAGTGTTGGTGCAATTGGAATTCAAGGAATCATTGGTCATTAAGGAAAAATGAATTGGATTGAATAGACCTAATAAAATCCAATGTTAGTTTCTAGCTATTCAATCGTATTAACCAAAAATTTAAGACTTGCTCCTAGGCCCCTTGGCATACCAATCGGTTTAAGGTAGTACTGCCATATATAGCCTGACCTACCCCCACACTTTATACCTAAACCAACTAATAGGTATATAGTTTTCATTTACATAAAGCTTATGGGGAAAAATTAGCTAGATTTCTTACCTTATACTTCAAAATAACTACCAAATGAAGTATTTCCTATTCAAGTATATGGCGCTGGCGCTATTGGTAATAGTTGTTTCATGTAAGGATCAGGTGAAGCCGGATTTAATTTTAAATTCCCAAGCTGCCAACAAACCGAACATTGTTCTCATATTGGCGGACGATCAGGGATGGGGGGATTTGGGTATAACAGGGAACACCAATTTATCAACCCCAAACATCGATGCTATTGCCAAGAATGGGGTCATGTTCGATCATTTTTATGTAAGTCCCGTCTGTTCCCCAACAAGGGCGGAACTATTAACCGGGCGGTATTTTCCTAGATTAGGGGTCTATTCTACTTCCTCTGGAGGTGAACGCTTAAACTTGGATGAAACCACCATTGCAGAGGTTTTTAAGGAGGCGGGTTATGCCACAGCCGCTTATGGAAAGTGGCACAACGGTATGCAACCGCCCTATCATCCCAATGCTAGGGGTTTTGATGATTTTTACGGATTTTGTTCGGGTCATTGGGGAAATTATTATAGTCCAATGTTAGAGCATAATGGGAAAATAGTGAAGGGAGAGGGCTTTATAATTGATGATCTTACCAACCAGGGGTTAGACTTTATAGACAGCAATAAGGAAAGACCTTTCTTCCTGTACCTGCCCTATAATACACCCCATAGCCCTATGCAGGTGCCCGACGAATTTTGGGATCGGTTCAAGGATAAGGAGCTAGCCATGAAATATCATGGGGATGAGGTAGAAAATATAAACTTTACTAAGGCCGCACTGGCCATGGTAGAAAATATTGACTTCAACGTGGGTAGGGTCTTTGATAAGCTTAAAGAATTGGATCTCGAAGAAAATACTATTGTGGTGTATCTATCGGATAATGGGCCTAACGGATGGCGCTGGAACGGTGGATTGCGGGGCAAGAAAGGTTCTGCAGATGAAGGTGGGGTGCGATCTCCACTTATTATGCAATGGAAAAATACCTTGCCTAAGGGAAAGCATATTTCACAAATAGCGAGTTCCATAGATGTATTACCTACCCTATCACAATTGGCACAAATTCCGGTAAAAACCCTTAAACCTTTGGATGGTAAAAGTTTAACGCCTTTGCTGATGGAAGATAATCCGTCTTGGGAGCCTAGAGTAGTCTATAACCACTGGAGTGGCAGTACAAGCATCAGAACGGAGAAGTACAGATTGGATAATGATGGTCGGTTGTACGATATGACTCAGGATAGTGGACAGTCCAAGGATCTTGCCATGCAATTACCTCAATTGACGGATTCTTTAAATGGATTAAAAAGTGAATGGCTTACAGAGGTAATGCCAAAATCCAAGGAAACGGAAGATCGCCCCTTTACCTTGGGCCATCCTGATTATGTGTACACGCAGATTCCTGCTAGGGATGGGGTGGCACATGGTAATATAGAACGAAGTAATAGACACCCCAACTGTACTTTTTTTACCAATTGGAAAAGTACAGAGGATAGCATAAGTTGGGATGTGGATGTCCTGGCCGATGGGGAATTTGAAGTGGAGCTTTATTACACTGTCAAAGAAAGAAATTTAGGGTCCGAATTTGAATTACGCCTAGGGGAGAGTTCCTTAAAAGGGACCATTGCCATAGCCCATGATCCACCTCTAGTTGGGGAGAGCAGGGATCGGGACCCTAGAATTGAATCCTATACCAAGGATTTTATACCAATGAACATGGGGAACATAAAATTTAAAAAGGGTAGGGGCAGTTTAACACTTAAAGCACTAAAAATTCCTGGGGAAGAAGTTATGGATTTGCGTTTATTGCTGTTTAAAAGGATTGATTGATTTCTAAACGATGTTGTATGGGACCAGAACTTAATTTAGAAACCGGTTTTGGCATACGTACTTATTCCTGTAGAGATAAATGAAGTCATTAATTCATAAAGGCGGGGTCTTAGAGTATGATCCTAATTCAGATTTTTGAATACTTTTTTGCATTGAATAGTTACAATTTTATTTAAAGAGTGATAAGCTTTCTTTGCTCTAATTCCCAAATTTAAAAGTTTATTTTTGTTGTTAGATTACAAGCACCATGAAACTAAAAAGCATTTTACTTCTTTTTTTACCACTTTTCTGTCTCTTGATATATGGCTTTGGGACATTTTACCAGAAAAGCAATACACCTGAAGTTTATGTAGACCCTGTCTTTAAAGTTAATTATGGGGATGCTACTGCAGATAAACCCCAATCAAAATCATGGACGACCGATCACGCCCAATGGCTTGTGATAGGAGATGAAGACGGCCCTAAATTGTTAAAAAAGGATACCCTTGGATGGACAAGTCAGGCTGCGGTAAACAGGGCGTGGAATTCATTACCGAGCAAGGCCGATGTATGGAGCAAGGGCAATGAGGCGCATATTGTCTTGGTTGGTGAATGTGCTTTGAATGTTGTTCAAATAACTTATTCCGAAAATAGTGGGGAATACCAACATCAATGGAAGAGTTATCTTCCCATTCCTCAGGACTGCCACTCAATAGAAACTGCTACCATTACCCAAGATTCAAAAAATGAATATTGGGTTTGTGCCGACATGAATGAAAAAATAATGGTTTGGCATTCCTCCAATGGTAGGGATTGGTCGGATCCATTTACTCTGGCGGATGATATCAATAAAGATGATATTTCGCTAATAATCGGACTAAAAGATCAAGTATCCGTTATCTGGTCCAACCAAAATACGCAATCGGTCAATGAACGGATCCACTATGACGGGCAAGCTCTTAATGATTGGTCAGAGACTATAATTGTTCAGCAGGGCGATAATAACGCGGACGATCACCTGAATGCTACCGTATTTGAAAATGGGGAAATGGCTTTGGTCACTAAGAACAGTGTGGACAAAATTGATCAACCTCAGTTTGTATTACGATTTAGGGACTTGAAGGGCAAATGGACCAACGTTCCATATGAAAACCTCAAGTCTGGCTTTAGTCCAAGCAGACCTATTATTAATCATGTTGAATCAGGAAAAATCTTTGAAATTCATTCGGTAAAAGACAAAGTGAATAATCGATATTTTATTGCGGTCAATGAAATAGTCAGGCAGAATGATAACTGGGAGTTTAGGGAGCTCGTTCATTTGAAAACCAAAATAAATGGAAAAAACGGGGATGCTACTTCAAGTAAGGCCAGTTTTTTGTCTGGGGAGGCAAAACTTATATTCTTCTCGGATGATTTGGGTAATGTCTATTCGTTCGATTTAGATACGTTAAAGTAGGTTTTCAAATTGCCTCCAAGGTGCTACATGAATTGCTTTCGCCTATCCTTTCCTTAAAATAGTAAGGTTGGATAATGTACAATCTATTTTTTCAGAAAATTAATTCAAAGAAATTTTTCGCTTTGCCATCATCACCTCTAAATTCACAAGTATTGGCATGGCTTAAAGTATTATCTCATTATCAGATTTCAAATCTACAGCCTTTTGCAATTTTTTTTCAAGCACCGCCATAACAATTGCAACTGTGATAGAAATAAAAGTAATTATGATACAAATGGCAAGAAAGCCGGCAGGATCATCTTCATTATTATGATATATCTTTATAAATATTCCGGCCATCGTAATTAAAATGCTTAATATTATTACGCAATATTTTATACTTCTTAAGGTTCTTGTCGAGTTCAGTGTAAACAATTTATCTTTTCCAATATACCCGAGTAATTTGAAGACTTTATACAACGCTACAAAAAAAACGATTGATGATGCATATCCATACAAGATGAATGGGTCAAAGTAAATGCCGAAAAGGTCTAAGTTCTCGGCTCTTCCTTCGGTCAATGGAAACCGAATCATAATGTAAAGGGCTACAATACCGATAAGCACGATGACCGCCCGAAGAAATATTATTGAAATTTTTTTCATAATAATTTTTGAACTATTACGTAAAAATAATATTCATTACTCTTCTACTTGTTGCCTTTGGAAATTATCAATTAGCTTATTTCTTACAAGTAGAAATACGAAGTGGAATGCTACGAATAATTCGAGATTGTCCGTGTCGTATGGCTGTCATACAATGACCAAAAAGTACCTATAACAACTAGTAATAATATACCCATTATCGGTCTCGGTTATGTGTAGTTGCGTAGGTTAGTACTCAACTTTGCAAGAAAACACCAAGTTGGAAACTCCACAGGGATTTCCAAAGTACGTGTGAACAAGTAATTACTTAGAGAGCCAATGTTGTGCGTAGGCTTTATTATTTACCATTTAGACTTTTCTCCTTTTACCATAACAAAGACGCCATTTTCATCAATGTAACCTTCTATTACATCACCGTATGTATTAGACTTTTGATATGTTGCAAGGGCTAAATTCGATACATTATCAAATTTATTGTCATCTGGCCTTAAAGCTGAACTATTAAATGTTCCATAGAATGCTTTCTTGTTTTTGGTATCTAAATATCCTGTTACAATATTTCCATTATCTGGTAAAAAGCTAAATTTTATTTTTGAAGATTTATTAAAATAATATGGATTATTTGCGTCAGAGCGAGAATTATAATATTGTGGAAGGCCCAAGCTGATGCTTCTCATGTTTTCCTTAATTCCGAATTCTTTCATTAATTCATCAGGTGACATTATTTTATTGGATCGGCTATCCATAATTGCAACTTTGCCATTTTGCTTTATTGAATAACCATTATATAGAGGCCCATATTGTTCTTTATCATTGGTGTAAATCACTTTACCTGTTTTGTCAATAAAAGAGTAGGTTCTATAGTCATTATAAAAAACAGTAGAAATACCCTCTTTAAAATCTGAAGGCTTTTGCGAAAACTGTAGCGGTATGGCCAATTTGCCATTAGTATCAATAAAACCATATTTGATTTTTCCAAATTCATCTTTTATTCCAACTGCTGCAAGTCCTTCAGAGAAATTGAAAATGTCGTCATAAATAGCATTTATTATAATTTTATTTTCTAAATTTTTAAAACCATGTTTATAACCATTTTGAAAAGGAATGAGCCCATCGGTAATTTTCCCGTAAAAATCGGCATTTTGAAGTTCTGTAATAATATGTTTTTTTCCACTCTTGTCAATAAAATGATATGTTGAACCTGAACGGTCGCTAAAATCTTTTATTCGAATGTAATTACCTATAATTTCTGGTGTTACTGCACTTTTATATGGCACATCATAATACTCACCTTTTCCATTCATAAAACCCGAAAACATATATTCTTTATTGATTAGAAAGAACCCATTTTTTGATTTATTATAATCAAATTCATATTTATTATAAGGTGCTAAATACATTCCTTTTGTGTCAATGAGGGCTGTAGAGTTACCTTTTTTAATAATCGCTGCACCTTCATAAATTGGAAAAAGTTGTTCCGCATCCAGAACCACAGCATTTTGAGATATTGAACCTGGTTTTAATCCTGAACTATCATTTTGACCATAAAAAAATAAACTTGTAAAAATGAACAGGGATAGCATTAAAGTTTTAGCTTTTGTTTTCATAATTATTATTTGAATTAATTATTTATGTTTTCTTTCAGCTTACGCACAACAATCCAATATAGCAAATCTTTTATTTGCTTTTGCATTTTTAAATCATCAAATAGTAGTAACTATTGGGAGTCTTATCCTTATTGCTGGGTCACCAAATTTTAAGTGCTATGCTCCCTCTAAATGATATAGCATGTTTATGAAGATTCTGACCTTCTATCTATTTTTTTTAGTTTAATGATCGAGCAGCATTTTTTTTCGTTACTGAAAATCTTTACGAATATTCTTCAACCCTTTTTTGGCCACCTTCAATGCCCTTAGGGTTTTCTTTGTTTTTTGTGAATGGGCTTCCATTCTTTTTAGGACATTCTTTAAAGTTTTGGTAGCTTCCACTATAAAGGGGCCCTTGTTGAGCATAACACATTCTGCCTGGGCACTAATGGTGGCATCGGATATTTCTGCTCTTGTGGCCATTCCCTTTTTTGCCATAGTATCCAGTACTTGCGTGGCCCAAATTACCGGTATTTGTGCGGCCTCACACAGCCATAGTATCTCGTTCTGAACTTCCGAAATACGTTCAAACCCGATTTCTACGGCCAAATCCCCCCTGGCAATCATTACTCCAATATTTGGTCTTTTCATAGCGCTAAAAAGGATGGAGGGTAAATTTTCAAAAGCGGGCCTATTCTCGATCTTAAATACAACGCCAATTTCACTATTCCCTAGTTTGTCCAGTTCTTGGTAAAGTGCCTCTACATCTTTAGCGTTACGTACAAAGGAGTAGCCCACTAGGTCCGCGTTGGTGGAAATAAACGGCAGTAATTGTACATCTTCTGGAGTTAATGAGGGAAGATTTAAAGTGGTTTCAGGTAAATTGATGCCCTTTCCAGGCCTAAGTTTTTTCTTGTGGGATTTTTTTACCACCAGTACTGCCGTTTCCTCATGGAGGCTTAGTACTTTGGCCTCTATGGTGCCATCATCAAAAAATACAGCTTGCTCTAACTTAAGGTCGTCAATGATTTGAGGAATTGAGACTTCGATCAAGGTGCTTTCCAAAGGAGGATTTGGCTTATCGATTCCGTTTGAAATATATGGGGAATTGGGCTTTATCAGTAGCAGTTTAGTCCCCTTGTGTATTTTTAAGAATGGAATGGAATTCAAGGGTTTTTGACCATGGATGCCAATGTAAATATTGCTAATTCTTATTTTGGGACCAGGCAGGTCCATGTAGATATTTATGGGAAGATTCAGTTCTTTATCAACGCTCTTTATGGTACCTAGGATTTTTTCCCATAGCTTTTCATTGCCATGACTTAGATTTAAACGGGCAATTCCCATACCAGCCAATCTTAATTTTCTAACAAGGTTTTTATTTGTCGTAACCTCCTCTGGCATGGTGACCATGATTTCGGTATCCCGTTCCTCACTTTCTGTCCTAAAGAGGTCATTGGCATGCTTTACCAGTAATTTTTTACTACGGTTATATCCAATAGCTTCCAAACTGGAATCCTTCTCCCAAGTTTTTCCATTTAGCAATCTTACAAGTTTCAGGGCGTTGGAAATATTTTCATATACATATCCAGCCCCGCTTCCCAAGGAAGATATCCCTATTTCGGAAAGACTGCCCTGAATCTCACGAATATCCAAACTGCGGAGAAGCAAATAGCGATACAGGTTTTTAGCACTGGATTTGTATTGGGGATGTACGGAGGTAACGATCCTATCCGCTGTAGTTTCATTATTTAGAAGTCTTTCGTATATTTTTTCGAGCTCTTTTTCCAGTTTTTCCAATTCCATATCAAATCTATTTTTAAAATGTAATGGCGCAGAATTTGCCATTTAAAAATACGATTTTATAACAGGGTTGTTTCTAGCGGGAAATACAAAAAGAAGTTAAATTTTCTCTAAAAAAAAGGCAATACCCAAAGACATTTTTATGAATCAAGGTATTGCCTTTTATATGATTATAGCGTTTTCTAGGGGTTTACGGTAACCTCTAAGGGATCGTTGATCTGTTCGGAAAAAGCATCCAAATAATTTTCCCAGTCCTGTTGGGTGTTGAATTGTCCGCTTTTTTTCCATCCAAAACCGGCGTAATAGGTTACAGCATTATTCACAACTTTTAAATGTGCGTAGGCGTTGCTTAAATCCTTTATGGATACATCGTACTTTTCAAAATCAATGAAAGTATCGGTAGGGGCAATGATGGCGGTTCCCAACTCCGAATCACCATGTGGCTGCCAGTAACTTACCCAACTTTTGTCCTTCTTACCGCTAACCTCACCATCCTTTTCGTGCAGGGTGAGTCCGGCTGAAATTTGGTCTACACCTTTTAGGGCAACATTGAATCTGGACAAATTTTGACCTAGGTCCAAGCTAATAATTCTAGACTCCTTGATCGTTTTTCCATTGGCGTTCCAATCTTCATATTCTAGATAGAAGCTTGTACGTATAGGTCCGTTGGTAATTGTACGCCACTTGGTGTAATTTTTGGAATAGTAGTAGGTCGTGTCTATTTTTGCTGCAATTCCACCCACACCTCGACTTGGACCAACATGAAAATCATCCAGGCCTTCCCCTGTATCCTTGTGGTAACTACTTACTCCGCTTAATTCCTCTTTATACCATTTGTCAATTATGGGATATTCTACCCGCTTCAACCAAGCATCGACACCACTGGACAAAGTGCCTCCGGGGACATTGTCTTCTATCATTTTTTGTGCGGTAGGACCATATACTCGAAAAGCAACTTTGTTGTTTTCCCAAGTATAATCATCCGTACGCTCTGGAACAAACCTGGAATAACATAACTCTGGGGCTGTGGGATTTTTACCTTCCCCAACCTTAACGATCTCAAATTTGCTTTCGCTATTCGCGGCCATTTTTGGTTGAAATAGAATCATATCCAAAGTACCATCCCCATTATTGTCCACCTTTTGAATAATTTCTAGCTGATTGGTTTCTGTATTTTTAATTCCTAAGTTATTTAGGTCATCCATCTTTAAGATGGCCTTGTTCAGCTCCACAGTTTCCGAAGTCCTTTCCCTGTCCAGATTATTTTTTACGGTGAATGTGGTCGACTTCTCTTTTTCTGTACAAGCTATGGTAAGTAGGACACCAACGCATAGTATGACTATTTTATTAAGAAGTACTTTCATGGCAGCTTTTTTAGTTTTCATTGGACGGTTTTCCTATCGTGGCCAATATGCCACCATCAACATAAACAATTTGGCCATTAACAAAATTACTGGCCTTGGAGCTCAAGAAAATAGCGGCGCCTTGAAGGTCGTCCGGGTCGCCCCATTTGCCTGCCGGGGTTCTGCCTACTATGAAATCGTTGAAAGGATGCCCATTTATGCGTATTGGGGCTGTCTGTGCGGTAGCAAAATAGCCAGGTCCAATACCATTCACCTGAATATTGTGTTTGGCCCATTCCGTAGCCATATTACGGGTCAACATTTTTAATCCGCCTTTGGCTGCGGCATAGGCACCTACGGTGTTGCGACCCAATTCGCTCATCATGGAGCATATGTTAATGATCTTACCTTCTTTTCGGGCGATCATTCCCTTTACCACATGTTTGGAAACTATAAACGGACTCACCAGATCAACTTTTATTACTTCTTCAAAATCGGCTACCTCCATATCTTCCAAAGGAATTCTTTTGATAATTCCTGCATTGTTCACTAAAATATCGATATGCCCAACTTCCTTTTCAATTTTGGATATATTAAGTTGTACTTGGTCCTCTTTGGTAACATCAAAGAGATAGCCGTACGCGTTAAGCCCTAAAGCCTTGTATTCGGCAACAGCATTGTTCAATTTTTCCTGTGAGGAGGCTCCATTAATGACCAGTGTAGCACCTGCTTTACCAAGTCCAATGGCCATAGCCTTGCCCAAGCCATGCGTAGCACCGGTAACCAGAGCTGTTTTTCCAGTTAAATCAAATAGGTTTATTGACATTTTTATATGTTTAATTCTATTATTTTAAGTCTTTTATTTTGCAGTGATCCATATCGCCATAATCCAAGTTTTCACCGGCCATTCCCCAGATAAAGGTATAATTGCTTGTTCCTGACCCAGAGTGGATGGACCATGGTGGAGAAATTACGGCCTCATTATTGGCCATCCAAATATGTCTAGTTTCTTGGGGCTGGCCCATAAAATGACAAACGGCCTGGTCTTCAGGTACTTCCAAATAGAAATAGACTTCCATTCTTCTGTCATGTACATGAGCTGGCATGGTATTCCATACACTGCCAGGTTTTAATTCGGTCATTCCCATTTGAACCTGACAGGTCTCGACCAAACTGTTAACGATCAATTTTCTTATTGTTCTGGCATTAGCGGTCTCCATGGAGCCTAACTCTACGATTTCCGCATCTGCCTGGCTGATTTTTTTAGTGGGATAAACTTTATGTGCCGGAGTGGAGTTCAAATAAAATTTGGCTGGTGTTTTGGCACTGTTACTGCTAAATACAACATCCTTATTTTCCTTGCCAATGTAAAGGGCTTCCTTGTATTCCAGATCATATTTTTTACCATCGACGGTAACAGAACCTGCACCGCCCACATTGATGATTCCAATTTCCCTTCTTTCCAGGAAGTAATCTGATTTTAATGGCTCTATGGTGGTTAGTTTTAAAGAAGTACTAACGGGCACGGCACCGCCAACTATGTATCTGTCAAAATGGGTGTATACTAAATTAATAGTATCGTCTTGCATTAAATTCTGAATCAAGAATTCTTTTCTTAAACCTTCTGTGGTTAGTTCCTTTGTCTCTTTTGGAGAGCAAGCGTATCTAACTTCGTAATTGTTCTTCATGACTATTTATTTCTAAAAATTAGTACTGTAAATGGGGTAATTTTTTGTGTGATACTATACCAAGATTGTAAATATATTAAAAATATTTCTAAATACAATCGATTGTATTTAGAAATTTATATATTTGAGTGAATTTATATAAATATTATTATTGGTGGAAAATAAAACAACTATTCATGATATTGCCAGAGCTCTGAAAATTGACGCCTCTACCGTTTCCAGGGCGTTGAACAATAGTCCAAGGGTAAGCCAGAAAACAAAAGAGAAAATACTCGCAAAGGCTAATGAATTGGGGTATCAACGTAATTTGCTGGCATCCAATCTCCGTAAGAGCAAGACCAATACCATAGGGGTGATCGTGCCCAGGATATCACGACATTTTTTTTCATCGGTAATTTCCGGTATAGAGGAAGCTGCTTATGATGAGGGCTACAATGTAATTATTTGTCAGTCCTTGGAACAATTAAAGCGAGAAAATGATATTGTTGGAACTTTATTGGCCAACAGGGTTGCAGGAATATTGTTATCCGTTTCGATGGAAACCAAGAATTTGGACCATTTATTGAATATAAAAAACAATGGCATACCTTTTCTTTTTTTTGATAGGCATTGTGAAATAGACGGAATTAGTAGTGTGCTTATTGATGACGTTCAGGGAGGTTTTGACGCTACCGAACATTTAATTTTAAATGGATGTAAAAATATAGGTCATTTCTCGGGTCCCCAGGAATTGGCGATTTATAGGAATAGAAAAGCAGGATATATAAAAGCCTTGCAAAAGCACAATATTCCATTTAGGCCAGAGCAGGTGCTTTGTTCTAGTTTAATGGAAACGGACGGTGCAGAAGGAGCTAAAACCTTACTTTCCCTGCCCAACAAAATTGATGGACTATTTTCGGCCAATGATATAGCTGCGATAGGGGCAATGAAGTATTTTAAAAATGAGGGAGTTCGAATCCCAGAGGATATTGGGATAGTAGGATTTAGTAATGAGCCTATTTCAGGGGCTATTGATCCATCCTTGACCACTATTGACCAGCCAGGATTTGAAATAGGACAAATTTCTACAAAACTGTTATTACAAGAAATTAATGATTCATCCGGTTTAAAAAAGGCAAAAATAACTATTCTTAAGTCTTCTTTAATTGAGCGTGATTCCTCTAGAAAATAAAATGGTGAAATTGAATTTATTGAGGAGGTTCTTAAAATTATAGTTTAAAATAAGCACATAAAACGAATCGTGATTAACCCATTTTATCTTGATAGGAAGAAACTGACTTTAACTTATTTACTATATTCTCCATAATTATAGTGGCATGGATCCTTGAGTTTTCTATAAACCATTTATGGGTTTCCATTCCCCCGCAGATTACTCCGGCCAAGTACAGATTCTCAATATTTGTTTCCATGGTTTCCGGGTCATACTGTGGGAGCCTTTTCTCATCTTGGGTCAATTGGATTCCTATTTTTTCCAAAAAACTAAAATTGGGCATATAACCTGTTAGGGCAAGAACGTAATCATTTTTTAAGATTGTGGTTCCGTCGGGCGATTCTAGAATAATTTCGTTCTCTGTAATCTCTTTAACTACGCTATTGTAATAAACTTTTATACTGCCTTCGTCAATTCTGTTTATGATGTCCGGTCTTACCCAATATTTTACCCGTTGGCCCACCTCTGGACCACGAATAATCAGGGTTACTTCCGCACCTTTTCTATAACACTCCAGAGCAGCATCTATAGCCGAATTACTGGCGCCAATGACCGCTACTTTTTGGCTGGAATAAAAATGTGGGTCTTTGTAATAATGGGTCACTTTTTGAAGATCTTCCCCAGGTACGTTCATTTTGTTGGGGATATCATAGAAACCTGTTGAAATGATTACATTCTTGGATTGATAGGCGTTTTTTTCAGAGGTAATATTAAAATACCCATCAATTTTTTTGATGGAGTTTACCTTTTCAAAAAGGGAAATGTTTAAATTATTTGATGTAACTATTCGTCTATAGTATTCCAGGGCCTCATTTCTTTTGGGCTTCGCCTCTATGCTGATGAAAGGAATTTCATCAATTTCCAATTTTTCGGAAGATGAAAAGAACTGCATGTTTAAAGGATAATTGTAAAGTGAATTAACGATACATCCCTTTTCAAGGATGATGTAGGACAATCCCTTTTTTTTGGCTTCCAAGCCACAGGCAATGCCAATAGGGCCACCTCCAACGATTACTAAATCCCATATCTTCATTATCCTACCAATTTTTTAAGCTCCTTAATAGTTTGGGTTGGATTGTCGCTTTTGAAGATAAAGCTACCTGCTACCAAGACATCGGCACCGGCCTTTATAAGTTGCTTAGCATTTTCTGAGGTTACACCGCCATCGACTTCTATTAAGGTATGTGCACTTTTTCTTTTAATGAGTTCTTTTAGGGCCTTGACCTTATCATAGGTATTTTCTATAAAAGATTGTCCACCAAATCCAGGGTTTACGCTCATTACGCAAACAAGGTCAATATCATTTATAGTGTCTTCCAATAAGTTTATATTGGTATGTGGGTTAAGGGCAACACCAGCGGACATTCCTTCGGCTTTTATGGCTTGTAAGGTGCGGTGTAGATGTGGGCAGGCTTCGTAATGAACAGTTAAATTATTGGCACCTAAATCGGCAAAAGTCTTGATATAGCGGTCCGGGTCAACAATCATTAGATGTACGTCCAAAGTTTTGGTGGCATGGGCTGCAATAGCTTTCAGGACGGGCATTCCAAATGATATATTGGGTACAAATACCCCATCCATAATATCTATGTGGTGCCAATCGGCATCACTGAGGTTTACCATTTCAATATCTCTCTGTAAGTTGGCAAAATCGGCTGCCAATAGGGAAGGGGCAATAATTTTTTCGTCCATTACTTTTACTGAAATTATTTCTACAAAGGTAATAAAATGATATGGTTTAAGGGAATCGGGGGAAACCGATGTGGATTATGCCTATCCCCATTTGTTTTGGAAAATTTTACGATCAATACCAGCGCTTCTTTTTCTTTTTGGACGCTACGGATTTTCTTCCTTTTTTATGTTTACTCCCTTGTTTTTTATGTACTTCCGGTTTGGCTTTGGGGTCAAGGGGATACGGATGGTCTTCAACTACTTCAATGTGCTTCTGCATAAGCTTTTGAATAGTGGACAGGTATACTTTTTCATCTGCAGAGCAAAAAGCATAAGAGGTTCCAGTGTTTCCGGCCCTTCCTGTTCTTCCTATCCGGTGGACATAGGTTTCAGGTATGTTGGGTAGGTCAAAGTTGATAACGGCGTCCAAATCGTCTATGTCCAATCCGCGGGCGGCAACATCAGTGGCAACAAGTATGTTAGTTTCCCTTTTCTTGAATTTACCAAGGGCCTCTTGACGTTCGTCCTGGGATTTGTCGCCATGTAAGCTTCCTACTTTGAAATTATTGTTAAGGAGCGTTTTCTCCAATTTATCCACTCCGAATTTTGTACGTCTAAAAATTAGGATATTGCCTTTTATCGTATTTCTAAGTAGGTAAAGGCACAATTCAATTTTATCGGGCTTTGGAGTGTAATACAACAGCTGATGTACCGTAGCCGCTGCCGAGGATGTAGGGGTCACGGCCACCTTCTTCGGGTCTTTCAGAATGGTATCCGCCAATTGAACCACTTTAAAAGGCATGGTGGCGGAAAACAACAATGTCTGCTTTTCTTTAGGACATAGTCGCTCTATTTTTTTAACATCATCAATAAAACCCATGTCCAACATTAAATCCGCTTCATCCAATACTAAAGTTTCTACGTAGTCTAAATTAACCACATCCTGTTTGTGCAAATCCAATAATCTACCGGGAGTCGCCACTAAGATATCCACTCCCTTTCTTAAGGTGGATATTTGCGGTTCTATCCTAGTTCCACCATAAATTACTGCCGAGGTTAAATGGGTATGCTTTCCATAATCTATAAAACTCTCATGAATTTGGGATGCCAATTCCCGTGTTGGACTAATTATTAAGGCCTTGATTTTTTTGCCTTTTTCAGAGGTTTCCTGCTTGTCAAATAATAACTGTAGTATGGGGAGTGCAAAAGCCGCTGTTTTTCCTGTTCCTGTTTCGGCGGAAGCTATAATGTCATTTTTCTGCAGAACCAATGGAATGGCAATTTCCTGAATAGCGGTTGGATCGTTATAGTTTTTTTCAGCGACCGCTCTCAAGAGGTGTTTATTTAGCTTTAATTCTTTAAAATTCATATAGGTACCAGTTTAGGCAGTAATGGTTGCAAAGGTAAGGTAAAATTGGAATGCAATTGATGTAAGAGTTTACAGGGTCAATAAACCATGGGCTCTTAGGGTCTGTATAGGTTTGGAATACCAGAATAATTCAAAATTTTCAAAACGTGATTCAAAATCGGCTTTTAGCTGTCCGAAAGTGAGGTTTTTTCCTTTTTTATCCAATAAAACCTCCAACGTATCCCTTAGCCATACACCTTGCTGATTATCTACTGTAATTGATATTGCACCTTTCTTATCGTGAAAGGTTAATTTTAGCAACTCCCAAGTAAAGCCTTTTTTGGATTTTGTAATGGCCTGCTCAATTGGCTTTCCGCCCAGCCAAACAATTTTTGCATTTGGTTTGGTCTTTAAAATAGGTTCTTCGAGCAGTGCATTTTCTATGAAATTGGGAGGAACGGAGGTTTTTGGTATTTTAAAATCGAACCAATCCTGTAACGGATAATCAAAACAAATACCGTGCATATAGTTAAAGAGCGATTTTTTTAATCCAAAGCTAAAGCGCTCGTGATCTATACCGGTGGCATCTTTGAACTGGATATCATTATTGGCAAATGTTATGGGTCGATAGTCAGGTATAATGTGATACTCAGATGGGTTGATACCTACGGGACTATGGGCGGTTAGGGCAAATTGATGCCAGAAACCAGATTGCAAAATACCGGCCTGAAACATTTGGCGTACCATTTCCAAACTGTCCACGGTCTCTTGTACGGTCTGGGTAGGGTAGGCGTACATGAGATAACAATGTACCATAATGCCCGCTTCGGTAAAATTACGGGTCACCTTGGCTACCTGCTCCACGGTAACTCCTTTTTGTATTAAAGCCAGTAATCGGTCCGAAGCCACTTCCAACCCCCCGGAAACGGCAATACAACCCGAAGCCTTTAATAATAGGCAAAGATCTCTGCCAAAGCTTTTTTCAAACCTTATATTCGTCCACCAAGTAACTATTAATCGGCGATTAATTATTTCAAGGGCCAAAGCCCTCATTAAAGCCGGTGGTGCAGCTTCATCCACAAAATGAAAACCTCGTTCCCCTGTCTGCTCTATAAGTTCCTCCATGCGATCTACCAACAGCTTGGCAGCTATGGGTTCATAGATCTTTATGTAGTCCAAGGAGATGTCGCAAAAGGTGCATTTGCCCCAATAGCAACCATGTGCCATGGTAAGTTTGTTCCATCGGCCATCACTCCAGAGACTGTGCATAGGGTTGGCAATTTCTATCACGGAGATGTACTTGTCCAATAATAGATCGGAATAATTGGGGGTGCCTACCTCACTTTGTTTGTAATCTGCCTTGGTAGATTGGTTATTGTAATATACCTGGCCATCCTTGATCAAAAAGGTTCTTTTTAATGCGGCGGTATTGTCATTGGATTGGTGCTCTTTGCAATGGGCTGTTAAAAGTTCTAAAGGTACCTCGCCGTCGTCCAAGGTGATATAATCGAAGAAATCAAAAACGCGCGTATCGGTAACGGACCTCAATTCGGTATTTGGAAATCCTCCGCCCATACATACCTTGATCTTAGGGAAGTTTTGTTTTATAAATTGCGCGCATTTAAAAGCGCTGTACAAATTACCGGGGAAGGGTACGGAAAAGCATACCAGTTTGGGCCTTACGGTTGTGAGTCTTTCTTTAAGAAGGCCTAAAGTGATACGATCTATATAAGTGACTTTATTCTGCAGATGGCCGTATAGTTCATCAAAGGAATTGGCACTTCTTCCCAATCGCTCTGCATACCGACTAAAACCAAAATTTTCATCTATGCATTCTACAATAAAATCGGATAGGTCCTCAAGGTATAATGTGGCCAGGTGTTTGGCTCTATCTTGATTGCCCATGGTGCCAAAGGCCCATTCCAAATCGTCCAATTGATCAAATCTCGCTGCCTGAGGTAAAAAATTAGGAGTGCATATTTGTCGGGCCAACGTAGTATTGTGCCCTTGTAAAAAGGAAATAACGGAATCTATAGTCTTTAAATACTCCTCTTTTAAGGCATGTATTCTATGGCAATTATCAGAGGTAATGGATTTTTTTTCAAGGGCAAGATCAAAAATTTCCTGTAATCCGGTTTTGGAAAAGAGTTGCAAAATAACCTCAATACCCAAGTCCATTTGAAAACTGCTTATACCTTTAGTGTTTAAAAACCCCTTTAAATATGCCGTGGCCGGATAAGGAGTGTTCAATTGGGTAAAGGGAGGTGTTATAAGGAGTAGGTCTTTGGCCATTGCACTATTATGGATTATGATACAAAGATAAGGGTGTTTTAGTAATTGGCTTGGTAAATGTGTTGGGAATGCAATTGCTTAAATTCAATTCTTTTAAGTTGTAATAGGCTGGTAAAAAGGGAGGTCCAAATTATTAATTTTATTAAAATGCCAATGGATATATTTCTTAAGAAGGTTCTCAAGTGGCGTTAAAACAAAAAAAACTCCGGTAATCAGCCGGAGTTTATTCATCAATCAAAAAACGAACAGTCATGATAACTGTTGTTACTGTACACAATTTACGATTTTTACATTAGCTATCCAATGAGGAAATGCGATTGCGCAAAAAATAAAATTGTTTGGGTTAACCAAGATATGTTTTGAGGATTTTGCTCCTTGAGGTGTGTTTTAACCTTCTAATAGCCTTCTCCTTAATTTGACGGACCCTTTCCCTGGTAAGGTCAAAAGTTTCGCCTATTTCTTCCAATGTCATGGAATGTTGTCCTGCCAATCCAAAGTATAAACGGATAACATCCGCTTCCCTTGGGGTTAGTGTTTCCAGAGCTCTTTCAATTTCGGTCCTAAGGGATTCATGCAATAATTCCCTGTCTGGATTGGGAGACTCACCACTACGCAATACATCGTAAAGGTTGGAATCTTCTCCGTCTATCAAAGGTGCATCCATGGATACGTGACGCCCTGAATTTTTTAGTGACTGTTTTACATCCTCAACGGTCATGTCCAATTCCTTGGCAATCTCTTCCGCTGAAGGTTGTCTTTCGTGGGCTTGCTCCAAGAAAGCGAAGGTCTTATTTATTTTGTTGATAGACCCAATTTTGTTCAATGGTAATCTTACAATACGGGATTGTTCGGCCAAAGCCTGTAGGATCGACTGGCGAATCCACCATACTGCATAGGAAATAAATTTAAATCCACGAGTTTCATCAAAACGTTGTGCAGCCTTTATCAGTCCAAGGTTACCTTCGTTGATCAAATCTGGAAGTGTTAAGCCTTGGTTTTGGTATTGCTTTGCAACGGAAACCACAAATCTTAAATTGGCCTTGGTCAATTTTTCAAGTGCAAGTTGATCACCTGCCTTGATACGTTGTGCCAATTCTACTTCTTCATCTGCTGTAATTAAATCGACCTTACCAATTTCTTGTAGGTATTTATCCAAAGAAGCAGTTTCTCTATTGGTAACCTGTTTTGTAATTTTAAGCTGTCTCATCGAAAATTTTTCTTTCTAAATTATGTGCATTAAGCATAAGCTGCATTAGGTTATACGTTCAAAAGTTAGAAATGTTACAAATCGTCGCTTTTATTTTGCTTTTTTAGTTGAAATGCATAAAAAAAGCCACGCTCTCCCTTAAAATAGGAATAAGCATGGCTTTGAGTATTATGACTATTATTTAGAAACTAGTCCCTTCTTGGCTTACGATCTCTATCTCTATTGCGATCGTTACCCCTGTCATTTCTACCGCGATCTTCACGTGGTGGTCTTTCGGTATAGCCTTCAGGTTTCGGCAATAAAGCTTTACGGGATACTTTTTCCTTTCTTGTTCTTGGGTCTAGACCAAAGTACTTAACATCAAAAACATCTCCCATATTTACAACATCGGAAACATTTTCGGTACGTTCCCATGCCAATTCTGAAACATGAAGCAATACTTCATTTCCGGGGGCATCCGTGTATTCCACTACAGCACCAAAATCTAACATTTTGATTACCTTAACTTCGTATGCACTGCCCACTACAGGTTTAAACAACAAAGAATCAATCTTTGCAAGAACCTGATCAATTCCTTCTTGTGAAGTACCTAGGATTTCTACAATACCTTCTTCAGTAACAGGATCTTCGTTAATAACGATAGTACATCCAGTTTCCTTTTGAAGCTCTTGAATTACTTTTCCTCCAGGTCCAATTAATGCGCCAATGAATTCGTTAGGAATTCTACGCATGATCATTTTTGGAGAATGTGGTTTCACATCTGCATTTGGTTCCGCAATGGTTTCGGTAATTTTACTTAAAATATGTAAACGACCTTCGCGAGCTTGTTTTAATGCTTTTACTAAAATTTCATAGGATAGACCTTTAATTTTAATATCCATTTGACAAGCAGTGATTCCTTCAGAAGTACCTGTAACTTTAAAGTCCATATCTCCTAAATGATCTTCATCACCTAAAATATCGGACAATACAGCATAACGGTCACCATCAGAAATTAATCCCATAGCAATACCGGAAACGGGTCTTTTCATTTGAACCCCAGCATCCATTAAAGCCATTGTACCAGCACAAACAGTTGCCATGGAAGAGGAACCGTTGGATTCCAATACTTCAGAAACAACTCTTACGGTATAAGGGCAGTTTTCAGGTATCATTCCTTTTAGACCACGCTGTGCCAAGTTACCATGACCAACTTCACGACGGGAAGTTCCTCTTAAAGGACGCGCTTCTCCAGTACAAAAAGGAGGGAAGTTATAATGTAAATAGAAATTTTCCTCACCTTCGTAGGATGGCATATCAATTTTATTGGAATCTCTGGAAGTTCCTAAAGTAACTGTTGCCAATGCCTGAGTTTCCCCTCTGGTGAAAATGGCTGAACCATGAGTGGATGGTAAATAATCTACCTCACACCAAATTGGTCTAATTTCATCAGTTTTTCTACCGTCTAAACGTAAACCTTCGGTTAAAGTTAATTCACGAACGGCTTCTTTTTCTGCTTTGCTATAATAACCTCCAACAAGGTGGCCAAATTCTGCCATCTCTTCTTCGGTAAATGAAGCTTTCACTTCTTCTTTTACTTCTTCGAATGCTGCAGTACGTTCCGCCTTAGAAGTTCCTTTCTTGGCAATTGCATAACATTTGTCGTAAGCTAAAGCGTGAATTCTTTTTTCTAAATCCTCGTTTTTTTCTGCAGTTTCATACTCACGAACCTCTTTTTTTCCAAATGCTTCGGCTAAACGTAATTGAGCGGCAATTTGAACTTTAATAGCTTCATGGGCAAACTTAATGGCATCGGCCATTTCTTCTTCCGAGATTTCCTTCATCTCGCCTTCAACCATCATTACTGAATCTGCCGAAGCACCGATCATCATTTCGATGTCTGATTCCTCCAATTGGGCACGTGTTGGGTTAATGACAAATTCACCATTAACACGACCAACTCTGGCTTCAGAAATTGCACATTCAAATGGGAAATCCGATAATTGGATTGCTGCAGATGCAGCTAATCCTGCCATTGCTTCTGGCATAACATCGTCATCATGTGACATTAATTGGATCATCACCTGAGTTTCTGCATGGTAATCCTTTGGGAAAAGTGGACGCAAAACTCGGTCTACCAATCTCATGGTCAATACCTCACCGTCACTAGGCCTTGCTTCTCTTTTAAAGAAACCACCAGGATAACGACCTGAAGCTGCG
>TARA_R110000868_G_scaffold1177_2_pt1 | contig 29902 bp, 38 predicted proteins | sample TARA_R110000868 | Tara Oceans TARA_R110000868 (sample SAMEA4397489) | marine metagenome | biome: Polar Biome; feature: [SRF] surface water layer (ENVO:00010504); material: water (ENVO:00002006), including particulate matter (ENVO:01000060) such as... | depth 5 m | reverse complement strand
TTTACCTCAATAGAAAAAACAGAAGTCAGCAGTGAAATATCAACTATTCTCAAAAGCTGATATTTTACTAGACAAAGAAAGTTGAGGGTTTTGGCGGTTTGTGGTAGCGTTTACTTGTGGATAACGAACCAGACACTGAACGCGAAACAATTACGCTTGCGAGCGGTCAAGAAATTGACGCTAAGACCAGGCAATTTGTTGCTGGAACGAAGGCTGGCCCCGGTCGAAAATTGGGGGCGCGGAATAAACTCTCTGAGAGTTTTATGGCTGCTCTTTTGCGTGATTTTGACGAGCATGGCGTACAGGCAGTTGAAACTGTACGTTGTAACGAGCCATCTCAATATTTAAAAATAATCGCGTCAATGTTGCCCAAACAGGCTGAAATTCAGGTTAGTGATTATGACGACCTTGGAGACGACGAGCTTAGAGCCGCACTCAGCGGAGCAATACGAGACTTGGAATCATTCGGCATTAACCTCGGCGCTGAAGATGGCGAAGGCGAAACTATTGAGAGCCAAGCGCGACAGTCTAAGCCGTTACAAACCATACAATAAGCAGACTGAGTTCCACGCTGCCGGAAAAACGCACAGAGAACGGCTGTTTATGGCTGGAAACCAGCTTGGAAAGACCCTTGCTGGCGGCCATGAAGTAGCGATGCACGCAACAGGCCGATACCCCGAGGGCTGGAAGGGTAAGAGATTCCCCAAAGCAAACAGTGGATGGGCCGCTGGTGTAACAGGTGAGACAACACGGGATAGCTTGCAACTTATCCTCTTAGGCCCAAAAGAGGCTCACGGAACTGGCGCTATCCCACACGACGCTATCATAGATATAACCAAAGCCAGGGGCGTGCCAGACCTGGTTGACAACATCTCGGTACGTCACGCTACGGGCGAAGTCAGCCATATAGGACTCAAGAGCTACGAAAAGGGCAGGTCAAAATGGCAAGCCGCTACGTTGGGGTGGGTATGGTTCGATGAGGAGCCTCCAGCAGAGATATATACAGAGGGTCTAACTAGGACTAATGCAACTGGTGGTTTAGTGTTTACCACGTTTACACCTTTGCTCGGAATGTCGTCTGTGGTTAGCCGTTTTTTAATGGAGGAAAATACGGAACGTCACGTCACAAAAATGACGATAGACGACGCCGAGCATTATACTTCGGCGCAGCGCCAGAAAATCATTGATTCTTACGCACCGCATGAGCGTGAAGCGCGGGCCAACGGCGTGCCAATCATGGGAAGTGGCCGGGTCTTTGCTGTTGAGGAGTCGTCCATTAGAGAGAAGCCGCGGGAAATCCCTGAGCATTGGCCACGTATAGCCGGGCTAGATATTGGCTGGGATCACCCCACCGCTGTTGTCTGGATTGCGTGGGATAGAGACTCAGACTGTATTCACGTTTACGCAACTCACCGACTGCGTGAGGAAACTCCCGTAGTTCACGCTGCTGCGATCAGAGCCAAGGGCGACTGGATACCGGTTGCGTGGCCACACGACGCGCTACAGCACGACAAAGGCTCTGGTGCTACAATTGCTGAGCAATACAAACGGCAGGGCGTGGCGATGCTTGACGCCAAAGCCACGTTTGAAGACGGCGGAAACGGCGTCGAGGCAGGGTTAATGGATATCCTTGATCGGATGAAAACCGGGCGATTTAAAGTTGACGATTCTCTTGAGGATTGGTGGGAGGAGTTCAGAATGTATCACCGCAAAAATGGCCAAGTCGTCAAGGAGCGTGACGATCTAATGAGCGCCACTAGATATGGTATTATGATGATTCGTGAATCTCGTGTTAAACCACAGAATATAGAGTTAACAATTGATACAGATTGGGTGATTTGATGGGCGGATTAACAGATTCTGAGGTTCAAAACCTCATTTCTAACGAAGCGAACCAGGCACTTACCTATATCGATACGGATTTGCAATCTCGTCGAGAGGCTATATTGGACGCAATTTATATGCGTATGCCGAATATGCCGGCGCGGAGAGGGCGCTCTAGCGTTGTTGACGGCACGGTTTCTAGCCAGATCGACCTAATAATGCCGGGTTTAATGAGAGTTCTGACGGGCGGTGAGGTTCTAGGCGAGTACGTTGCCACCGATGAATCCGGCACTGATATGGCTAGACAAGCCTCTGATTTTGTAAATGAGATCGTTTTGCAGGTAGATAATCCTGGAGACAAAATGATTTACGATTGGGGCTACGACGGCCTGACCCAAATCGTTGGTTGCGTTAAATCGTCGTGGAAAGAGGAAATTGTAGAGACCACTGAGGAAGCTGAAAATCTTTCAATGGATCAATTAGTCTCTCTTGCGTTCGAGATTGAGACAATGCCAGACAAAGAAATCACGGCGTATGATTTTGTAGACAACCTAGCTGACGGCGGCGAACTAACGCACAGCGTCACGATAACGACAACCGTTAACAAAAGCCGTGTAATTCAAGACAATATTCCGCCAGAGGAGTTTGTGGTGTCTGCTGATGCGCGGACGCTGGACGACGCTGTGATGGTATCGCATCGGAGCTATAAGCGCGCTGGTGAGCTAATAGAGATGGGCTACAGCAAGGCTATCGTGGATACGTTGCCAACGTATGAGCCGTACAACACGCAGAACGAACGTTTAGTCCGCGGCCAAAACTGGAGTTGGAACGATTCAACAGTTGAGGACCAAGACCTGCGTAAAATTGCGATTCACCAAGGTATTTTGCGCTGTAACCGCGACGGCAAAGGCTTAAAGCCTTGGTATTTTGTGGCGGCTGGCAACACTGAAACCGTGGCTCTGCTTGAGATTGAGGAGTACGCTTATCAGGTAGCGTTTGCTACGTTCTGTCCTAAGCCAATCCCACACACTATCTGGGGCCGCTGCCCTGGTGACGACCTGGTTCCCATCCAAGAGGCCAAGACTGCCATTCTGCGGCAGACAATGGACAACCTGTATCTGTCGAATACACCGCAGCGTTTTGTAAACAAATCTAGGCTGGAGCAGGGTGGACTTGAGGCTGTAATTAACGCGATACCAGGTGGAATTGTTTTGACTAACGGCGCTCCTGGTGATGCTGTTTATACAGACGCGGTGCCGTTCTTTGCTGAGAAATCATTCGGCATGCTGGAATATCAGGACCGAGAAGCTGAGAAACGCACCGGCGTTAGTAGAGCCAATATGGCGTTAGACCCTGATTCTTTGAGTAGCCAAACCGCTACTGCGTCTAGAATAGCTGCGGACGCTGGGTCTAGCAAAGTCGAGACAATGGCGCGTATCTGGGCGAATGGCGGTATGACCGAGCTTTTCCGCAACACGTTAAACATTCTGCGTGAATATCAAGATTTCGGTAGGGTTGTGAGGATTGGTGGCGAGAGTGTTGAGGTTAACCCAGCCGACTGGTCCAATGCGTCTGATTGGCAAGTCACAATCAACACAGGGCTTGGAACCGGATCAAGAGAGCGAGACCTGTCTACTCTGGATTTCATATCACAGAAGCAAGAGGCTATATTGCAGGAGGGAGGTTTGGATAATGGCCTGGTTACTGTAGGCCAATATGCTCAGACGTTGCGTGATATGGTTTATGCGGCTGGATTTAGATCGCCAAACAAATATTTTGAGAACGTTCCACTTGACGCTGAGGTTCCACAAGAGCCACCACCAGGACCAAGCCCTGACGCGCTAGCTTACGCTGAGGTTGAAAATAACAAGATGTTGCAGCGGAACAAAGAGTCAGAAGAAGCGAACGCTAGTAAAGAGCGTATTGAGGCTGAGAAGCTAGAGAGCGCTGACCAACGTGCGGCGCGGCAATTCCAGATAGACGAAGACCGTTTAGACCTAGAGCGAGAAAAATTCCGCTCTGAGCTTGTTAATGAAATGGATGATGGTCCTGATCCTGAAGTGGCGCTGAAGCGTGAGGCTATGATCCTAGATAACGAACGCAAAACCCTGGCAGATATGCTGGATGCGCGAACTAGGATAGAGGTTGCTGGAATAAACGCGGTGGCTTCCGAATTGCGTGCAAGTGGTCGATCTATACAAACAGAAATAGATCAGGTAACTGCTGAGGCTGTAGATGCTCTGGGCGGTATAACCAACCCAATTGTTGTAGATATAGAAATAGAGAGCTAAGTATCGCTGCCGCCTTGTTTGGCTCCGATTATATCGGCTGGAACACAGGTGTTTTTACGGGGCTACAAAACCCCCCAGTTCAAATTATGCTCTCTGCCGGAACTTACAATCGATTCTAGGGCTTGAAGGTAACTCAATGAAAAGACTATTTCAGGTTGCAAAATTATCTTAAAAATGTCAGGGTTTAATGTATTATGACTAATGAACGCACAGCATTGGCCGCGCAGTTGCTTGACAATCCCGTGTGGGCTGAGGCTTTTGACATGCTTAAGAGCGCGTACACAGCTAAGTTGATGGCTCTTGGGCCTACGCATGACATTGAACGCTACAAGTTTTGTGAGGCCCTTCGTCAGATTGAGATGGTCAAGACTCACGTTGAGCGGACTTTTGAGGCTGGTAGCCTGGCCGTTGATGAGATAGAAGAAACCAAACCCAGCAAAGTTTTTGCGATAAGGGGCTTTTAATTGACTTCAAGACCTGCAACAGAACGAACGCAAGAAGACCTAACCCCAATGACCGAAGATCAAGGGGAGGGCGCTCTTTTTGATTTGTTTCATTCTGATGAGCCTAAAGAAGCAGAGACAGAGACAGAAACCGAAATTGAAGCTGAGGCTGAGGTTAAAACTGAAGCCGATGCTGTTGAAGATTCCGCTGAAGAAGGCGAATTACCCGAATTATCGCCGGGTGAATTGAGCGATGAAACTGAAACCCACAGCGGCGACGAAGAAAGCCCTGAGACTAAAGATGCAGAGACCGAGATGGTAACTCTTGCGGACGGGTCGCAGATAACTTTACAAGACGCCCAAGCTGGATACCTCAGACAGACCGATTACACCAAGAAAACGACGCAACTCGCTGAGGAGCGCCGTCAGGCAGGTGAACAAAACGCTGAAACGATCAAACATTTATCGAAGTTAGTGAATGATTTAGAGCAACAAGTTATTTCGGAACCAGACTGGTCAGCCTTGATTGATGAATATGGCGCTGACCGTGTTATGCAAACTCAAATTGAGTGGAACAAACAACAACAATCAAAGCACGCGGCTATTGTTGAAGTGAACGCTCAGAAAGACTACCAACAGAGACTCGCGGTCTCTGAGGCTAGGGGTGAACTCCTGAAGGGTACTTATGAACCCAAATGGACTGACCCTAAGAAATTAGAAGCAGGCTTAGTCGCAGTAGCGAAATATGCCGATGACACGTATGGGATACCATCCAGCGCGTTGGCAGAAACTCCTGATCCTAATTTCTTTATCATACTAGATAAAGCTCGCCGGTTTGATGAGTTGCAAAACAAGGTTCCCGAGGTCAAAAAAGCTATGGCTAAAAAGCCAAAGCCTATGAGGCCAGGTAGCACTGTGAAAATCAAGAAATCAACTTCTGATGCGTTTGCTCGGGTCCGCAAATCTGGAACTGATGAGGACGCGCTAGCTGCATTGAGTAGTCTGAGGCGCGCCTCTTAAACAAGAGGTATCTTAAGTTATGACTATTACTACTAATGGGTTTTCAACCTACGCTCAGATTGGACGTAAAGAAGATGTGTCTGATCTGATTACAAACATCTCACCATCAGAAACGCCTTGTTTTTCAATGATTCCGAAATTCAAAGCGATTAACACTTTATACCAATGGCAGACAGAAGCTCTTGATGCCCCTGCTGCAAACGCGCAGCTTGAAGGAGACGATGTAGTACCAGCGACTACAACGCCGACTACTATGCTCAACAACCAAACTCAGATCAGCTATAAGAGCCTTGCTGTGACTGAAACGGCGTCTGCTGTTTCTGCTTATGGACGTGGAAGTGAATATGACCACCAAGTCATTAAGCGCGGCAAAGAACTCAAGACTGATATTGAGTTCTCAATTCTGAAAAACGTAGCTAAAGCTGCTGGCTCCAGTGCTAGTGCTAGAGTTACTGCTGGGCTTGGCGCTTATATTACTAACGTTTCCAACGGTGCCGCTTCTGCTGGTACTGGCGCTGACGTTGTAGTTGCGGCTAGTTCAACGGCTCTGACGTACACAATGCTATCTACAGCGCAGCAAGCCGCGTATGAAGACGGCGGCAGCCCAACGGTTATGGTGCTTCCACCAGCATTGAAAACAACATTCTCAAACCTTTCTTTGGGTAGCGATTCAACTACGGCTGAAGTTCGTTACACTCTGAGTGGTAAAGGTTCTGGCGCAGTAGCGGTTGGGACTGTTGAGCAATGGCTGTCTGATTTTGGAACGGTTGACGTTATGCCAAACCGTCAGATGGCGCGATCTGGTGACGCTTTTCTTGGTGCGTGCGTCTACCTGATCGACAAATCAAAGTGGCGTCTTGGAATGTTGCAAAACATTGAAGTGCAGGAGTTGGCCAAAACCGGCCTCTCAGACAGAGCGGTTATTAGAGCGCAATATGTGCTTGAAGTTTCCGCACCAAACGCCCACGCGGCTGTAGTTGGTGTTGTCTAGCACGTAAGGTTGGGGCCGGGGAAACCCGGCCCTTTCTTTTTCTCTGTTTTGAGGGGCGACATGAATTTACTTAGTCAAGATGAGATTAAGCACGCTAAGAAGTTTGCTAACGGTGAGTGGTCATTGCTGTCTTCTGACTCTGAGTCAGGGCTTGAGGTTTACATGCGGCGTGATGGAAACAACATTCATTTCCTAGAAGCCCAATTAAATATTGGTGAGATTATAGCAGCCAATAAAGACCAGGCTAATAATTGGTCGGGTTGGCAAAACAAGAAACACGGCGCGGTTGTGTCGCGGATACCGCTGCCTGTGTACAACGATATGGTACGCGAATGTGGGTATGATGGTTCAGAGTACGATACTAATAAATTTAAGAAGATGATGAATGACCCAGATCGCAAGCACTTGCGGACGGGTGGAGGCGTTCTGTAGTGGCAATCTCTACTTACGATGATTTACAGACAGCCATCATGGATGAGGTCAACAGGTCTGACTTAGCTGACCCTGTTACTAAATCTACAGGCACAATCGAGGGGATTGTAACCAGGGCCATTACTCGTTGTGAGATTAGGCTGCAACGCCTACTCAGGGTTAGGCAAATGGAGACATCTACTTCCATCGCTTTTAGTGCAAGCGTTACTGAATACGCGCTGCCAACTGATTTTGTATCGGCTGAGTATTTCTACCTAGATAGAGACCCAATTGAGGTTCTTACCCAGGTTTCTCTTGCTGATCTATTCTCTAACTTTCCGGGCAATGCAAACGGTGTCCCAAGGTCATTCTCTGTGACTGGCAGCAATTTTAATGTGAGGCCACCACCTGACGGGTCTTATTCTGGAATTATGATTTATTACCAGGGAATACCGGCGTTATCTGACACCAATACAACAAACTGGCTTCTTCAAGATGCCCCAGACCTTTATGTGTACGGTTCATGCCTAGAGCTACAGCCCTGGCTTGGCGCTGACAGTAGGATTGGGGTTTGGGGTCAAGCCTTAGACCAAGGCATTAGAGATATAGAATCAGATGACGCATCAGCAAAATATTCTGGTGTGCTAGTTAGAACCTCTTTGCCTGAAACGGCTATTGTATGACGGTAACAATTCCAGCAATAGCACCTGCATGGTTCTCTGAATACACAAGAAGCGTTCAAAACGTTGAGTCTCAGGTCTATCCTGTAATGGCTATCAAAGTTTATCCGCTTGCGACACTTCCTGCTGCTGCTAACTATTGGAAAACAAAGGTTGGGTTCCAGGAAACTGGAGGGATTGCCGTTCAAGCAACGGGTGGAGTTACGTGGTGTCTGTCTGACGGCACTAATTGGATTGATATGCAAACAGGGAGCGCGGTGGCCTAATGGCAGATACACCAACAGACCAGTATGGATTCCGGCAACAATCGCTAGGGTCTAATACAAACACGTGGGGCGACGACAAACTCAACCAGGTTATCCGTGGCATTGCTCAAAGCATCGGGTCAGTAAAAAGCATTGCACTGACTGGTGACTACACAATCACCTCAACAAATTATGTAACCGCGGCAGACAACAAGAACGGTGGCCATTTATTTACTGGGTCACTGTCCTCTGCCGTAGTGGTCACCTACCCATCGTCAAAAGCAAAATATCTTATTCATAACACCTGCGGGGCCAGCCTGACTGCTAAATGCTCTGGTGCAACTGGAGTTGTAATCCCAAACAATATGATGGCCTGGGTTTACTGCAACGGCACTGACATTCTTTCATATGGTAGTTTGATTAACGGCGCTTCTCAGGTAAACGGTAAGCTCACAATTTCTGGTGTTCTTGCTGGAGTCTCTGCTGGGGTCTTAGGAACTGACGGGGTTAACCTCACTCAAGTTGAGGCTTTGATTGCCGCTGGAGGAATACCAGGCGCTCCTGGCACGGTAAAAGTTGACGCTAGCGCTACGGCTAATTATCTGGGTGTGGTTCTCACTGCATCGGGCGCTGTCAGTCTAACTGACAACGGCAATACGCTAAACATAAGCGCCCCTGCTGATAGCAATAAGGTTGGGGTTGATGCGGCTGCTGTTCCAAACTATCTCGGTACGGTTTTGACGGCTTCTGGTGCAGTCTCATTAACAGATAACGGAAACACGCTAAACATATCCGCAGCGGCGGCTGACACAAATTGGGAAGAAGCGCTTGCTGGAAAACTGACCGGCACAATTAGTTCCGGCACAACGGCTATGACTGCAAATCGGCGTTACCGGATCAGCGCAGCAGCGACAGGCACTCTGCCGTCATTCTCAGCGGGTCAGGGGTTAATTGTTGAATTTACAAACGGCAACTCGGTAGTCGCAACGGTAGGCAGAAATTCACAAACGATTGACGGCGCAGCAGCTAACGATACCTATACAGGCGATGGTTCAACGGGACCAATAATTTTATACAGTTTTGTCTCAAGCGGCGTAGTGACCAGCACTCTAATTGGAGCAACACCATAATGGCTGATATTGCAACGAAATTTGGATTGGGCGGTGGCGGCGGACTTGGGTTTGTTGAGCCAATTTTGGTCGGCGTTGGCACGACAGTGTTAGCTATTCCAGCAGACGCGACGGGCGTGAAAGTCGAAGCGATGGGCGCAGGTGGATCGGGCGGTGGTGCAACGGGAACGACAGGTGGCGGCGGTGGAAATGGCGCAGGTGGCGGAGGTGGAAATTGGGCGCGGATATATCGCGCATTAGATAGCCAGACGACACTAACGTGTGTAGTCGGCGCTGGAGGCGCAACTGTTGATTCCGGCAGCGCAGGTTATACAGCAGGAAATGCGGGTGCCAACACAACAGTTTCCGACGGCGCTTGGACGCTAACTGCACCCGGCGGGGGTGGCGGTCCTGCTCATACACGTGGAACTGGCGCTGGTTCTGCACCTGCAACCGCGTCCTCAATTTCGGATTCTGGTGCTATTGAAAAACAATTGGGCGGTGTTTCAGGCGCGTTTGACGTTGCCAACGGTGAACGATCAGCGACCGGCGGCGGTAGCCCTGGCGGACCTTGGGGTGCTGGAAAATCTTCAGGAAAAGTTCATTCCAACGCATCAGCGAACGCTTCTGGCGGCGCGTCTCCGTTTGCTAAATCTGGGGACTGTTCACCATCGTCAGGCACAGGACAGCGTGTATGCACAGGTGGCGCTGGTCGTTTTGCCTCAGCAGATATGGAAACAAATACTAGAGCTGGCGGTGGTGGTAGCTCACAGGAGACTCCTGCAGCTGATTCTTATTACGGCGGTGTCAATGCGCAGGGCGTGTTAAGAGAAACACTAACAGAAGCCTCAGCTGGCGATGCGGGAACAAATCTTGCTGCTTCCGCTGTAGATATATCTGCCATGATCGGCGGCGGGGCTGGAGGGCGCGGTGGTAACTCGTGGTCTACTTATATAAAACGCGGTGGATACGATTCTGGCGGTGCTGCCTCTAGTTCTAGCTCCGCACAACAATCTGGTGGCCATGGCGGTATTAGAGGCGGCGGTGGTGGGTCGTGCGGTGAGGCTACAAGTTCAACCGGTGGCAACGGCGGTCGTTATGCCGGGGGTGGCGGGGGTTGTTCAGTTGCTAATATATCCCGATACGGCGGAAACGGCGGCACAGGAGCCGGTGGTGGAGGCGCTGGCGGTCAGAACGGCAATGGATACTCGGGTGCTGGTGGTGACGGCGAAGTGATAGTGACATTTTTCATAGGGACACCAGCGGGATGAGTAAATCAGCACGATTTGTAAACAAAATTGCTATTGACGTAATTGACACTACGGTGTTGCCGGATTGGGCAGATACGCCGGACGCGTTTATTGTAAAAATGTATCCTGAAACGCACGGTGATTTTCAGACTGTTTCACAAGATTGCGTGGCAGGGTGGTATCTAGACGAGAGTGGAACACCTCAGCCGCCGGTTTTATATGCTCCAGCGATTGAACTTGTTCCCAGCGTTTTACCTAACCTTGAATTTTTGCGTTATGCAGCGGCCCAACTTGGTGGCGGCGGTCGCGTGACTGAGATTATTGAGGGTTTTAGAGATCATGCAACCGCTGATTTGCGATACGGATTTCAAGAGTTTGATAAAGCCACGTCTTTTGATAAAGCCAGAGTGGGCGAATTGCTTATTGCTGGTGTGACTGGTGGCATTTTAACTGCTGAAGAACAGCAATTAATTAATGAGAATTGGCCTGAAGCATAGTGTTTGTATACTTCCCCATTAATGCTGGAGTTTTTACTGACGACACAGAACTGTCTGCTGCGGGATATTTTGTTGAAGCAGACAAGGTTCGCTTTGAGAGAAATAAACCGCAAACAATTGGCGGGTGGGAAATAGCCACAAATGACCTGGTGGCTGGAATATGCCGTGGCCTTTTTACGTGGACAAATTCAAACTCTCAAGCGTGGGCTGAGATTGGAACCAATCTTGGAACCTGGGGGTATTTTGATGGTCAGCTATATGAAAACACTCCGATTATAGAGCGTGGAGAATTAACCAATCCTTTTGACACTATAAATAATGACGAAACTGTAACGGTGAATGATACGGGTCATGGCCTGGTTGTTGACCAAAGAGTGTGGTTTTCAAACGCTGACGCGGTTGGTGGGCTTACGCTCGATGGATTATTTGTAGTAGCAACAGTAGTGAGTGCTAACGAATACACAATAGAAGCTGCGTCTAAGGCTACCAGCACAGTTAACGCAGGTGGTGGGACTGTAGATTATGAATATGGCCTAGCTCCTGGTTTGCAAATTTCTACAGGCGGCGCTGGTTATGGCACTGGGGCGTATAGCACAGGCACTTACGGAGGGGATACAACCAGCGATTATTACGCTCGAACGTGGTCTTTTAGTTCATGGGGTAGCAATGTTTTGGGGGTGCCTAGAGGCGGCGGCCTTTATGAATGGGCCACCAACATTACAGCCACAGAAGAAATTACCAACGGGGCGTTTGCAACTGATAGTGATTGGACCAAGGGTTCTGGTTGGTCAATTGGGTCTGGCGTTGCAACGGCCTCAAGTTCAAGCGCAGCTTTAGAACAAAGTATTTCTCTTGATGAAGGCACCTGGTATTTGTTGGACGTAGACGTTACCAGGTCGAGTGGCTCTTTAAATGTAACGTGGAATAGCGTGGCTGTTGGGTCGGCTATCTCTGCGGCGGCAACAATTAAACAGGTTTTTTATGCTAAACAAGGCGGAACGGCTGCCCTTAAATTTACAGGATCATCGTTTTCAGGAACTCTTGATAACGTTTCAGTAACGCCATTGCTAAATATGGAGCTAGTGCCAGGCGCTCCAGTTCAGAATACCGTAATGACGGTGACTGCTGAAATGATTGTTATGTGCGCTGGAACAATTGACGTTGAGACTGGCGTTTTTGATCCGCGTCACGTTAGGTGGTCTGACACTGGTGTTGGGTTGTGGTCTGCTAATCAAGACTGGGTGCCTAGCCCAAGCAATCTATCTGGGGCTTTCACGCTAACGTCTGGTGGTGAAATTATAGGGATTGAGCGTGGACGCGGTGAAATACTAATCTGGACTGAATCCAGCCTGTGGGTTGGTCGGTACAGTGGAAACCCAGACTCTGCTTACGTTTTCACTGAGGTTGGGAGTGGTTGCGGGTTAATTGGTCCAAATGCAGCGTGTGTTACGTCTGGCGTAGCTTATTGGATGAGTCCAAGTGGTGAGTTTTTCGTTTGGGACGGGTCTGCTCCAAAACCATTAAAGTCACCAATAAGGCGAACAGTCTTTGATAATTTAGCTCAAGTTCAGGGCAACTCTATTTATGCTTTTAGCAATGCTGCATTTAATGAGGTGTGGTGGCTGTATCCAGACGAACGGGATGGCAATGAGGTATCCAGGTACGCATTAATTAATTATTCTGAAGGCACTTGGTCTTTAGGAACATTTAATAGAACCGCCTGGGCCGATGCCGCTGAGATTACCTACCCAGTCTCGGTTGATGTTAATGGTCAGATGTATTTTCAAGAGATTGGCAACTCTGCTGACGGTGACGTGCTATCGTACAGCATTAAAACCGGCGCTATCGATATAAAGGATGGCGATGAGTGGGTTGAGATTGCAGGTTTAATTCCTGATTTTGACTCTTTAATTGGAGGTGTATCCGTGACGGTTGAAACATATGCATACCCAAATTCTACACCTGAGAGCAAAACTTATACACTCAACAATGAGTCAGGCCGGGTTGATATGCGGTCTTCTGGCCGTCAAATGACGTTAGAATTTAGCAGCACCGCGGCTCCAGCGTTTATGAGAATGGGCAAAATTAGAGCTGATTTACGTTCCACTGGCCAAATACGATGATTGAGCGAGCAAGGTTATTTCTTAAGGCTTATCCTCACTTTAAGGACGCAATGGACCTTATTGGGCATCAGCACAGTCATGATGATGTGTTTGTTGAGTACATGCGAGGAGACGCGTGGCTGTTTTCAAGTGAGAACGCTGCTGGGTTGATGCGGATTGAAGTGAACCCGCAAGGAAAAACGGCTGAGATATGGTTGGCTGGGGGGGATTTAAATGAATTACTCACTGTTTTATTGCCAAAGATTGAAGTGTGGGCGGCAAAAAAAGGGTGCAGAAACGTCGCGCATATTGGCCGAAATGGATGGTTAAAGAAGATGGATGAACACGGCTACCAGAATGGTGGATCGTCTATGTGGAGAGAAATATAATGGCCCTTTTTAAAGAAGCTAAAAACAGAGCGGCGACCATAAAAGAAAGCGAAAAAAGGGAAACAGACCGGGACACGCAAACAACTGGGTCGGAAAGCCTGAATAGTGGTTTCTCCAATCAGATAACCACGCCAGAAGGGTGGAAAGACGACTACGCTAATTTTGGCAATAGATTTATTGACAACGACGGCTCTGGTTATGGGGCAGCTAGAAATCAACTAAACAGAATTAACACTACATATAACCCGGCCTTTGCCAACGAATCATCAAATACATTGGCTGGGATGGTTGCTAATCAAGGGTATCAAGCGCCAACAGACGTTACATTTCAGAACGTATCCCCAGGTCAAGTGTACGCGCAAAATGTATCTGCTCAGCAAGCAGAAGCTCAACAAATTGCAGCTCAACAAATTGCAGCTCAGCAGATTGGGTCTCAACAAATTGCAGCTCAACAGATAGCGGCTCAGCGTGGTTTAGATTTGTCTGGAGGATATGAAAATAGATACACAGACAACGTAGTGAACAAAACTTTAGGAAATTACGACGTAGGAACCAATAGAGCAGCGAACGCATTTAGAGCGCAATCAATTGCTGGGGGCCAAGGCGGCAATGCTCGTCAATCTCTAGCGGCTGGGGTTGCTGCGGGTGAGGCTGCGAGGAATAGAGCGGCTACTGAGGCAGGTTTAAGGTCGGCGGCTCAAGATAGGGCGTTTGGTTATGGTATGAGCGATGCAGATAGGTATATGACCTCAAGTCAAGCCAATCAACGCGCTGGTTTAACTGCTAGTCAAGCTAACCAAAATGATGCATTTAGGGCCGCTCAAGCTAACCAAAATGATGCATTTAGGGCCGCTCAATCTAATCAAGCCGCTGGCTTAACTGCTAGTCAAGCCAACCAGCAAGCGGCGTTGGCTGCGTCTCAATCTAATGCTGACCAGAGCTATAATATAGCTATGGCAAATGCGGCCAACAACATGGCAGCGCAAGAATATAATGTAAGTCAGGATTTAGCAGCGCAGCAATATAATACCGGACAAGACTTGGTAACTCAGCAATATAATCAAGGGCGCTTAGATTCACGTCAGATGTTTGACGCTGATATGGCTGAGCAAGGCACGCAAAGGCGCATGGATGCAGTTAACAATATGGAGCAGAACATTGCTGGCCAGGCGGCCCTTGGCGGGGCGCAGTTTGACCAGTCTGCTGGCAGACTCGATCTTGGTTCTCGGATGTTTGGTGAAGAAGGTACTAAATTCTCAGAATCAAACTACGATGAAAAACAAATCATGCTTGAAAACATGGAAGCTGAGCGAAAAAGAAAAGAATTAGAGCTTGAGTTGATGGCAGGATTTTAGGTTTTTATCGGGTTGTTGGAATTTAGAAGTCGGGAGTAATAATATGGTTGCGCAGATACCCCTCATGGCACTTGGTATGATGGTACCATCTGTAAGTAATTTGATTAGCAAGAAGTGGGGTGAGAAAAGGACTGCCGAGCAGGAAGCCGCATGGGAACAAGAAACGTTTGACATGGATCGAAGGGGATCACGGTCAGAAATTGGTGAGTTTGGTCAAACCCCATCAGGCAGAGTTCCTACGATTGGATCAAGCCCAGGCAACACCCAGGCTTCCAGAGAGCGAACCGCTGCCTCTACTGGCAGGATGTTTAATACTCCAACGTCATTTTTTGGCGAGCCTACTGCTCCCGTTGATTTCGGTCAGAGCGCTGGTGGCGGCGCTCCCATGATGCCAACACGACGCCCTTTAACCCAGACACCTATGCAACCTGCCCAGCCTAATTATTTGGCACCGCCTCAAACCAATATTGCTCAAGCTCAACCGACGGCTAATAACCGGCAATTCATTCCTATGATTGATATGCCACCGCCTCAAGAGCTTGAAAACATTCCTGCACCGGGTGCTCCTGTAATCGACTCTGTGCTTTCGGGTGGAGCAGCTACACCGTCAATGCCTCCACCGCAACCAGTCTTGCCACCACCGGCAATGAACGAAATGCCGTCTTCTTCAGGGGGGCCACTTAGCCAAGATGAATTGAGGCGGGTTAGTGCGTACGGCGCTTCAGTTGCACCGTCTCAACAATCCCAAGGTCAGATAGAAGACGCTTTCACGGACCCAAGGAATCCACTTGGTCCTGGGGCTAAACCTTATATTGAAGAAGACATAGAAGGTATAAATCGTCTTAATCAAGCAAGGGCTAACATTGTTAGTAAGTATGGCGAATTAACACCACGGCAAGAGGCTGATTACGGGGCTAGGTTATCTAGACTTAGCGGTACTGGCCCAGAGGAGCGGGTGACTGTTCAGAATGAGACTGGGTATAGAACTACTGTACCACAAAGGAATATCCAATATTTAAATCCAGGCTGGAGTTTTGCAAATGATACAAGTCAAATAAAAGAACCAACAGAACAACAAGCACCAGAAGTTGTCGAGCTTTACGACGATAGTGGTGTCTATAAAGCGTTCTGGAACTCAGATACAGCAAAATTTGAACGAATAGGCGGCGTCAAGCCACCTCAAGAATCTACGGCTGAGGTCCGGGGTGTTGTTCCTTTGAATGGCACATTGTCAGATGCTGCTTACTTCAGGATTGATAGCCCAGACTATTTAGCGGCTATGCAAGACGGTATGGATGTTAGGGACTTTAGAACCACATCAAAAGCTCAAGAAGCAAACCGAAAAGAACGGATACTCACAGGCAATCAAGTTGCAGCAGAGATACAACCGCTTAAACTGGTACTTGCGTCGGTTAGAAAGATTATTGATAACCCAGACACATCAGATGTAACAGGATCACTTGATTCTTCGATGTTTTTTCCAACAAGCGGATTAAATTTTGCGAGTGATAACGTATCGGCTGCGACCGAAATTGAAAACCTTAACAATTTAGCTAAAAACGTGGGGATGCAGATGACCCGGCAAGCAAGCCCAACAGGGAGCGCGGGCGGCACAATATCTGAAAAAGAATGGCCCATTATGGCCGCTAGAGTGGGTAACCTGAATATATCTCAAAGTGATGAAAATTTCTTAAAAGAAATGAAAAAAATTGAGGTAGATATGACGGACATGATTAAAAGGCTTACTGAAAGCCACGCTAGTCTTTATCCAGATATCGGTACGGGTAGTGGCACGGATAATGGTGTGACTATAAACTGGGAAGAGTTGTTGGGATGATTACTGTAGAGCTTTCTGATGGCCGCAAGGTTGAGTTTCCTGATGATATGCCCCGAGAGAAAATTAAATCACTCTTGCAGGGCAAGGGGTTGATACCGGGAGGGCAACAGACTCCGCCCCCAAGTCAATCAAGCCCAGGTTTCTTCAGCGAGCTAGGAACACCAAACCCAACAACTAATTACGGCCAGTTTTACCCTATAGCTCGTGACGAAGGCTCGGAAACGCGCCGGTTTGCGCCGTCTATGATAATGCAAGAGGCTTATAAAGGGTACACGGCTCCACGCCGTTCTTGGACTGGCGAATTGCAGCCTCAAAATATGAATACAGAGGCTTTTAATATGGCCTCTATGTTGGGCGCTGGGACGGCTGCTCGGATTGCACAACCAACGATTAAAGCTGGCGCAAGAGCGGTTGGCCAAGCGGGCGCTGAAGTTCTAGCGTCTCCTGCTGTAACTCAAGTAATTGGGGGTGTTAGGGATGCTTCGGGCGCTGTAGTTAGTTTCACAGGAATCCCCCAGACTATCAGAAGATTTATTGATCGCCTCCCCGCAAGCGTTGACCGCGTAGCTGCGGAACGCATTGCCGAGCGTATGTACCAGGATGGATTAACCGTTGATGATATTGGCCGCACCCTTCAGGGGTTAGGTAAAGAGGGAACTCTGGCTGATGCGGGAGGGCGCAATATATTAAACCAAACAAGAAGACTAATTCAAGAGCCTGGCACCACAGCCCAATTAGCTGATGAGGTTTTAGACCCACGAAACGCGGCCACTGCGTCTCGTATAGTTAAATCAACTCAGCAAAACATAAGCGGCAAAGACTTCTATAATGAAATTGACAGGTTGACGGCGCAGCAAGCTAAAGGCGCTTCCCCAAAATACCGTAAGGCTTATTCTGACCATCAAAACCTTTCAACACCATGGCTCAGAAATGCGATGGAGCAAGAACCCGTAATCATGCAAGGGATAAAAGAGGGTATTGCTAGTTTGCGCCAAGAGGCCACAATTCTGGGCAATAAGTACACCCCCCGTGAGTCTGGAGTTGTTGATTTTAATGTGGCTGGAGACCCCATAATAGGAAAAGAAACCCCGTTAAGTATGTGGCACGCGGCGCGGCGTGGAATTGACGATATTTTAGAAACATCGAGAGACACTGTGACCGGAAAGCTGCCTAGCAGTTCAAGCCAATTAATCCGCTTGCGGAAGCGTTTAGATGATGAATTAAAAAGCGCCACAGGCGGCCCAAATGGTGCGTTTTCACAAGCTGACGCAATCTATGCGGGGCCAGCTAAGATTAAAGACGCGATGCGGCGGGGGCGTAAGTTTGCCATAGGCGATGGTGAGTTAACTGAAAAGCTATTCAAGGGGATGTCTGCGGGGGAACAGGAAGCCTATAGAATTGGCGCGGCTAGAGAAATGATTAAGAATATCCGCAAAAACGGTACAACCCCGCCAATCCTGCGTAATATCCTAAAGGACACTGAGGTTGCGGATAAGATTAAACTCTTTGCGCCAACCCCAAGGCAATATCAAAAATTTATCCAAACGCTAGATAAAGAGGCGCGGTTCTCAAATACTAACAGTTTGCGGGCTGGCTCACCTACCGGTCTCCTAAAAGCAGAGGGTGATGATATGGGCGCGGGCCTCTCTGGTATGGTTCTTGCGGGTGCCGTAGGAAACCCCACAGGGGCAGCTATATCGGGGATATCCACGGCTCTTAAATGGCTTAGAAATTCAGGCATTTCTCAGCCTGTACGCGATAGAATGGGCAAAATGTTGCTGTCTCAAAACCCTAGCGAACAAAGGAAAGTTTTGGATACGATTAGGGAAATGCAAACACCGGCAATACAGACTCCTGGTCAACCCTTTATTAGCGGTGGCCGGAACCAGTTACCGTAGCGACTTTTGTGTGCGTATTGCCATAGCAATGTGGATGCCGCCCAACCCAAAGCAAAGGCCACCCCGTAACCAAAGCCAAAAATGAAGCCGATTACGATAAATGATAAAACGATTAGAAGTAGGATAATGGTGACGGCGATATTCATTAATTTTACCATAAGAAAATAATATCACGCCCTGACACTTAGGCCAATAATTGCGACAATAAAGAGGCGGCTATCTTATTAAAGATAACAGATCAACTGGTTTAGAAACATGACTAAAAGCACCACTTCAAACCAGTACAGTTTTGCTGGTCACATTCGCAGGATTGCAGAGGATTGGATTGTGTACGCTCCTATTGTCGGGATATTATTTATAGCCGGGGAGAGCATTTCTCCTTTTGCCCTAAAGGACGATATAGATCGCATAGAGACAAGGCTTTCTGGTGGCGAAGCTCAATGGGTAACTTATTTAGAGGACGAGGGGAGGAAATGGGAAGCGTTTGACGCGCGGTTAAACATTATCTATTCCGAGGGTTTACGCACTCAATTGATGATTTTGCAAGCCGAGCAGCGTGGCCTTGAGGCTCAAGGGGTTGTTGTTCCATTATCTATTACCCAAAAAATCACGGACTTGAATGAGGTTATGAATTTGATCCGCGCTTCCGGCGTTGATTAAATGCCAACTGTTGTTGAGCAAGCCAGCTTCAGTCTGATCGAGCTAGGTATTGCTGGGGTATTTATTCTATTTTTGATAGCCCTATTCTATTACACGTCTAAGTTGTCTGCCAAAGAGCGCGCAGTCGCAGAAGCCCGAGACACCGAACGTGAGTCTTCATTGCGTACTGCTGTTGAGCGCGCACTTGCAGAGCGCCACGATGATTCTGTTCTAATAGTGTCCAGGCTAAGCAAAATCGAGGCTATGCTTGAAATTCGGGGCGACAAATGAAAAACGCACTTTCAGAACATTTTAGCTTTTCAGAGGCATATAAGAGCCATACAGCCTCTAGACTTAAAATTGACAACAAACCAGCCGCTAAATATCGAGATCGGCTTGTACGGGTCGCAGAATCGATTCTAGAGCCTGTTCGCGCTCATTATGGTGTGCCATTTGCACCATCGTCCTGGTATCGCTGCCCTGATTTAAATAAAGCAATTGGCTCTAAGCCGACGAGTCAGCATATAACCGGTCGTGCTGTTGATTTTGAAATTCCTATTGTCGCTAACGTAGACCTGGCTCACTGGTGTTCGTCAAATCTTACATTTGACCAGCTCATTCTTGAATTTTACAATGCTGAAGACCCTGCTGCCGGGTGGGTTCATTGCTCGTTGCCGGTTGAAGGTTCGGAGCCACGGATGGAAATATTAACTATTTCAAACAACGGCGCGGTGCGCGGCTTGCCGGAGATTGACAGTGAATGACTTGAGAATGGTGCGTATTCCAGGTTCTGAGTATGACAGCACTCAGATGTTTAACCCTAAGTCTGTTGAGGCTCCTAGCGTATTCAAGAGCGTCACTGATGTCTTAGGTGGCGCTGTGCGGAAATACGTTCCGCCTCATTTGAGGGACGCTTTCAGCAGAACACCCGCTACTGCGGAAGGGATAGCTTCCGTTATTGGTCCTTCGGCTGACATTATGGACATGAAGCACTACGGCGCTGAGACGATGAACGACTTTCGTGCTGGAAACTATCTTGGCTCCTTAGCAAACTTTGGTATGACAGGCGCAGCACTCGGCATGACGGCATTGCCGGGTAGCGTTGGGGGGATAGATAGGGCGGTTAAGAAGTTAGGCGTGGACGACCTCCCCCTGGACACCGCTTCACGCATGAAGCGGGCGGATGAGATGGGGCATAATACGGACGCATATCATGGGACCAACCAACCGGATATAACAGAGTTACAGCCAGGAGACATAGGGATACACGTTGGCGATGAAACCGCTGCCAATGTGCGCCTTAATGATAAGGCTGCGTTTAGCCGTGGGGTTAATAGATATTCTACTAGGGGTAAAGACTTTGGAGACAACGCCAATATACTACCGCTTAAAGTTAAGTCAGAGAACCCGCTGAGAATGGATGACGCCGGAGAATGGCGCGATCCCATCGAACTAGCCAAAGGGTTAAGAACGTCAGCGATAGGTTCCAAAAACCCAGATATACACAAGCTATTGGATGACATACAAGCAGACGCAGACACTATCAACAGGTCTTACTCTGACCTTGAGGACTATCTAAGTGACCCAGAAATAATGGGGATGGTTGATGAATTAAGAGAGGCAGTTAAGGGCGCGGGATACGATTCTATTGTCTATAGGAATTTCACGGAAGCAACATCTCAAAGCGGATTAGACTCACTTATATTACTAGACCCATCACAAGCCCGCTCACGCTTCGCCAAGTTCGACCCCGCAAAGAAAGACTCAGCCAATCTTCTAGCAGGTGTAGGTGGTGCTGGCCTTGTGGGTGTTGGGGGAACGCGCATGTTCTCGGACCAGGAGCAATAGATCGTGTATGCCTTGGTTGGCCTTAGCGGCGCTCTAGTTTTGTCTGGAGCCTACATTATGGTTCTAACTTCAAATATAGAGGTTCTTAAAGTTGAGGCTAAAACATATGCGGAAAATGAGTCCATATTCAAAAATGAAATAGACGCTGGAAACGAACAAATCAGAGCATGTTTAGCCAATACTAAAGGTTTAATTACAACTGTTAGATTCCATCAAGATCAAGCCAGCGCGGCACGCGACCAGTATGATCGAGGATTGGCAGATATAAACGCTTACAGGAGAAAATTAAAAGATGAGGTTACGGCAAACCCTGACCGCGCTGCTAGTAATTCTGGCAAGCGCAAACGTAACCGGATGCAGCGTATTCAGGACGCCACCTCAGCCGGTCGAGGTGGTGAGGATAGAAATACCAGCACCACGCTACAATCCTCAGAGGCCACCGACGATACCGACGATACCGAATGACGGTGAGTTCTACAAAGCTGTGAATTTCCAGGTAGTTGCCCAGGCCGTCATGGAGAGCATACGGGCTTCATACCCGGACGATGAGGACTATTTTGACCAGGAAGACCTGTCGATTATACTCAACGCGGCTACCGCCTGGATGGGAGACGTTCTACCAGGCGCATTTATGTGCTTAGCTGAGCCTGAGTTTGCTGAACAGGAGTCTTGGGAACAGCGTGTGCTATTGTACGTTGAGAACGCTGAAAACACGTTTTCTTATTATGAACAGGAGTAGTTATGAAATTCTCAACTAGAGAAGAAATTGATGAGGTGGCACTGTCATACATCAAAAGCAAAAGTCTATTTATGAGGCTTTGGGGATGCATGCTGGCATGTCCGGTGACCATGGGTATTTACACAGTTGTTATACTAACTATCGGATTCATTCTTTAGGGCGCTGAGTATTTCAAGGCATGCTGAGTGGTCTGCTGTGTTCTCATATAGAGATTCTGCAAGCTCAACAGGGCTGTGAATTCCGAATTTAGCTAGGAACTTGCGCTCATCACCTACCTTGTCGTGTAGCTCTTTGTGAAGTTCGTCGGTCATAGGTAGCGTGTGGTTGTCACCAGCCCTCCGGCCAAGCCGCGATGGGCATCGCAATAAATGGTGGGTTATTATATGAGACCTACTGCCGGATAGACAGCACGGTAAGTCGTGAAGAAAACTGACATGCTTTTTGTCAACAACCCGCTTTTTTGCTTTGGGAACCGGGCCTCTCTCACCGTAATAAGTCACAAAGATAACTTATACTCAAATAGTCCGCTAGACCTGTCGCCGCGGCGCTTAACCTTAATTGTGTGGCTGCCATGTTCGGCTTTTCTCAGGTTTCTTAGTTGTGCGGAAATGCTGGCTTCTGGGTCGCCAGTCAGATCAGCTATTTCGCTTAAAGACAACCAATCTGCTTTGTTTATCGCAGCGTAAACCCTGCCAATTTGCCGCGTTAATCTTTGCTCATCGTCTGCTGGGTTGTAGTGAGAACCCTGGAATTTATTAATCCCTTTTTTATCAACTGGCTCGCTATTAATTACCACCGCGGACCATTTGATTAGCTCCTCAACTCTGTCGTGAAACTCTAGCCATTGTGGATATATCTCACGCTGGTAATTCAGGCTGCTTAATATCTCTGTTAAATTAGGCTTCATGTTAAAAATTCCTCTATGTCCTTTTTGAATTCTTCTTTCTCTATGTACGGCAAAATCTCGGAACAAATAAAATCAAGAACTCTGTCATAATATTGGTTGAACTCCTCCTGCTCCATCGCCCCAAAAGAGATTGAATCGTAGACAGTGTATGGATCGCCGTTTTTTCTGTGCTTTGTTTCACCATATCCAGTCCCGCATTTTATCGCTTGGTGTAGTTTTTCGGGTGTCGATAAATAGTTCTGGTTATCAAATATCTTATTAACCAATACCCAGTATTTTGCGTGATGGTTTCCATTTCTCGGCTGGCTTATCTTGACTCTCAAAACGTCACCAACTTTAGAACGAGGTAGAACGCTTCCGTCCACCGGCTCTAGCCCGACCGAGGTTTTTTTCATCCAGTGTGTTGTCACTGTGGTTCAGCTACTTTTTTACGGATGAACATTATTTGAGACAAGCTGATTTCCAGAATAGGCGACCTACCTATCTTATTGGCTGTGGTTATTTCATTAAGCCACCGGTAATAAAGAGACTTCATGGGACCAGCGGCAGACTTTATGTCTTTGTATATCTCTGGTTTCGCATACCTTTTCAAGAGCGCTGCCACCCGACCTCGTGGGTTTCCGTATGACTTGGAGCCACGTAGCGGAATGGTTGTCACCACTTCGTGTTGAGATGCAAACATGGCGCACTTGTTGATGTATTGGTTGACAACCGCAACCCCTTTAGGCTTTAGGGCAGTTTCTGTTGCGTCAGACACTTGTCTTTCAAAGGCGGTAGCCCTGTTAAAGCTTCTGTTTATAATCTGAGTCATGTTTTCAACTCACTGAAAAATAAAAAACCGCTCCAAGCACTACGGAATTTCATTACGGGGTTCAAACGGTGGGGACAACCGTGCTTGGCCCAAGGAAATTTACCATTTCTCAGGTGCAGACTCCGCTTGTTTGCTATCGAGCAAAGTTAATTCGCCACCATAGCCCTGCAAGACCACCTCTGTAGTGTACTTTTCTTGGCCGGATTTATCCTGCCACTTGCGGGTTTGAAGTTGCCCACAGACATAAACCTTTGATCCCTTTTTTAGAAATCTCTCAGCTATGTCTGCAAGATTTCCAAAGATAACAACGCGGTGCCATTCCGTTTTTTCTTTGCGTTCGCCAGTGGTTTTGTCTTTCCAGTTCTCAGAAGTAGCCAGTGTTATGTTTGCAATTTTATTGCCGTTTTGCATCGTTCTAATCTCAGGGTCTTTACCAAGATTTCCGATTAACATTACTTTGTTGATTGATCCGGCCATTATTTTTCACCTAAAGTTAAACGTCTGTGGTTTTCTGCAATGGACATAACAATTGGATCGTCCTGACCTTGTTTTTTGATGTGATCAATGGCTTGCATATTGTCAGACTGCATGCGTTTTAAATCGTCCAAATCCTCCGCAAGGTTGGTCATAGCGCAGAACTTCTTAGTCCAAGCCCTGATTTTTGCTTCAGGGTCTTTATATCCCTCAACAACTATTAAATAACTATTCTCTGAAACCGTTACGCTAGTTTTCACTTTTGGCGCAAGAGTCTTGCCGTGTTTTGAAGCTGCGTTGCCGTCGTCGTCTAGCTCTGTGACTATGCCAAGCGTTGCGCTGAGGCCGTAGCGCCTACCGTATGTAATCGCTGACCCAACGCCCTGAGCGTCGGATTTAGCAAGCGGTATAGTCAGTGGACCACACTCAAGCCATTGCCCACTAGTATGCAAAACACGAGTTGAAACCTCGACTCCGTTCTCGCTTGTAGTTACGTCTTGAATAACGGCTAGCCCGTTTTCTCCGAGCGCCTCCTGACACGCAAGCCAAACGGCGGAAAGGTCAGCGTACTTTGATTTGAAGAACGGGTTGTCTGCATCTTTAGATGCCCTTTCAAGTGTTCCTTGAGCTGAAATAAAAGCTGGAACAACTTTGGAACAGTCTGTACTCATTTTCATAATAATCCCCTTAATTTACAGTTCGGATTGGGTTAAATTCTTCGTCGTATCCAAGACTTCTGAGTGTTTGAATATCCAGGTCGTCTAAGCACGAGAAACAAATAAAATCTAAGCCTTCGCCATGATCTGATTTTGGCCAAACGCCCTTAACATCAAAATCTGTGTCGACATATCGGCTACAAATAGAGCATGTAATTACGCTCATAACTTTCCCCCTAATTTGAATGATTTGATTTTATTCCAAAGAATGTTGTTGTCAACAATGAGCTTGTGTTTTAATCAAAATACATAAATTAACAAAAGTTAGGAATTGAGATGAACACAGAAGAATTGGTTGATTTAATCGGCGGCAAAGAGGCCACGCTTAAACTTCTAAATGTTAAGTTATGGTCGCTTTATAAATTACATAAATCCGGCGTTCCAAGTTTACACTGGAAAAAAGTCTCAAAGAAAACGGGCTTGACAATGGAACAGGTGAGCGAAGTGGTCCCGTCAAAATGAAAGCGTCAAAATACAAAAATGTTTGGACAACAGTTGACGGTATAAAATTTCAATCAAAAGCAGAGGCGCGCAGATACAGTCAGTTAAAACTATTAGAAAAAGCTGGTGAAGTTTTTGATTTGGCATTGCAACCAGCGTATCAATTATTGTGTACGTCGCACAGGAAGCAGCCGTTTGCTGTTGGCCGGTATGTCGGTGATTTTAGCTACACAAACAAAGACGGTTTTTGGGTTCTTGAGGATGTGAAGGGCGTGGAAACAGCTATATTCAAGTGGAAACGAAAGCACTTTGAGGCTCAGTACGGCCAAAAAATTACCATAATTAAATAAATTATTTAGGCATAGACTCTGGGTCTTTATTGTAATCGTCTCTAACGTGTAGCCCGTAGCCAGCGGCTGCTAGGTAGGGAATAGCACCAGTTCCCGCAACTGTAATTGTAGTAATCTCATGTGCGCCCTGTTGCTCTAAAATATCAAACTCAGACACCATAGTTTTGAACTGTTGTATTTGGCTGGCCATCTGTCGGGTGCAAACATACGTCCTAGAGCAACTTGGTGAGTCCACCTGTACTGTCTCAATTGGATTGTCTTTCCAGGGGTCGTACAAATCAACTTCAGAATCGGTGTGCTTTTGATATGCGTGGCTTTTACCTGATTGGCTAGAGCTATCAATACCGTGCAGTTCTATTTCTCGAAACCCAAGTTCATATGCCAAAGCCACAGACCTAAGACCTACCGTTGCCTGGCCAGGAACCAACGCATAACCAGAATTTTTTGTATCTAAACCTTTAACTAATGTGGCTTCTTCTTCAAACTCTAATGGATGCCAGTGGAATGTATTTTTATTGTTTTTAAAAACGCTCCACACGCTTGGGTCTAGCTTTGCTCCGAGAAGATAAATAACGCCGCGTATTGGTTTTTTTATATAATTTCTAACCCACGGCTTTGGGTCTATCAAAACCCCGAAATCAGGTTTTATTCCGCGCTTTATTAACCAATCGTGCGTTTTATTTACTGCAAGAATTTTAACTCTATTGCTTTTTGCTTGTTTGCGAACGTTTTTAAACGTGTCGTTTAGGCTTGGTCCGCCACCACAGATAATTAATTTTTGGTTGTGGTATTTATTAAACAAATGTGCAGCGCTTTTAAATTCTGTTTTAAAAACGTCAGCGGCTCGTTTAAGCACCTCAATCTTCGTAATTCTCCCGCAGATATTTGAGAGCGTTTCTATTGACTGCATAAATCCCACTGCTTTTTAAACTCAGCTTTTAGGCTTGAAATTGTGCTGTCGTTCCAAGTTATTCGTTGTTTTTTTGTAAACCAGGGCAACTGTTTGGTGGGTCCAACGCCGTGCATTAGTTTCCATTTTTTTTCAGTAAAAATACCACCTCTTAAATTGTCAAACTGAATAAAATTACAATCTGTATAATACAACATTGCTGTGGGTCCATTGCTTGAGCAGATGTTAAGTTTGGATTTTTCGTATAAAGCCATCCTAAAATTCATATTCCAAGCTGCTGGTTCATAGCACTCCCAATCGTATTTTTTATATTTCTGAGAGTCAGTAATGTCTTCTTGATCTGGCACAACTAAAACGTTTAAACCCTTTTTTTTCAGATAATTATAAAATTCGTACCACTCTTTTAAAACTACGTTTCTTTGCGGAAAATGCCGGGATTGCCTCAGCGTTAAAGTTACATCGCACGTTGGAACTGCATTTTTAGCAAACTCAGGCGCTTTCATTACGTTTGGTGACGCGCCTTCACCAAATAAACTGCCTACGATTTTTGATAGGTACGGAGAGTTGTAAGGCTCTGGGTCTTGAAAATCATACGGTTGTGCGTACTGCACACTGTAACCAGAAATCGTGTCAATCAACGGATTTAACTGCATCATAATTCCGGTAATGCGGGCCATTTTTTCAGACGTTGTGGTGTCAATGTCTCTTTGTGTCCGGTTTCTAAAACCGTCTGCTAAAATTGTAACGTTTAACGATTCATGGCCAGAAAGTTGTCTCATCATTTCAGAAATTACCAAGAACGTTCCATAGTCAAAAGTTGCTGGTGCGTTTTTGAGGTCGTAGACTGCGTTCAACGCCTTCATTTTATCCCTCGGTTAATGAATTTGAATTTATTGGCAGGATCAGCCCTAAATAATCGGTTCTGCCGCATAATCTCGTCCACCGCGGACTGATCGACAAACGGCCCTCTTTTCTCAGGCTGCAAACGCTCCATGGCCATACGGACTTTTCCCCGCATCACAACCCGAGCGGTCATTTCCTCCTGTACAGCCTCTAAAATTTCAGCGGGCATAGGCAATCGATTGCCCCAGCGCCACGTACCAGTGAGGCTTAAAACAGCCTTGTCGAGCAAATCAGACGGCAAAGCCTTTAGGTGCTGGCAGTAATCTTCTGTGACAGATGCTGGGTCTGGCATTTTAATATTATGGTTTCTGCCAAAAGCTATAATTTTACGAACAGCCACCGCCAAATGTTTCAAGTCAGCGGGCTTTAAACTCACCCTCAAGGCAATTTCCGCTGCCTTCAGCGCCGATGCTGTCGCTTCTGGGGGTACTACCTCCGAAGGTAGCCAACTGCTCAACCCCAGCGGCTTTAAGGACGATGCGGTCCAGTTCTGAATCTGTGAAGTTTCCGTCTGTAGTTGCTGGCTCATCGTTATATCGCTCCTGATGCAAAAAAGTGGCTGGGTTTAACCATGCTCTATCTGCTGGTTTATCTCTGACGTATCGACGCACGCCGTCCACAAGCTCACCTACACTTGCTTTTTGGATAGCAATCTTAAACTTCTTGGCGGCGACAGGCTTGCCAACTTTATTCGGGTACTCACTCCACCACGATTCAAAATCAACAGTGTACCCTCTACCACTCGTCCCCTTGGGGACTATAGGGGTAGTGTTGGTTCTTGGTTCTTGGTTAGTGGTTCTTGGTTCTTGGTTAGCATTGCCAATCTTAATGGGTGCGTTGCCCGTAACACGTTGTTTTTGCTCTATTGTGGTTGCTTTTCCCCACCGTGTCTTGGCGCTTTCCGCACCTTTTCTGGCACGAGTCTGAGCCTTTTCTAACTCTTTTGTTACACGAGTCTGAGCAAGGTTCGAGTCAAGTCTTTGCAACTTTCCGTTTTCTATGAGCCTGTTTATGGATGCTTTGATTGCGTTTTTATGGTCGCTAAAGAGTCTTAAAAGGCGCTCGTCATTCTCATTAATTGGACCTCCAGATGAGTACATTAAAGAGCAAGCTGCCCAATAAACCCCGACATCAATTGCGCGCATTCCAATGACCCCGGATATAAATTCGTCCGGGGAAAAATTAATAAATCTAATTTTTTCTGTCATAGTAATTAATACTCCTGATGCGATGCGATGCGGTGTCGGTGTGGCATCTGGAGTAATAACACCCCGACACCTGCATCTTATAACTGGGAGCAACCCCAGCACTGATTGAACACTAAACGCTATGCTGTGATAAACAAGTGCCTGAAACTGGTATTTTCCAATCAACTTCAGCTTGTAAAATAGCGTTCCCAATTATCTCAGGGATTTGTGGGACAATTGCGTTGCCTAGTCCTCTAAGTCTGTCCACCCTTCGGGAAACCCCATAAGCCACTCGACCCACGTTGGGTTCAGGGAGCCACTCTCGCCATTGGTTGCTATCCTCATTGCATCCGAGAGCGTATTGCTCCACCCGCGGCCCGTTTTCTTCTGAGCTTCCCGGGTTCTTGCTCCCTTGTGGCATGTGGCTGTTGGTGTTGGCCACATTGATCGAGCGACCACGGATTCCAGATTCGGGAATTTGTCGTTCACCCTGTTCTGTATGTTCCCCGCAGCCATCGCTGAACAACTCTGGGGTGTGGGCCAGAACCTCTCCCTCTTGCTGCTTGCAGCTTGATTGCTCATGTCTCTGTATTCTGTGTGGTCCACCGTCGCCCGCGACAACATCTTGAGTTCGCCATCGCTTCTGTACCCCCTGGTGTTTGGTGTCGGCCACAACGGTTTGTGAACCACTTGACTGTGAAGAGATCCGATTGAGGTTCCGTTCTTGTATCCGTTCTTCTCTGACTTTGCCCTCATCTTCTCGGGCGCTTCGCACGTCATCACTGCGGTCGGAGTTAGCCACAATCCAGACCCGATCCCGTCTATGGGGGGCGTCCGAGGCACAAGCCGGAATAACAAACGTTTGGCTGGTGTAACCTTCGGCTTCCAAGTCAGAAAGCACCTCGTCGAGCCCCATAGTGATGTGGCCAGCAACATTTTCCGCAAAGACCCAACGGGGCCGACATTCTTGGATAAGCCTAAACATTTGAGGCCAGAGGTGACGGTTATCTTTCTCGCCGCCGCGTTTCCCGGCATAGGAAAATGGCTGGCAAGGGTATCCGCCGGTAATAACGTCAATTGCTGGGAACATGTATCCACGGAGCATCCTCACATCTGAGTAAACCGGTACACCCGGCCAATGTTTCTTTAGAACCTTCTGGCAGAAAGGCTCTATCTCGCAAAACGCAGCGGTTTCAAAACCGCCTGTGCGCTCAAGGCCAAGGCTAAAGCCTCCAATGCCTGAGAAAAGATCGAGAACATGGAGTTTTGTGTGGGTGCTACTCATTACAATCTGCGTATTCACGGGCTTTTATAACGTTGTATCTGACAGTCTCTGGTTCTCGAGCCATAGCTTTTCCAATTCGATAATATGACCAGCCCTGTATTCTGAGGGATGCCATGACATACCGCCTAGCTTGCACGTGTAGGCAGTTCTCGTGACCGTTCGACCAACCACCTTTTAACCTCGAGTAACCAGTAATTTCTCGTGGCAAACATTTGAACAGAATAGCCGCCCTTCGGATTGCTTGGTTTGATATTGGATTAACGTATTCTGGTATTCCGCCAGTCATTCGTCTGCACAGAGCGCTGACGACGAGCCAATTTGGCTTCTTGTGGCCACGCTCGCAATTCGTC
>TARA_R110000868_G_scaffold104290_3_pt1 | contig 29903 bp, 15 predicted proteins | sample TARA_R110000868 | Tara Oceans TARA_R110000868 (sample SAMEA4397489) | marine metagenome | biome: Polar Biome; feature: [SRF] surface water layer (ENVO:00010504); material: water (ENVO:00002006), including particulate matter (ENVO:01000060) such as... | depth 5 m | reverse complement strand
AGGTCTTAACCCCTGTAACAGTTTCGTTTAGGTCTAGTGTTTGTAGGGTGGAAGTAGATGCAGGGAATGTTACTACAGCAGTACCCGTGCCTGTAATGGTCACATCAGAGCCTGTTACAGTAACTTTTCTTGGAGTTGTACCTCCCCCTAGTGAGAAGCCGTCTGCTAATATTGAAAAGTCTTCCCCGCTTGAATTTGTTTTTGCCATGTTAAAATGTTATTGTTTGTATTCTTGTCATTGATTGAACCCCTGTTATGCTTTTTATAGTAGATGACACAGCTGTAAATGTTCCTGAAGCTGTAAATGTGTGAATTGTGTAAATGCCTGAAGTGGTTACTGTGCCGCCTGTAGAACTTGTAGAGATACCATTGCTACCATCTGTTTTGTAGGTGATGATTACAACTCCTGAGCCACCATTTCCCCCTGTTTTACCATTGCCAGCACCACCACCACCACCGCCTCTATTTGCCGCGCCATTGCTGCCATCAATCGCAGTATTCCCCCCTGCACCTGCACTTGCATCACCAGCACTTCCGCCAGAGCCTGCTGCAGCATAGCAACCACCTCCTCCACCGCCTCCATAGGCAACTGCACTTCCGCTCAATGAAGACGAAAGGCCAGCACCTCCATTCCCTCCAGTAAATGCATCGGGGGTAGTTAAACCTGCTTGGCTTGCACCGCCACCGCCTGAACCAGGGAAAAATGGTGTACCAAATGTTGTTGTACCACCATTAAATTGATCTCCTGTGCCACCGACACCAAGCGCATTACCGCCACCACCACCATTACCCCCGTTAAGTCCATTTTGATTGCCGCTTCCAGCATCAGCGCCACCAGCACCACCACCATTAGCAGTGATACTATTAAATATTGTATCTCCTCCACTCGTTCCTCTGCTACCACTTGCTGGGGCTGAACCTGTTCCCCCGTTACCGATGGTTACCGAACTTGCTCCAAGAGATATGCTTTCAAGTAAACTTTCAAGGACTTCGCCACCGCCACCACCGCCCAAGCTACCGCCACCACCTCCACCAACTCTTAGTACGTTTATAGTAGATGCTGCAACAATGGTAAATGTACCATTGGCAGTAAATGTGTGAATTGTGTAAGCTCCACTTGTTGTTATTGTACCCCCAGTTGAAGATGTTGAAATACCATCACTGCCATCAGTTTTATAAGAAACAATTACTATACCTGAACTACCATTCCCTCCAAGTCCGCTTGCTCCACTTCTGCATCCACCACCACCATTACCATATCCAGTGGCATTAGTTGCGGCACCTCCTAAAGGAGACCCACCATTACCCCCACCACCTAATCCACCATTACCACCACTTGCTGAAAAATTTTCTGTGCCTCCGCCACCACCAGCCCCATAATATGAAGAAGATCCTGAAATTGATGAATTGTACCCATCGCCTCCGTTACCTCCTGTTAAAATAGCTGCAGCTACACCTACTGAACTAGCGCCTCCGCCACCACCTCCGCATCCTGTCCCTCCTCCTGTCCAATAACCTAACCCTCCATTATTACCTTGTCCTACTGTTCCTGTGCCAGCTAAGTTACCTTCGGGTGTTCCAACACCAGCCCCGCCACCACCACCTGAACCCCCATTACCAACAATACCTAATGTACCATCACCCCCTAAACCACCGCCTATTGCAGTAAGGCTGTCAAATACTGAATTGCCCCCATTTGAAGGGGTTGCGCCCGAACCGCCATTGCCTACTGTAACTGTCTTGGCGCCAGCTGTAACTGATAGAGCTAAATTCTCTATTACTCCACCACCGCCGCCACCGCCACCCCAATATATTTCTCCTCCACCCCCACCACCTCCAACTACTAATACTTTTAAATTTGCCATACTATACTATTGTTAATGATGATGCCGAATCCCCTACAAATGTAGTGTTTGCAGTTGTACAAATTAATCTTATTGCGTTAGTCTTTATGTAGCTACTTACTGAGCCTGTCACACCCACAGTAGTTGCTAAGGCTCCTATTAATATAGTTTGTCCTGCGCCCTGTGCTATTGTCCAACCGCCTACACCTACACCTTGTATCTCAATTACATCCCCTATTGCCGCTGTTAATGGAAGGGTAAAGGTTACAAGTAGCGTTGCGTTGTTGGCAATGTATCCGTTGTTGGTTGCTAATGCTTGAGTTACGCCTGTTACGTTGTTCCATGTTATTCCGCCACCGCCACCTGAAGGGCCTGTGTAGCCTGTATAGCCCGTAAAGTTTCCTGGTCCAGTATAACCTGTGGGGCCTGTGTAACCTGTGAAGTTGCCAGGACCTGTATACCCTGTAGCCCCTTGCGGGCCAGTATAGCCTGTAAAACCTGTAGGGCCTACATTCCCTTGTGGACCAGTGTAGCCAGTGAATCCTGTGTACCCAGTAGGTCCAACAACTGTAGATGCCGCACCTGTGTAGCCCGTATACCCTGTATAGCCCGTCGCACCTTGGTTTCCTTGTGGACCTGTATACCCTGTGTAACCCGTGGCACCTATAACGCCCTGTGGTCCCGTGTACCCTGTCGCGCCTATAGGGCCAGTATAGCCAGTCGCACCAATTGGACCAGTGTAACCTGTGGGTCCTGTACTACCAATGTCTCCATTTATTGCAAATGTAATTACAACAAGGGTGTTGTTAGGGATAGAGGTGACAGACCCTGTTACATAGGCGGTAGGGACATTATAGAACGATCCACTTAGTGTGTGGTTGCCAATAATAGAGTAGTATATAAAGTTAGCAGCATTTGTTAGTTGAGATATTTTAAATGTGCCCTTTATCGCAGACGTACTGTCGTCTATAGTTTCTAGGAACGATTGTATGTTTGTACCATTATAATCATTCACATTTATTAGTAACGCAGTAGCTGCACTAAATGTAGAGTTGTTTAAGTTTAAGTTTCCTGAGCCAGGATCTGTAGTAGCAGTTGTAGTTAAGAAGTTGTACTCAAAAGATGCTCCACCAAACGCACCCTGTGGGCCGATTGGTCCAGTGTAGCCTGTAGGGCCAGTCACCGTAGAGGCAGCGCCTGTATAGCCTGTGTAACCTGTTGCCCCTATGACACCCTGTGGGCCAGTGTAGCCAGTTGGTCCTGTTGAACCAGTGGCTCCAAGTGGGCCTGTGTATCCAGTAAAACCTGTGGCACCTCTTGCACCAGTGTACCCAGTGTACCCTGTCGGTCCTACAACCGTAGATACAGCACCTGTGTACCCTGTATATCCTGTTGCGCCTGTAGGTCCTACGTTACCAATCGGACCTGTATAGCCCGTGTAGCCTGTTGTCCCTATAGGCCCAGTATATCCCGTATATCCTGTGTAACCAGTAAAATTGCCTGCGCCTGTATAACCCGTATATCCCGTTGCACCTATTGGGCCCGTATAGCCTGTTGCCCCAGTTGCACCAATTGGCCCTGTGTAGCCAGTTGCGCCTGTTGATCCAATTGGACCAGTATATCCCGTGTAACCAGTTGGGCCTATGTTGCCAATAGCCCCAACGGAGGTTATAACGAATGAATAGAACTGCGTGCCTTCAGTATAAAAGGTAAGTGGGTGTGAACCACTGCCTATATTTGTAACATAGATTTTAACAATCATTCTATCTGTTGATAGGATTGTAGTTGTAGGCAGTGTGATGTCAGACGAAACTTCAACTGGTGTAACAGCATCAATCCATCCAATTAACGCTGGGCCAGAACTTAATATAATACCATAGCCAACCCCTGCTGAGTTTGCTAATTCTAATGTAGCGTATGCTTCAAAATCATTTGCACTTGCATTTTTTAATAAATGGAAATGGAACCTTTGAGATCCCCCAGGAATTACTGAAAAACCAAGCTCAGGTGTTAAAAATTCTTGCATCATCCTAGTTGTACTTGCACCAATTGCGGTCTGTACTACTGTCTGTTGAGCAGCCCCACTTGGTGTTGACGCTAGTACTTTATAAGGCACTACCGCAGAACTCTGTGATTGATTAAAATAGTACGTTGCCCCCGATGATACTCCGTTAGGGCCCGTGTAACCTGTTGGTCCTGTATATCCTGTTGGGCCAGTGGCGCCTTGTGGGCCTGTGAAGCCCGTTGCCCCTGTTGACCCTTGGTTGCCTGTATACCCTGTTGGGCCAGTTGCACCAATAACACCCTGAGCCCCTGTATAACCTGTTGGTCCTGTGTAACCTGTAAAGTTTCCTGCTCCTGTATATCCTGTAGCCCCTGTTGCACCTATCGCACCCGTATACCCCGTGTATCCTGTAAAGTTTCCTGGACCTGTGTATCCTGTGGGACCTGTTGGCCCGTCTACCCCATCGTGTCCTGTGTATCCCGTGTATCCAGTAAAGTTACCAGGCCCTGTATATCCTGTTGCGCCCGTATAGCCTGTATAACCAGTGTAGCCAGTATAACCTGTCGCACCTGCTGCGCCTGTGGAGCCTACGGTCATAAACTCGCCTGCTGCGTTGTATCTCCTCCACCCATTTGCGACATTGTACTGTAAGTACTCCCCAGGGGCAAGTATTATGTCTGTTGCTAGTAGTGGGTGTGATACACCGTTAATTACCTTAATTATCTGAACTATGTTACCTGCAACGCCGTTGTTGACGATGTAAGCACTTGTAATCTCAAACTTGTAGTTAGGGCTTGGGTACTCTACTATAGTGGTGTCTGTAGCGGTTACTATCAGCCCCTCTGTTGTGGTAACTGTTGTCTCACCTCTAAGTATAACGCCGTACTCTATTGAGTAGCTTATCTCACTTGTGGATGTGGTCGAGAGGATTAAGCTCTCAAGGGGTGATTTTAGTAGTATGCTCATTGTAGTTTTCTTCTTGCTTTCTTCTTAGGTGGATTAGTTTTGCTATACACGTTTACCCCCATACCAAAGAATGCCATTCCGTCCAAGAATGCCGCAGTGGTTCCAGGTTGGTCTTTATTTACTTCTTTTATGGTCTCCCAATAGATTGGGTATAGATTGTCGGTTGTCATTGCTAGTGGGCCTCCTATAGGTACGCCAAACTTGTCGACCCTTACGCCAGTTTTGTCCACATGGCTAAATAAATACTTATTAACCATACCAGCAGATGGGGCTAGCTTGTTTTGGAATGTCTGTATTAGTAGGTCTCCCTTTGTTGGAATGTATCCGTTTTGTCCAAGGGGGACGTCTACGGGTTTGCCTGCCTTGCCTTTCCTTGTTATAACGTCGTAGAAGAATCTAGCCTGTAGGACCACCATCTGAGATCTTCCAGCCCACGGGTCTATAACTACATCCCCTCTGTATACCTTCATAAACTTAGAGTCGGTCGGGTCCATCCCAACCTTCCAATCGTCCTTGTCGTCATCGTCACCAGAGGCTGCTATATATGCAAGCACCCCTGCTGTAAGACCTACATACTTCATGTAGTCGCCTACCGCCATTTTTTGTGCAACGGATGGCTTGTACCAAGGGTCCCCCTTTGAGTGTTTCTTGCCCAGCCAAAATAATCCAAACGGCGTCACCTGCTTTAAGGTTGAGGCTATCATACGAGGAGAGAAAAACATTACTGATAAGTATTTTGCCCCTTTGCCCTCCATAAACCCTAGAGAACCCCTGCCTGTAAATGTGTTTATAACATCGGCCATGTCCTTGTAGTCCTGAGGGCTGTCCTTAAATGTCTTACCCTGCATACTTAACATCTGCTCGCCTTGGATGTATCTCTCTACCCTAAGGGTGTTTAAGTAACCAACAGCAGCTCTTTCAAACGCCTTTGGCGGGCTGAATCTCTTCCACATCTCGTAGCCATTCTTGCTTCCAAGTTTAATTGGGAGTCCAAGGATGTCCCATATGTGACTAACCCAACCGCTCATAAACAACTCCTCCCTTGCACTTAGCTTTGCATCGTGCTCGGTTAGCGCTAGCTTGGAGGCTTTTAGCCTAGAGTAAAACTCTTGGGCCTGTATGGTTCGTAAGAAGTCGTCAGACCTTTTCTCTGAGGCAAAGTGGCTCATGGCATTAACAAACGCCTTTGCCGAATTTATTGGGTGCGCTACTAGGTTTATTCCGCCCTGCACTACTACAAACGAGAACTCGGCAGTAGCCCTTAGCGCTCTCGTTAGGTTCCACGCCTCGTATACTGCGTCAAGAACTTTAGTAGTCTTGCTCCTGTTGTTGAGCTCGTTCTGGTACTGCTCCTTGTCAAACTGATCCTGTAGTCTTAGCTTCTCAGCGCGTAGCTGTATCAGCTCTGTATCTTCTAGTACTGGCTCTATCTTTCTTTTAGAGTAGTCTTTGTCCCTAAGCTTCTGCTCAAGGTTTGCTATCTGTCTCTTGGCCGCCTTCTTAGCGTTTTCAAGTCTTTTCTTTTCTGGGATACCAGCAGCTATCTGCATCTGCTTTAATACTTCCAACTGTCTTTCGGCGGCTAATTTAGCTGCCTTATACTCAGGAGATGTTTTATCAACCAACGAAGTTTTTTTAGCTAGCTCTAGCTCGTTGTTTCTTATCCTTTCGGCAATATCTCTAGCTCGTTTTTCTAACGCTCTTATTGCGTTGCCGTTTGCTATCGCTTCTGCACTTTTTTTAATACGGGCATCCTCACGCATCTTTCTCAAGTCCTTAGATAGCTGTTCGCTTTTATCTTTTAAGGCCTGAAGTTCGGCGTTGTCCTTCCCAACTGAGCTAACGCCTTGGTAGGTTGTTAGGTCGTAGTCTCTTATCTTGCGCTCCTTTTCTTCTATCGCCTTTTTAGTTGCAGCGATTTTGTTTTCTATTGCAGTCTCTAAGCTAGACTTAATTATAACGGCAGGTTCTTTTAGTAGAGCTCTTTTTCTATCGATCTCTTCCTGTAGTTCGGCGTTTTTATCTCTTAATTTCTTTAGCTCAGGTGTTTCGGTGACGTTGTTAGATGCCTGCGTAGGGAATATGTCCCCAGACTTTAGCATGTCCTCCTTTGTCTTGATGGCATTTTCTAAGGCTTTTATTGCCCTAGCAAGTTTTTGCTCATCAGACAACTCTTTGTCTCCAAAAATCTTGTCACTTATTGCCTTTAGGGCATCCCTTTCAGCTACTAAGGCATTGGCTTCATCGTCGTAAGGAACTCCAATACTTTTCTCGGCCTTTTTGCCTGCGTCAATCTCTCTTTGTATATCTTCAATTTGATTCCTAAGCCTTGTCTTGACAGCGTCTAAGGCATTTTTCATTTGCTTGGCGTTGGTAGCAGCGTCTTGTGGCAACTCTTTCATTGCCTCATTTAACTTTTTAAGTAACGCTCTTTCCTCTGCGTCTAAGGCATCCCTCTGTTGGCCAGTCCTTAATGGACGTTGTTTCTTCTCTCTAATATCCTCTAGCCCGCTGATAATTCTATCAATTCTTTTTATCTTACGGATCTGGGCCTCTACCTCCTCTTGGTTTGGGTTTACAACCTTCCCGTAAGAAGATATAGCATCTCTGACCTGTCTCTCTGTAATCTCAGGAAACTCATCAATCATGTCGTCGTAGATAGACTTAGTAAGCTCATCGGGGTCGGTTATGCCCTCCTCAACCTTTTGTCTTATTAATTTATGAGGGATTTTAATCTTCCCGTCTACAACTGTGCCCTTTAATTGCGCCTCAGAACTTTCATTCAAGAAACCGACCAACAAGCCGTCAGCCTTTTCTTGATCTTTTTTGCTTAATGACTTATACCAATCAGTGTTATTAAAGTACTCAAGAGCGGCTTTGATACCATCTGAGACAGCATTTGCAAGAACGCCAGTTGTAGATACCGTAGTGGCCGCTATATCAAGTGCTGCGTCCCAAGCAAGTGCGGCAGGGCTACTTGACATAAACATTGAGGGTCTGTTTGTTTTACCCTGTCTTATTCTGTCGGCAATTGCCTGAGTCTTTTCCTTTATGGTTTTGGCGGCTTTCTTCTCCTCTTTTTCTCTCGCAATGCTTTCTTCTATATTAGCAATGGCTTGCTCTTGCTCCGCTCTATCGGCCCTAGCCTCAGCCTCTGCTAGGTCTTCGTTTACCTGCTGTAATTCTTTTTCTAACTGTCTAAACTTTGCCTCTATGTCGGCAGGAATCTCCCCGCCATTATTATCTTTATACCTGGCTATCTGTGTTGATGCCTTGTATCCAAACTGTGCATTTTTATATATGTCCTGTAGTTTAGAGATGAACTGACCGCCTTTTTTGGCTTGGTTGCTAAACTCTTCTAATAGGTCGGCCTCCATCTGCTCAAGTTGTGCAATCTCTGATGGGTCCTTAGCCTTAGCTAAGTTTTCTCCAACCGCGTCTATTGCCTCTGACCATATCTTAGCGGCAGGGGCGCCTGTAACAGAACCCTTTCTAACGGCGTTTAAGGCATCAAGTAGTCCGACGTCCTCTATGAAGGCCATGGCCAACTCATCAGCCGTTACCCAATTCTCTACCTCGTAAGTTAGTCCGTACCTTTCTATGGCCTCCTTTACTCCTTCCGAAGTAGTTCCTTCATAGGCCCTAGTAAGAAGTCTTTTATCACGCGTTTCTGGCTTTTCCCTCTTGCCCTTAGAGGCCTGAGGGACCGTTAGGACAGCCTTCTCTTTGCCTCTAATACTGACACTGCCTTCGTTAACGAGGGTGTCTAAGAGACCGTCGTGCAGGGTTGACATCCACTGTTCGTAGGTGTACTCCGTGCCCTTGTAGGATATAATGCAAGGATTGGCCATTAACCTTCAAACAAATTTTCTTCTAACATTAATAGCTCAAACTTGCTCTCGGTGTTTACGCCTGTAAGTATGTTGATCATGTCAGAATACTCTGCAACGCTTGCTGTCTGTATTGCTCTGAAGGGCTGTAGGAAGTCAAACGCACAGATGTCTCCTGTTTCGAATATCTTTACGCTTGTCTCCTCGTACATTTCATACAACTTGTACTCGACATCGTAGGCTGCCTCAATAATTTCTGGCAGGTTCTTGAACTCAAGGGTTGGTTGAGCTACCATTGGCAACTCAGGCGTTACGTTCCACTGAACCAAGAAGTCTTCAATCTTCTTAGCGTGGGCCAATTCATCCTCGGACTCCTTTGCAAAGTACTTGCCAGCCTTCATGTAGCCTACGTTGGTGCACCAGTTGCTTGCGCTTCTGTACATGTAGAACGCGTTGTACTCGTCTTGTAGTCTAGGTAACAAGAGTGCTACTATTTCCGAAGGTAGTTTTTTAGGTTGTTTCATTGTTGTCTATATTTTTATGGGCAGTCGCCTTTTTTCTTTATAATTCCAGCACCTTCTAGTTGTTCGTTGATAGACCTTATGTTGTCATCGACTTCCTTCATAGTTGGGTTGTCCTCCATTAGCTTCCTTCTCTCCTGTGCAAGTTCGCGTTTTTTAGCTATGCTAGCTTCAGTAGATCTTGCGTCGTTAAGAGCCTTGGCTTTTGCAAAGATATTTAAAGTTTCTGACTTCGTTTCAACTTTTTCTTGAGAGGTTGCCTCTTTAACATTTTTAAGCTTATTGCTATCAAATATCACAACCTCACTATCGCTAATAACCCCATCTATGCCAGCCGCCTTAATCTTATCGGTTACTTCGTTGTAGTCCATTCTACCATCGCCGCTTGATACAGCTTTGTCAAATTCGTCAATCTGATCAAGGGGATCAATTCCTGTAAGGTCAACTAAATTTAACCCATCTAAATCAGCGGAAACTTGGTTGGCCCCAAATGACGTTTGCTTTGGCTCAGTATTAAAATAAACTCCATAGCCATACTTTGCTCTACCTTGGGTTGGGATAGTGAATCCATTTTTTACAATATCATTAACGCCAGCGTTTGTTCTATGGTATACTGTGCCACTTGCGGAAGATATTGGGAGGCCATTAAAATTTTTATTTGTTTCATTTAATACAACTGAGCCTACCTCTCTATTGCCTTTAGAAGCTTGAGCTTTGGTACTAAGTTCGGATAAGTCCATTTTTCTTACCACAATCTTTTGATGCATCCCGTTTCTACTCCCTTCAATTATAGCATCACCAGGGTATCTTTCTCTCATGTCAATAGTTCCAGCCTCAGCTGAAGCTAGTCTTAGCTCGTGAACCTCTACTATGCTTGAAATAGGTACCTTTCCTGACACATCAACCTCTAAGCGAGGTTCAGTATCTATAGTGGGTTTAAAGTCAATCCCTTTCTTAGTCACCTTTACAACATACTTTGGGTTGTTAAATGTAGCATCGTCGTGCCATCCTGTAAAACCTGCTGCGTAATTAGTTGCCTGAGAAGGGTACTGGGCAAAGGATGTTGTATCCTCCTGTCCGCCTAAGTTAGCCCTTGCATCACTTTTTATATACCCGCGCTCTATGGCGCTGTCTAGTTCAGCCTTTGACATGCCTCTAAACAAGTGTTTTTCATCAAAGTCCCCGCTTCTTATATCTAGGTCCCTATTGTTAAGGGACGTATACTTATCGTCTATGATTTTACCATCTTTGTCGACCAATGTCTTGTCGTACATAACTGGAACAGGTCTTATCTTTTCAGTGTCCCACTCTTGATAGGTTGTAATTACTTCAGTATTCTCGTTTGGCTTTGGCAAGAATTTATAGGTTGCACTATCGCCTTCGTATTCACTTAATTCAACTGTAACAGGTATAAAAACATAGTTATTGTTTGCGTTTTTAAGGACTCCGCTAAAGTATGTAGTGCCCGCCAGTGCTTTGTCAAGGATTTTGGCCCCAGCCTCTTTGATCTTGCTGATATCTCCGTACCGTTTGTTGTATAATTTCTCTACGGCCTTTACCGCCTTTTCGTTAATGGCGGGTTCTCTATTGCCTTTGGAGGCCTGTACCTTTTCTTGGAGAACAGGTGCCTCATTAAATACCGCATCGACAGCTTTTACTAGCTTAGAGTCGTCGCCTTTGTGGTAAGCCTCTGCGATTGCCTTTGGATTGTTTTTGTATTTATCAAACGCGCTTTTATTTGCCTCAAATTTCAGTCCCCATCCGTAGTCTTCATTTCTTTTTGCGATATTCTCTTCTTGCCAAGCAGTGTCAAAATATTTGTCCATGACAGAATTTATCTCGTCAAGTGCTGTTGGGTTTTTTGTTAATTTAGTAACAAGCCCTCGGATTATATTTTTTAGTTGTTGGAATATTGAGTTCCCTTTTATGTCAACCCCTTTAGTTGCTGGGATTGTATCTAAAAAGTCTGCAAATTCCTTGTTTGTAAACGCGTATGTGATTAGCTCCTCAAGGCTGCCTACCTCTCTAAGGTTATCAGACTCCAACTCTTTGTCGGTAGCTCCCCAGATATCCTTATCACTAAACTCTCTTCGCGTGTCTTGTATGTACGCTATTATCTCCTTAACGCTTGAAGAGGCAGAGTCAAAATTAGCTATAACCTGCTTCATGACATCTTGCAAGTCAGTAGATACAGCGTAGTTGCTTTTTATCCCTCTGCTTATAAGGCCGTGAATAATTTCATGATTTAAAACATCTGCAAACTCCGCATAATCTTCAACGCCATACTTTACTGTCTGCTTGTCTATCTGAACGCTTCCATACGCCCAAGCGGCGGTATACCCATCAGGGGACTTATGGTTAGATACTGTGATATTGTTTCTTGCAGCTAGCTCATAGAGATTTTTATACTTATTAAATATAGCTCTTGGGAGGACTCCCTCGGCAACGGCTAAGGCTGATGGCAATCTGCTGTCTGAGCTATTTATTTGAGCATCGAACTTACTCAATTTTTCTACAATTGTTTTCTTGTAGTCTGGGTTAAGCTTTTCTTCTAGCGCCTTGGTAGTCGCTGCTACTGATGACGTGGCATCTCTGTTGCCCTTAGAGGCTTGTATTCTATTGTCTGTTGTAGAAAAATTCCCTGAGTTATCGGTAGCCGACTTAATGCTATTCTTTTTGTCGTCAAACACTAGGTATGCGGTGCCTTTTAACTCTCCCGCTTTTGACTTGTCGCCAATCTCTGCGTCTACGATGTTGTTAGCTACAATCCCATCGACAGCTTCAATTCCAAACCTGCCGTCTTTTAAAAACTCCATGGCGTCTCGGTTGTTAGCTATCTTGTAGCCTGCATCTACCTCTAGGTTTCTCCACGCCTCTACGCCGCCCTGTCCCTTAGCATTAAACTCTTTAACCTTCCTCAAATTTAAGAACGCTTGGTATATTTTGCCGTCGGCATTCTCAGCACCTTCCTTTACAGGGGCCTTAGAGTATAGTTCTGCTAACTTTTCGTTAGTAGTGAAGTAGTATCCAAATTCTTTTAGCCCAGAGGATTCTCTCTTAGCCATGCCTCTGTCAAACACTTCTATATTATTAGCAACGCTGCCATGGTACACCACCTTAGGTTCACCATTTTCGTCAACTACTTTAGATGCGTTATCGGGGTCTTTCTCCCAATCGCCAAACCATTTTTTAAACTCAGGTGTTCTTACTTGATTGTATTGAACCTCGTTAAGGTTAGATGTATTTCCGTTAGGGGCAAGTAGTTCTCTATTACCTTTAGAGGCTTGAGGTTTAGCTCTAATTTCAGCCAGGCGACTATCAAACTCGCTCTGCGTCTGTTTCATTGCAAGATACAGCCCGTCATGGGTAGTTCTTTGACCTGCGGATGCATCCCAAACCATGTGATGGCCAATATAAGGCGCTATGGCTGGGTCTATGCCAAAAGCATCCCCAACGTCTTTCATTCTGCCTAGTATAGCTTTTTGAGTGGGATTTAACTCTTCTTCTGACTGAGTTAATTGTGTAACTATTTTTTTCTCAGCAGGACTCAAAGTATCTTTAAATATAGCCCCTCTTAACCAAGCTTGAATTTCTCTAACGTCAATAACGCCTCTAGTGCCAATTCCTAAAAAATTAGAAACAAACCCTACCTTTCCCTGTGATATTTGTTTTAATCTTCTTATCTTATCAAAAAGTTCTTGCTCATTAGCAACGCCACCCTTTAATATTTCTTTAAAAGCCTCTATGTTTGTTAAGTTTATTTGGTCTGCTGGTGTGGCCCCGAATAATGTTTCATACTTAGTTTGCCCTTCACCAAACATGCCAAACGGTTTCATTGATTTGGCTATAAAGTTTTTATCTTCCTGGGTTATTTTGCCTAACTCAACGTGTTTAAGAAAATCTTTACCTCTGTCTGTTGTTATTAGGTACGCCATTGCGCCCTCTGTCCTAATCTTTCCACCTGGCTCAAGAAACGCTTGGTCAACTTTTTCTCCTACAGCATTTTCAAATGTAGTAGTATTGATACTACCAGATCTTATAGATGATATAGCCATTAGGTACGCCTTTGATAGGTCCTTGGTTGTAACTGCGCCCTTTTTAAGTTTGTCTCCCATCTCAACAATATGTGACATAACATCCCCCAAGTAGTTTGGGTTGTTTGATGCAACAATTTTTATCATGGTATCCGTAGATATAAAACCTGTCTCGTCAAACGCTTCCCTACCCCTTGACCCTTTTGAGAACTGAGGGATTACGCCTTTTTTATACTGTTCTTGCCTTGCCTTTACTTTTGCTGAATTAACTTTATTTAACGGCATAGAACCCATAACTCCTCTTGCTGCTTGAGCTTTTTCCCTTAATCCAAACTGCGTCTGATTTACATTTTCACCTTCCGTAGCTGGCTTAGATTCATAAAAAATAGCCCTTGCATCAATTGCGTTATTAAAATATTTTATTGCCTTAATGTCACCAGTTATTACATAGTGATATGACTTGTGATGAAACTCATCCTCCTCAACCGTTTTAACTAACTTAAGGGTTTCTGGGTCGTATTCAACAAATCCAACAATATCGCCATAGTCAGCACTTTCAAAGACTGGTTCGTTTGCATATTCAAGTATTGTTTTATCGTACTTGTAGTTTGCGCCTTCCTTTATAGACGGCAGGTCAAATTTATTACTATTCCCAATATTAAATACTTTTGTAAAGTACCCAGACCTTAGCTCGTAGGTAAGATCGTACATTGCGTCATAAAGTTCTTGCACAGAAGTAAATCCATCAGCACTAAGTAAGTCTAAAGATTTTCTTGCTGCGTCTTTTTGCTCTTCTGTAGATTTTTTAGATTTTTCTATGCTGTCAAGCGAAGATATTATCTTTTCTTTATATGTAATGCCTACTTTATAGTTAGTAACTAACGGGTTATTTATAGCCTTAATAAGGCCTTCCTTGCTCGCCTCAGCTGCTAAAACACTTTCTTTGGATGATTTCTTATCGCTAATTATGGTATCGTATGTTTTTATAGACTCTTGCAATAGCATTGCGTAATGCTCAAGCATCATTTTATTCCCTAAAATTCCCTCTGGGGCCTGAGTCCCAATAGCCGCAACTGAGCCTCTTTTTAAGGCATTCAAAAGCTTGGTGCCACCTTTAAGGTCTGTAGTAGCCCACACTTGTCCATTTTTAATTATACTTATTGCCTTTTCTTGCAATTTTTTCAACTCCTTTTGGTTGGCCCATACTGGGTAAAAAGGGCCGCCCTTACCTTTAAATTTAACACCTGTCGGAGACTCTACGTCTGCAACAACTTGCTTATCACCTAAGAACGCAGTAGCATCTTTGCCGTCAAGTTCGTCAATATCTGTGTATTCAATTAGGGTTTCATCAAAAGGTCTTTTAATTTTTTTGTTTTTACTTGGCTTTTTTGTGGTTTTGTTTTCTTTTTTTATGCGAAACTGCCCATCATTTGCCCCAAGAACAAAACCGTCATACTTTGTTACATTCTGCTCCCCTACAACCTCAGATATGTCTCTGCCCTCAGTAAGTGCAGTAGATATCTGTCCTGCAAGCTTTCGAAACTTAGTCAGGTCAGAGTCGCCAGCTATCTGCCCAAGGCCCAACGCCTTTGCTATCTTGTTTATAAAGTCGGCTATGACCTGTCTTGCACCTTTAGGGACTAGGCTTAGGTCTATCTTGCCGTCAGCAATTCTTGCTATGGACTCAGTTATAGACTCGTCGTTAATAGTAAACTTGCTGTCGCCTTTGTAATTAGTGTCAGCCCACTTCAAAACCTCTGCAAGCTTTGGGTTTGTTTTTGCAGCAGCCTTTAGGCCTCTTACAGCTGCGTTGTATGTCTTTGGGTCGGTGTTTCTTATAATGTTTAGTATTGGGTGAACACCTTCGTGCCAGATAACTGTAGTGCCCCATCCCTCTTGAAAGTTGTCTTCGTCGATTAATATCTCGCCTGAGTCAGCCAAAAATACCCCTTCGTTACCTGCTGAACTACCTCTCTTTTGGCTTTCCTTGGCCATCTCCTCAGAGGTAACAAACCTTACCTTAACACCTGTCTTTTCTAATGCTTTGGCAACCTTTTTTGCCGCGCCTTGTCTAGCTGTCTTCTCTGAGCTTATTGGCTCAGTTTTAGCTCCCTCGGCTTTAGCGACACTTTCTTTTTGCGCCTTTTGTTGTTCTAGTAATGGCGTAATTAACTTGTCGTACCTATTGTAAATTTCTTTTCTTTGGGCCTCGTTTTTTTGGTCAGGCATGGCATCATACTCAGCCTGTTCCGCCACCCTTAGTTGCTCAACCTGCTTGGCTATAGCCTCTGTCTTAGCTGCTATAGGCTCTGTGTTAGCCTGTGCTTTTGCAGTCTCTGCCTTTACCGCCTCTATCTTTGCATCAAACTCAGCATTTATTACATCCGCCTCTTGGGTAGTCGTTACAACATCCCCCTCTGCAACAGTACCGTTGTTCGGCAGTTGTGCTAGCGCTTGCTTCCTGTCACTTTCTATTGCCTCTATCTTAGCCTTCTCTTCGTCTTCTCCGTCTAGAACCTCTTCGCCTATTTCTCTTGCAAGACTTTTGCCCGTAGTTTCTTCCGCTTTCTGAGTTTTATCAGCCTCTAGTGCTTGTGCTATGTCGTTGTTCATCTGCTGAACATTGGCATCGTTTACAATGTCAGCTGCCTTGGTTAACTCTTCTGGGCTAACATTATTATCAATAAGAATTTGTTTAGCCTCTGCTACAGCAGCCTTTTGCTCGTCTGTAAACGGAATGTTTTTAGGTGGCTTTGCACCATTCTTAATGTCCTCCTTTACTGCCTCAATAGTAGTAGCCTTTATCTCACCGTGGTAGGTAGATATTATTTGGTTTGCTATATCCTGCTGCTCAGGGGTCATTGCGTCGTACTGGTCCTTTGACTTGGCGGTCATCTGCCTGCCTAGCTGAGTTCCATTTCCCATAGCCATACCCATAAACAAAGTACTAACAAAGAACTGCATAGATTTGTCTAGCGTTCCAAACTGATCGTCAAACTGTTTCTTAGTCTGCTCCCAATCATTTGTTTTTTGATAAAAGTCAACTAGTTGACCGACTGTTTCTCCAAATTCTTGAACGGTTTCACCTGCACCGCCCGCAGCTCTTCCGCCAATATTTGCGACCAATTTAGCTGCTTGCGTAGCATTGGTTCCAAATAGTTTATTAAACAACGTCGTCATCACCTTAGGCCCAATAAATTTATTGGCAACCTGTTGGAATGCACTGCCTACAAATCCGCTTGTAAAGGTTGCGTCATCTTTTACTATAGAGTCGTCAGGGCTTAAAAAACCTGCGGCTTTATATGCAAGTCCTTCCTCGGTAGCTGTTGCCAAGAATTTGGCGTACTTTCTAACCTTTAATAGTTTATTGATTTGGTTACCGCGAGTTGCTGCTGTTACTATAAGAGAGGCTCTGGTTAGCAGGGATGGTATCTTAGTTGCGCTAATTACCCCTCCGCCAAAGGCAAATGGCAACGCTATTCCACCAACCGTACCAACAATATCGCCTGCCCAGTTTTCACCCCACGCCTCTTGTGAAGCGACTTTATTTTCTATGTTTTTGTTAACCCCACGGTTAATGTCGTTAGGAGTTATTGAAGCCGTTGCTAGCGCAACACTTAGTATGTCCGCATCCTTTTTCTGAGTACTTACCCCAAGGCTCTCTGTAGCTGGGGCAAGTATGTTTGTTGCCGTTTTAAAGGCCGTACTAAAGAAACCATCGTCTGACTTTAGTGGGGTTCTGTTTACAAGGAGTGGTGGCGCTATTTGCCTTAATGTTTGAATGACAGTAGCAAGACGTTTCTTTTTTGCAAGCTCTTGGTCATTCATCCCTAGTGGGACTATGTCTCTAGCAATTGACTCTGCTTGACTACCTAATAAAAAACCTGCTAATCCCGCTACTGGGTTTGGAAGTTGTTTTGCCATAAACTCTCTAGCCCCCACCTTGCCCTTGTCGCGATTTGGGTACAGCTCGTCTAAGAGCTTATCTTTCTCCTCCTGTAGTATTAAGTAGTAATTGACAAGTCTTTCCTTAGCTGTCTTGCCAGGGATTTTCATCTCGTCTATGCCTTCTTTATTTTTAGAGTACGCAACCTCAGGACTGTCTACAAAAAACTTTTGTTTTTGTGCATCTAAGGTTTCTATCTCTTTCTGTAGCTCTTCTCTCCTCCAATCTGGCATCCCAGGGGCTGCCTGAAATCTCATTCTTTCGGCAATCTTCTCGTCTATATCAGCGTTTCTTTGTTGAACGTACTGCTCATGGGCCGCCTCTGCTTTTTTGTATTTCTCAAACGCAGCTGCAAACTCAGGGTTTTCAGCCATCTTATCGTTAGGTACGTTAGCCTTTAATAGTTTCCCCGTAACTTGACGCAACTCTTCATCCGCAACATCAATACTATCAATGTACGCAAACTCCTCTAGCTGGTCGTCGTCTAATAATTCGTCAGCGTCATATTTTTTCTTTACCTTAAAGAATTGGTCAAGGCTTTCCCACCCCTCTTCTTTTAATTTCTTGCCAAGGGCTTCAACTTTTTTCTCAGGGATAGCCTGCTCCTTCATTACCTTGGTAGTGGCCTCTATCTCAGCCTGTTTTTCAGGAGATTTTATAGGTGGCTGGTTTGCTACCTGTATCTGTTTAGGGGTTTCGGCATACTTCTTTGCAGGGTCTGTAAGAGTTCCCCCAAAACCTAGCTGCCTTTCTGGTGCTGGCTTAGTTTGATTTATCTGTCCCCAAGGTGCTGGACTTTGAGGGGACGCAACTTCTTCAGCAATAGGATCAGTAACTACTGGCTCAGGGTTTGCTGGCGTAGGTGGGGCAGATGGAGCATTTAACCCAAACTGAGAGTATCCGCTAGTACCAAACGGTCTAGAGGTATCAGCTGGCTTGTTTTCTTGTAAAAGTAACGGAGACTTGCCATCCAAAGACGGTGAACCCGTAGGTCCTTTTTTTTTTAATGGCGCTGAAAAATACTGTGAATCAAACTCTTGGATACTTTTTGTGTAAAGCCCTCGTGATTTAACCACGTCAAAGAGTCTCTTTCTTGCAGTAGAATCCGAAAACCTTGCCACAAACTCATCGTATGACTTAGTGTAAAGACCTTGCTGCTTTGCTGTTTGGTATAATTTTTCTAATTCGTCCATTATTTAATTTTTTGGGAGGTATTAATTCTCGTGTGCGTGGTAATTTTCTTCTGCGGCAATTCTTGTCAGTAATATTTTTGCGGCCTTGTACATTGATAAGTCCTTTGATTCTGTTGTTGTGGCGGCGGCGCTAACAGGCACCCATGCAGTCCCCGCAGTAACCCCATCCTCTTTGTAATATTCCCCCAATATCATTGGAGTATACTCGGCGTAGTCAGCCTTGATTAATTGTTTCTCTAACTCTTTTTGGCTCGCCGCTTCAAGAGGTACGTTTTTCTTTAGCTTTCTATCGTATACATTTACAGAATAGACAGGATTCCCTTGTGCATCTTTCCCCTTTTTAAAGGACATCACCTTGTTAGTCCCCTTTAATACTATCGGGGTTGACATCTTGCCGCTAACTATATTAATAACACCCGTACTTGGTTTCCCAGTAGTTTCGTCAACAATTTGCTTACCTGTATCTGCGTCTATTGCAGCGGCGCGTGGAATCGTTGCGTTTAATGTACCTACGTCTACTGTATTGTCAAGCATCATCTCATTGGTTTGGTCTGAGCCAGCAGCGCTGTGGACATTTGCAGGGGATAGACCTAGCCCGTATATTTGCCTCAATCGAGTTAAATCGCCATTGTATAATTCCTGCTCTTCTGTTGGGGCAGGCAATGGAGCTTCTGTAGTGCTTCTATCGAGTGAGAATTGTAGCTTCGCTTTTGCGAACAATTGGTTTTCGTAGTCTTGCCTATCCTTCCACTTGCCCTTGTCAACACCTATTTTAAAGTCTTCGTCGTATAGAGGGTTGTTTGCAATTGTTTTCATCTCTGCTCTAAGATCAGCTTCGTCCAAAACAGTACGCTGGCTTGCTGACCCATCAGCTTTGTTATATTGTCTTGTATCAGTAAATTTAGAAATATCAAAGCCCTCAAGCGCAGACCACTGGTCGTACGGCTTTTCCTTCATAACTATCTGATCCGCAAGCTGCGTCTTAAAACGATCTTCCTTAGGGAGAGCTCTCCAGGTCTCTAATTTAGCCAACGATTTAGTCGCGTCAATAAGGGGATTAACTTTGATCTGTTCTAGTAGTCTAGGGTATTCTGTTTCGTGCTGTTGCGATATCGCAATTTTATTATTGTAGTCATCTATCTTGTCTTGGTAAGCCCTTGCCTCAGCGTTATTATAGTCATCTGGGGCTATCCCTCTATTTATTAATCCAGCAAAGTCATCTTTCATCTTATTTAAATTATCACCAAACCAAGGCGTGTCGTCTACCCAACTTCTTTGAGACTTTGGCTTCATCGCCTCAGCAGCTGCAGCTTTTTTTTGTGCAGTAACTTTCTCGTCAAGTTTTTTCTGCTCCCTTTCATTCATCACTTGAGCCTGAAGAGCCCCAGCAATTTTATCCGCAGAGGTATTCCCTGGTTGTAAAACTGGTTGGTTATAGGCAGCTGCCCCCGTGTTGCCTTGTTGCTCAAAGACTAAGCCTAATCCGTCTATCATTATTTAATAAGAATTGGTGCGTTAGGGTTGCTTTTGTTATAAGCTTCAATCATCTTTGTCATCGAAGTCAAATCAGTAGGATTTTGATTTTTAGCAAGTTCATCAGACCAAAACTTTTGATTTGAAAGACCAGCCCCAGCTGATGCAAGGTCGGTTACGCCAGCAGTTGCATTTCTAAATGCACCTTCTCTCATAGCGCTTGCCGCCGCCATATTGTTTCTATATGGATCAAGCTGATTTATTTCCCATTTTTTCTGCTCAAATGGGGCCATATTATTAAGCTCTGCTCTAAAATTCCCTTGATTATTGTTGAAATTTTGAGCCGCTGCTAAATTCAATTGGTTTTGGCCGCCTACGTTACCTCTGTAGACATTGGCAATATTTGCACCTAACGCAGATCCGTTTTGACTTACGTCTTTAAGGTTGGATAATGCACCCGCGCTACCTTGGTCAATTTTTTGCTGCATTATGTTTTGCCCTGGCAATTCTGTTTGACTAGCCATATAACTTGCATTATTTAACGCCCTCGTTTGCGATTGCGGTATTTCGTTCATAGGACGTGGCGTTTTGGCTAATTTACTTGCAGTGTGCATCTGGTAGGCTGCCATGCCTAAATTTAATCCTGCACTTACTCCAGCTGATATAAAACTCATGATATTATTAGTTTTTTTAATATTTTATTCCAAACAGAAATAGCTTTGTTAGACTCTAATTTTTTAAAAGACTCGTACTTCTCATAAGAGTCTGCTATTACAATTTCTTCTAACTTGCTTAAGTCCTGTGTATTTGTGGGGTTGTGGTGTATGGTTGTCCATACAACATCGGTATGAGTGTACAAGGCTCTTTTAGTTCCAGCAGGCGATATCATGGAACAAGGCCCTTCTAAGAACAAGTGTCCTTCCTCCGTTACTACTTCAACTGTCCCCTTTAAAAGAAAGTTTGGGTGAGCGTGTTTGTGTATCTTCCCTACTATGTACATTCCCTTAGGGATGCTTATCTGTCTAACATAGATGCCATTAGTAAACGAGTGTTCTAATGGACATTCTTCTGTATCGCCTATGGTAGCGCCTGGTTGAGCTCTTATCAACGCCTCAAAGTCAACAATGTTTTCACGCACTGTTGCTTTATTTGTGTCAATATTTTCTAACTCGGTACTGTTCATTGTTACAAATGTACATATTATCCTGATATTAATGAATAGGTGTTGTGAATTAGGACTGAAAATAAATTTACCCTAACCGTGTCATTGTTTTCAATTTGCTGTATTAGGTAGGTACCTCTAAGCCTTTGGCCGTTCATTATTGGGTTTGTGACATTTGGTGTATTTAAGTCCCTTGCGTAGTCTGCGTAGAAGACTCCCTCCTTTGGTCTAAACCTTCCCTCTAGTAGTCTGCTGGCCATTCCAGTTGAGTAGTTAGCGTTAGCAGGGGTTGTTATGTCGGTGTCGTTAGGACTTGTCCATATCTTGTTGCTGTTGACTCCCATCCAGTCAAATGTCTTTACCATTTCTGGGTTGTTGTTAACGACAAATTTAATTTTGGATCCGTACTGTACACCATAGAAGTTGCATCTAGGAGCGGCACTGTCATTATGAACGTACATTGCCCCATCCTTATAGGATATGAGAGTGAGTGCGTTTGAAACGATGTAGTCGCCAACATAGGACTGAAAACTACTCCACCTGTTGTTCCTTGTCCCGTATAGGATAGTCTCGCTGTTGAAGTTTGTAGGGATTGTGTTCTCATCGCTGAATATAAAGTTTACTGTCTCGTTGTAGTTGTCGCTGTCTGCGTAGACAAATATCTTGTCATTGCCTCCTGTGTTTCTCATCTCCTCCGCCTTGTTCTTAAAGTAGGTGGCCATCTTGTAGCCACTTATTGGGAACATGCCGTTGGCACTGTCTTGTATTACTGCACCATTGTTTATGTCGAAGAAATATATCTGCCTGTCGTCTTTACAAACGCTCTCAGGGTTGGCGCATCCGTAGTCAAGGTTGCTAGGGTCTTTTGTTCCTATAACTTGGTTAACTAAGGTTACGTTCTGAGTACCATCGGCGTTAAATATCATCTGTCTATTGACGTAGATACTTGTCACTTTTTTTGTTTGTAAACACTTTAAGGTGTAGCCAATGTTGATAATCTTGTTTATTGGACCATGGTTGGTCTGCAAGGTATCGTAGTCATTCCCGCCAAACGATAGTAAATTGTTAGTTAGCGTGTCTGCAAAGTATCGGCCCCCATATCTAAGTTGCTGTGCGTGCTGCTTGGTTTTTTCATTTCTAACACCTTGCACCCTGCTGTAGTCAAAATTGCTACTCTCGTAGAAATCTGAAAAATCCTGACTTTCAACAACAGCCGCTACATCATGGAAATATCTTCTATAAACATAAGTATCCCCCCTTGTTAATTTTATGGTTGCTGGAATTGTATGCGCTGCGTTTTGATTAGAGACGTTTCCTGAGTGCCTTCTCTTTGAAGTATGTGGTTGGACAATTGAATATATTTCGCCTATTTCAAAATAAAATTCATTTGCTGGTTTAATGTTTGATTTATAAGCAAAATATTCAACAGTTGCCCCTTCAAAAGTTTGAATCGCCATGTTCCCAATAATATTGGCAGGGTTAAAGCTTCTTACAATAATTTTTTTATTTGTTACATCCATTGAGACAACTTCCACCTCAACGTAAGTGCCGCAATAATTTTCTGCATTTGAAATAAACCTCAATCTGTCGCCTTTTTCAAATTGGATATTTACAGATGTTACTACTTTGTCGTTTTCTATATAATTAAATAAATAAGTACAGTCTAATTCGTATCCAGTTGTCACTGGCCTTGGTTCACCTTTTAATATAAACTGAACATATTTGCGAAGATTATTTTTAGCATAAACTATTTGATAGGTTTCAGCCCAATCAGGCGGTATGTGATTAATGCTTATTTGAATGTCTGACTGATAAGCATTAGTGGTAACAAGAGGAGGGGGAGTAGCTGGCAATAAAAAAAATTCAGGCAATGTTTTTACATAAATTTGCATATCTGCGTTTGTGACAACGCCGCCGTCTCTATTTGCCTTGTCGTAATAAACTATGCCATACTTATGGTAGGCCCCTCTTTTGTTGCTTGTTACTTTTGTAGTAGGAAGTATTGATTGTAAAAGAAATATATGTGTAAATGTCTCAAATATAATACCCGATGAAGGTTGTGCTGAAGGAATTAAGGATTGCACATCGTTTAATTGATTCATAAATACTGGCCCAAGCCCTATCAAATAATTAAAAACACCATCCCTTAAGCTAGTTGGATAGTTTGAAAGATCGTATTCTGAAACCGTATAGTTTACATCTGCATCTATATTATATTGAGGTTGGCCAGCAATATTCTGTTTAATATTAAATGTAATATACATTCCAACAGCAATGTCCCCTATGTCATTAGGGAATGACAATACTTCTTTAAATGGTGGCAAAAAAGAAGTTGCATAAAGCTTAATTGCTGTACTTCCACCATTTAATGGCAAAATTGTATTCCCTGAAAAAAAAGATACTTTTGGTTCAGGGTTTTGATACCCTTCGGTGTTGTTTGCGTAAACTAACCTATTGCTGTCAATTATTTCTTGCGTTTCTGCTAATAACGGAACTGCGTCAAAGTTTGTATCGGTGTCTGCTACGTCAACAGGAATTAAAACCCTGTCGTTGTAAAAATTAAAAATTTGATTACTATAAAAAGGTGTTGTCCTTTCATTGTCCTCGTTAAATAATTTAATCGACTCGTCTAATCTAGCCCATGTTCCTAAGTTAGTAAACCTAAATGCTATATCGACAGCTTTTACTGTAGAGTGCCCTGTATTATAAGTTACGGCTAAATAATTATTTTGAACACTACTTGCAAATGTTCCTAAAATATTTTCCTGCCCGTCAGGCAAAGAAATATAACTACCTGTGCTCCACCTGCTTTTTTCGTTGTCGTCATATATCCATCTATAAATTACTTGAATCATAGAGTTCCTTATGAAGTTTGTATTTCTTGTAGCGTCCCTGCCTAATAATATATCTGTTTTATTTACAGGGGCATATTTAATAGAATCGATAAATTGAATCTTTTGTTCTTCAGATCCCGTTGCTATTAAATTGTCATAAGGGATGTTAACCACGCTAGGAGGCAACTGTAGCATAAAGTCCTTAGCCCTCTTAATATTAATCTTGCGTGGGCTTACGTTGCCGTCCGTCCATGTTAATATGTCGTCTAAGATATTGCTAGAGTGTATCTTATTAAATTCTGTGAACCCTAAAAAGTCTGTTGTGAATGGTATTCCTGTTACAGGCAGTGCCGCCTTGGGGGCTAGTATCTCCTCGATAACATTTGTCTCGCAGAAGTAATGAAGTATGGAGTGCGCTCCATTTTCGTTCCAAATATAATTAATGACGGCGTTCCTTTTAATGTCCCTCAACGCTCCTATGCATTTGTTTCTACCCGCTGGTAGCGTGTACGAGACAAGTCTATTGCCTTGGGTATTTACCTGTGCGCCAATCTCCCTTGTACCACTTATTAGGTTAAGGGCATATAAGTAGTCCGTGTTAGGGACCACCCTTGGGTCATCATCGCTGTTGAGTCCAAGTGTGAATAGTATTTCGTCTGTAAAGTCACTCATTATCGTTTAATGCTTTGGCTTAAAGTGCTGTAGAATGAGTCTAGGAATTGATCCATGGTGAATGAGTTTTCCAATCTTCTCAACGCGTTTAGCTCTGTGTTGTAGAGCTGCTCCATGTACTGTCTTTCGCTAATGGCAAGGTTGGTGTTATACACGTTTGTTTTCCAGTGCAGGTAAGCCTTAATCGCAGGTACCGCTTTCCTTGGGATAGGGCTACCTCCTGCCATTACTCCTGAGGAAACGTATTCCAAGATAACCTCGTCCGTAGGGACATTGCCGTTAAATATGATTCTTTGGTTAGGCTCGTCTATCTTGTAGTAGGCCATATTGAATCCTCCGCCTACTGAGTAGAACGCTGTCTGTAGGTATCCATTTCTCCAAAATGGTGCGTAGTAGTACCCACCAAAATTGGTTAGGTCTGTAGAGTCTACGTTTTCAATTGGCTGCTCGCATATGGTCTCTGGGCGGATTGGTACAATGTTGTTATTCATTGTAAGTGTCCAATACCTATTGTTAATCCTAACGCCAATCTTACTCATTGTAATGAAGTCGCTAGGAAGTCTTGCAATCTTAGTGTCAGGGTCAACCGCCAAGAAAGCTACCTCAACGGAGTTAAGGTTGAATATTCTTATGTCAGAAAAACCTTCGATAGCCATCTGTAGGTACCTTTCGTAGTTGACAATACTTTGCTCGTTCTTTTCGTTCATGAAAGACTTTACAACTGTATTGAGGGTGACGTATGAGGTGATTCTTTCTTCTTCCATTATTTTTGATTTTGTTCAGGGGTGTTGTCGTCTGAGATATCGCTTGGGTTTTTGCCCATCATTATCTGTAGCATAAACTGGAATATCTGACCCGTGTCACCGTCTGGTATGTTTATAAAGTCTTCGCCTTCTAGTTCTTCAAACTTAACGGCTAGTTTCATCATTACCTCGGTCCAACAATCGTTTATGTTACCGCTGAAGTAAATGTTTCTTCCTTCTAGGGTGTAGTAGATTAACCCCATGGTATTAACATCAAGTCCGTCCATTAAGAACGTGCCTAGCTGCCTTCTAGGGATAAACGCTGTGCTCTCCTCCTTTGAGGGACATACTAGTCTTACACCTTGGTTGTTGTTTACAGAGAATATCTGGACAGGAAGCTCTGCGTATAGTTTGTTGCGTCGCTCGTCCTTTAGTATTGGCTGGAAGTATGCCTTTGTAAACTGGTCGTACTTCCAATTGTACTTACCCTCCTCGTCGGCCTTCTCGTCCTTGTAGGTCTTACTAGAGTTGAAGTATGTGTCTATTGCTAGGCCAAGCATCTTTTCTATAACACGAGGGTCGTTGACCTGTCGTATCTCAGGGGGCGCAGAGTTTGCACCTTGGAGGAATATCATGCCAGCATCAATTAGGTTATTCTTGTTCATAGTTATATGCCGTCTGTTTTACGTTTTTCGCTTCCCTGTAAGTTTAGTTGGTCTTTTAAGTTTCTTGCTGCATACCCTAGTATTAAATTAGCTATGTCGGTAAGGTTTTCTTGGCCCCACTCAAACTGAGTCGAGCGCAAAGAGTCATAGACATATGCATCGTTTACTATTGTTATAGCCCAAAAAGGTGTGGCAGGAGTCCTTAGATATGTAAAGTCAACAAACGCTAAGTCTGTTGGGTAGTACTGCATATAAGTGTCGTAAAACACCATGATAGGATAAGTCTTGTCAGGGGCTGTTATGCTGTTGTTTAACGCACTTCCAAGGTTGGCGTCCCTTACAGGGGTTACATCCTTTGTCCCGTATCTAATAGAGCTGTAGTGGACGTAGTCGCTTGGATACAAGGCCTGTCCGTTTACATCTACTGGAAGACTTGGTAGGTCTCTGCCTCCCTTAAATTGTTTAAACTTTCTTAGTCTGTCTGTTATCAACTGAGTGTTCTCGTAGTTAATAGGTGCGGATGGTTGCCCTACCTTGTATTGTTCTGGTAACCCAAAGTTAAACTTAAAGTACTCTAGGTTAGCCCAACCACACGCGAGGTTAAACTCGTCTTGGTTGAGAGTGTTTCCAGATTGATTCTTATTAAGTTCAAATTGGACAAAATTATATATGTCGTTGATATTTTCCATATCTTATTAAACGTACCAAGTTGGAATTTGACCCAAGTCAATGTTTCCAGCAGGAATGCCTGCTACCCTTACAGGTACAGATGGTGTAACAACTATAGGTGTGGATGGGACTGTAACTGTAACTTGTGGAGCTGCGGCTATGTGCCAAGAAATGGTTACCAAACCCGAAGCATCAACGCTTCCCCCTCCTATTGTTGGACTACCGCTACCTAGTCCTACTGTACATAAAAATGGTATTTCAAAACCTGGGGCTCCATAGCTTCCTAGGTCTACAATAGTTACTGCAACAGCCGAAGCACCACCGCCATTGGCGGCAACGCCTCTAACACTTACTGATCCATCGATAACATTTGTTTTTACTTGTACAGGAGAAAAAGTTGCCACCGTGTTTGTAAAAGGAGCAGTAAATACACTATTAGAAACAGTCGCATACGCTGCCTTGGCTTGATTTATCCACTTGCCGCTTCCTAGGTCATACATCAATAGGTCTGACTGGTCAAGACCCGCTGTAGTTATATCGACATCGGTTAGCCCTGTTAAAGCTGTTGCTGTATTAAAAGGTATAAACTTGCTTGTGGCTGTGTCCCATTTAATACTTTGATTGTTTGCTATAGAGCTTGCATTTACATCCGCCAATGAGAGCAATAAGTTTTGAGCGTTAACCCAATTAGCGCCATTGTATCTTAATATGTCGCCTGTTGTAGCTGTTGCAATGATAACGTCGGTTAAATCATTTAATGCGTACGACACAATTTTGAATTTAAATGAACCAATTCCACTAGCGTCGTAGTACATCATCATATCATTAACCAATCCTGAATCATCGACGTCATTTAACAATACAAGGCTAGTAGACATTGTTCCAGGAACCCACTTTGTTCCATTCCAAACTAAAGCTTGACTAGGGACTGGGGCCGTTGTAGATGTATCGACATCGCTTAATGCATTAACGCTTGTACTTCCAATTCTTGTATCAAAGGCAGAATTAAACCATGTTGAACTTACCCCTATTGTAAATGTAGTAGTGTTTGACCCGAAGGGAGTATTTGACGTAATTGTTAAGCTGCCGCCTGGGGAAGTTATTTCAATTATAAAATCGCTTCCTGCAACATTTCCGCAACATCCTACCACTTGGACAGGCGTGTTGTCGTTACAGTCTAAGCAATCACAACTACATCCACAGCTAGCTGCAATTGTAGTTATCTGAGATAAAAAGTCTGTGTAGTTAGTTTCTCCGCATTTTTTACCTAATTGATAAGAGTTTAACAAGGCCAATGCCTTTATAAGCAAAGGCTGTAATGTGTTTATTGCGTAAGAAGGGGCTGTTACTAAAGATTCTGTGTACTTGTTTGTAATGTTTCTTAAACAAGCGTATATCTGACACTCGTCAGCTGTTCCGCTTACTAAGAACTCTTCTACAATTCTTAACGTGCTTATTGTAGTTATTAATCCGCTAGTAATTGTAAAACTTGCGGTAAATACATCAGTCCATGTGCCCGTCCATATTGGGGAAATTGTTAATTCTTGTAGTGGGCTAACAATGTCGGCAATTGGGACTAGCATTCCGTCAGGATAGTGAACTGTGTGCAACCTAGTTACAACCGCTTCGGTTGGATAAGCCGTAAGGTCCGTAATTGTCATGCTTGAGCAGCAAGAATCTTCAACCCATCCTAAGCATGGTGTTGGGGCTGTGTATGTGTAAGCCTGTGTAAATGTGTTTACAGCAACGGTGTTTACTGTAAAGTAAAATATCGCATAACTAGTTAAAACGCCTAACGCTGGGCTTGAAGTAAATGTAACAGTTGTTATGTTGGTGCCTGCGCTATATACTGCGCTTGTAACTGTAAGGTTTATAATTGTTAAATCAATGCACTTAAACGCAGTTGCAGACGAGTCGTTTATTTTAGTAGCCCAATTACCTGCAAGCTCTACTGTAGTTGTAGTGTTGCCTATAATAGGTACATTTTGCTGCTCATCAGCAAGGTTCATTGTATAAGTAAACAAATAGCTACCTGTAGGCAACTTACCGTTAACTAACGCATCTGCAAGGGGAAAATTAGCAGATGTTGGACTAGTGCCGTATGTAATGTCGGGGGAAACTAGGCTTATATTATTGTGAAATATTGTTCCATTTGGGGCAATTGCCTTCAAATTACCTAGTTTTGCATTAGATGCAACACCCGTGTAGTTAGACGTATCTGTAAAGTTAAAGACCTTGGTAGAAGCTGTTAAATCAAAGTTTACGGCTATCAAAAGATTGCTATTGTTCATTGCATTGGAGTTATTCCTTGCAAAGATAAAATTTAATCACAATATTTTGCAATTAATTTTAAAAGGCGTAAATAGGCCCTATAAGTCGTCAAGGCACCAAATCGGCGTCTGTTCCCCGACGTAACTGCCTGCCACATTGTAGTCGAAGTACTCCATAGCGTCCTCCTCTGGCATGTCCCTGCACAGGATCTCTATGCACTTTGATTTAGAGTAGATAAGTCTCATTGTCCCCTCGTCTATTCCAAGGATAGCCTCGTCAAACCCGTCGGCTTTTAAAATTTGTTCCTCTGGGAACCATTCAAGTATTTTGTCTAACATATTATTATTTATTTTTCTTCTTCTGTTTTCCCTAGCAATACATATAGGCTAAACTTTCCTTGCCCTTTGCCAAAAATATTTTCTCTATATGACCAATGAACCTCAACTACACAAATATCCCCTGTACCTGTGTAATAATTAATATTACCAATTAATTTGCATATTAAAGAGTCACTTATTATGTCGCCAACTCTTGGAGGCGTAGGAAAAGGCCAAATACATTCAATGCTATCTGTTATATAATCCCCGTTGTGGTCTTTAAACCCATTGCAGTAATAAAAATCAATTTCCATACGGCAAACATAATGCTTTATTTTGTACTAACAAATTTATTTTCATAAAAATAAAAAGGCCGCTTTTTACGGCGACCCACTTTATAATTATACCCATGAAAAATTTATTTGTTTTCAGCTGCTTCGATTAGGGCTACAAGCTTGCTGTAGACGTCCTTCTCGTAAGTCTCTAAGTAGACGCCAAGCTTAACGATTGGCTTCTCAAAACCGTCAGAGTCCTGCCAGCACCATATAACCTCGTCAGTTTCTACCCATCTAAATTCTTTCTTAGAGGGTACCTGCTTGATAATATCATACTTAATGGCAAGGTTAGCAATGTTTTCTTTTTCTATTTTTACGTCTGTGGCAATTCTCTCTGGCTGTGTTGCGTCAAGGAATGCTATCTTAGCAGACGATCCAAACATTTTAAACTCTTGGTCTATTTGTATTCTTAACCAGTCCTCG
>TARA_R110000868_G_scaffold112527_2_pt1 | contig 29927 bp, 42 predicted proteins | sample TARA_R110000868 | Tara Oceans TARA_R110000868 (sample SAMEA4397489) | marine metagenome | biome: Polar Biome; feature: [SRF] surface water layer (ENVO:00010504); material: water (ENVO:00002006), including particulate matter (ENVO:01000060) such as... | depth 5 m | reverse complement strand
ATGTCTTCCCTCATTTGGTTACTTACCCAAAGCAGTGCTGTAAAGGCTATTAGAGCACTGCTAAAGAATAGATAAGCTATGTAGGGCATTTAAACTAGCCTTTTTGCTACAAATATAGAGGTAAACAAAAACAATGCTAATATTAACCAAGCTAAAGTGAGATTCCCCATCTTCCCGATATTTGAATCATTTAGGTAGTATTCAAAAAAAATAGGTTTCATGAATTTGCGTAAATTTCTTTTCTTGTAGTTATACCAATCCTTAGCATATAGACCCAAGCAAATAAACAAATACAAACTATGTAAACAAAAAACTACTATCGTACCGCCTGCGAATAATTGTCCTGATTGCATTTAAAATAACCCCCCAATAGTCATGTTAGGCTTGTAGCTCCCTGAGTAATCCAATAGAATAGATTTAGGTTGCTCTTTTGGTGCTGTCCCTAGATATACTGATGTTGCAAGCACTTTTTTAGGTACGTGCTGTTCAGCTACAATTTCCATTAGGTCTAGGTCTTCAAGTGTTTCTCTTAAATCTTGGCCTAAGTCCTCGTCAATATCGTACCCAGCATTACGCATCATAGCGTGAGGATCAATTTCTACTTTCTTTCCATCTACAATTCTGTGAGTTAAACCGCCCTCGTCACGTTCTCTTATTGCATCCTCTTGAGCAAGTACGCTTATAAGTGATTCATAGGAGTTGGGTGATATAACTGGAACCTCTACCCCACTGTCAGCTGTGAATAGGGGAAATTTCTTTACTAAGTCTCTAAAGTCCCTTACTTGCCTTACAAATATTTCTCTTGTGCCGTTCACAGTGTCCATTGATTGCAAGAACTCTCTACTAAAGCAAGTCATTATATCCATAAAGGCGTATTCCATAGCCTCGTAACGCCTATCTTCAGGCTGTTCGTTGGCTGTGTGTAGTGTTGAGATATGTTCAGAAAGCAAAGGGGTGTCATTCCCCTTTGTGGCTAGTATGCTACTCATTGCCTCTTACCTCTTCTAGGTTGATTAGGGATTCTTTCCAATCTCCACCGTAAGGGAGGATTAATTGCATAATAAATTCGTTCCCCTCGTTTGTCCAATGAATATTTTCTTTAGGGTTTGCAAATGACTTAGAAAGGATGGGTTTATGTTCATGGAGGCAGTATTCCCCATCCCCATCTTTAGCGAGCCACTTCAACTTAGGGTCAATGTATTTCACAATATCCACTAGAGCGCTCTCTAGGTCGTGAATGTTTCCTGTTGTTTCCATTTTGTATCTCCTTGATTGCGTTTACCACAATATAGAAACTCTGTATTAAATAACAAGGGTATTCTATATCTTTTATTATTCTTTTGAAAATTTAATTAACTGCTTAGACTTCTCAATTGCAATTACTTTTAATTTCTCTATCCAATGAGGCGGTACTTTTAAATCACCCTTGATAACCTTTCTTAGGTTCCTTGATGCTGACAACCCTAAAAGTCTAGCTGTTTCTGATTGCCCTCCTAAGAGGGTGCAGATTTCTTTAAATTCTTCTTTACTCATTCAATACCCCGCATAACAATACTCATGTATTATCCCCTTACCATCAGGATAAAAGTTATTTTCAAAGCCCCACTCACAAATAAAGTTAACAGAAATTAAATCGGTGCATTCGTAAACTTCACTATCAATTATTATATAAATCATAAATAAACCCCATTTAAGGGGCTCCTTTTCTAACGACCAAAACGGAAGGAAATTAAACACTCAGAAAAAGTTGCTCTCGAGTTCATACCCGAAGCTTTTAAATTTAAAACTTCGTTATTTTCAATATAGTCAACACTCCAGTTACACTCACCGCTAAAACTCTTAATAAATGCTTTCATCGCTTCAAAAGATGTTGTAGTTGCTTTTTCTGTTTTGTTTACTGTGATGTTGTAAGTTGTCATAATAATCTCTTTTGTTCAAGGTGTGCTTGATTGCCCTCCCTTGTTATAACAAAGATAACCTATTTCTAGGTTAATCAAAGGGTTTTTATAAAGAAAATTAAAATATATTTATTTCTTTTGTGTCCAATAGAAGCCCTTAGCCTTTGCTTTAGGGTCATTGAGCACCCTATAAATATTTTTAGCACTACAGCCCACCGCTTCAGCACACTCTTCTATCGTCTTAAAAGTGGCTATAATGTCACCTTGCAGGCCTCTTTGCTGTATTCGTCTTGGGATTGTTGGAGGTCTAACTTGGTTCCCTAGTATTACCCATTGGTTTCCATTCTTTTGAGCTATAATTTTTCCTGAGTTAATCAGTTGTTGAACTCTTGTTCTTGTGATTCCGTTCTTTTTTGCAAATGTTGTTACTGAATCCATTATATTCCTTTCGTTTCAGGGTAAAAGTAATCAAGTAAAGTTCCTTGAACATATCTTATCAAATAGTCTTCCCCTCCCTTACTTGCTCTTATGTAGTTCATTGCTTGCTCTATGTTGAGATTTCTTATTTTATCTGCTGAGGGCTTCCTAAAGGCTATTTTTTCCACTTTAGGAATGTGAGCAAATGATACAGGCGTTTTTACTTTCCTCCACCTCTCCCCTCTCATTCTTTGCCAGCCGTTTTCGTACTTGTAGTAGCCTATGAATTGAGGTTTAATTTCTCCCTCAAAAGGGTAGCCCAAAATTGTGCTGGGGTCTTCTGCTGGGTCGTATTCCCAAATAGGGGTGAATTGAACATTCAAAACTTATCTTCAGGAAGTGGTACATTGTAATTGTAGTAATCCCTTAAATATTCTATGATCACAAAGATGTAGTTTGCAAACTCGTCTACTTTCATTGTAGTTGTGGATTGTGGGACTCTAAAACTTCCCTCTTTTGTTTCCACCTCTACTGATAGGAATTTGAGCCTGACAGCCTCATGAGCTTGTTCATGGTTTACCAACTTGATTCCTACATCGGCAAAGGCTTTAAATACACTTGGAATTACTACGCCCCAATAAAATCGGTTTGCTCTGTTTCTGCGTGTATTTTTCCACTCCTTAACGCTAATTTCTACCCTTTTTCCATCCAGCTCCCTGAGTGCATCAAGAGTTTCCCAAGCTTTATCAAGGTGCAATACTCCCTGCTCTATGTTTCCAAGTAGTTTAGCCATTCAATACAGCCCTTTTTATTTCAGCGTGTGTTTTCCCATTGAGCGCACTATGTAGCCATTTACAGCCGTTAAAAGCCAGCGTGTAAGCAATTAAGCTATACCCTACGCTAGAAAGTCCGATTTCAATGTTGTGAGTATTGAAAAAAGTAATGATGTATGCTACTATTGAGATTCTTAAAAGGTTTTTCATGTTCTGTCTACTTCCTTTTGAGTGTTAGAGGTTCCCCCCAAGGGAGCCTCTTTTATTTTATCTGTTTTGGTATTTTTTTTCCAGATCCTGCAATCCCCTTTTTTTATCAAGGGCTTTGCGTTTTGCTTCTACTTGCACCTTGTTTGCTTGTACTTGTAGCTTGTAGGTGGATAGGTTAAACATTTACGCCTCTAAAACTGAAAGTGAAGCGTTAAATTTGTTGATACACGCAATAGACAAAACTTGCATAGCTTCACGCATTTTCTCATTCCAACGTGACTCCATGAAATCTCTCATTTCAATCATTTCAATTTTTGTCATGTTGCTTGCTGTATTTCTAAGTTGCGTTGCGTTCATCTTGTACCCCTTAATTGCGTTGTTGAGTTAATTATAGAATAGTAAATTTAAATAACAAGGGTTTTCTATTAAATAATTAAATTATTTTGAATCTATTACTTAAATCGCTAGCTAATTCGTCTAGATATTCCTCTATTACATCTAGTTCTACCGTTACATCTGCTAGGATTATCTTGATTAACTCTTTTCTAGAGTAAATTATCTTATCAGGTGATTCTGAAAGGATAGCTTTATCAAATGTGGTTGGGTAAAGCCTCCCTTTACTTAGTTGTTCACGTTCTTCTTTTGATGTTGTTATTAGGTTTTTTTTCTTAGTCATGGCATCGCCCTTTTATATCGTTAATTATTTTGATTGCTTCTAGTCTGTTCTTTGTTTTGAAAACTTCTTTATATCCCAAGCTCTCCTCTTTCACCTGCACAATCCAAAACTCCCATATCTTTAGGATTCTGAAACGCTGGGGTCTCATTTTAAAGCTCTTGATATTAAGATTTTCTCTAGCCACTCCTTAGCAGTATCTAATGCCATGTGAGTAACTTTTATTTGTGGTTTGCATTTGTGTGATTCCCCTACTACTTCTGAACAAGTAGGGCATTTATGGAGCCCTAGTGCGCCCCTCATACCCTCAAGCCCTCTTTAGTTCCCTTTTTATTACCTAAACTTATAACTTTGTCCCTTAGTTCGTCTACTTGGTACCTTAGGCATTTTATTTTTTCATAATCATCTTTCCCTATCTCCCTGAGTTTTTCAAGTATTGCGTTGTCGTAGCTCATTAGTCTGTTTACTACCAAGACTTCTGTTATTGTTTCTAGTGCTGTTTCAAATTCTTCTCTGTTGTTAGTATTCATTCCCAGCCCCTTATTTCACAAACTTCTCTAAATACATCTAAGTAATCTTCCCTTGTGCCAGTTTCATCACATAGAGTTTCATAATCAAAAAGCTCTTTCCTAAACTTCATTTTCCAATAATCATATTCATCACCCCAAGCTTCCGCTTCATTATTACTTGCTATCTCTTCATATTTCTTTATTAAATCTTTTTTGCTTTTTAATATTTCGTCATTCATTCCAAACTCCTGTTGGTGGGTTAAATGTAAAGTCTGCTGTACCTATGGCACCCTCCCTGTTTTTCCTTACAAACACCATAGCTTCTTGATTTTGCGTGTTTTGATCACTTGGTTTTTTAGAATACATCTCAGGCCTAAACACAAATAAAACTTTGTTTGAATCTTGCTCAATAGCCCCTGAGCCTCTTAGGTCTGACAGCTTAGGCGTTGGGTCTTCTCTCTTCTCAACCTCCCTGTTAAGTTGGGCTAAGATTAGAATCACAACTCCACACTCCATAGCTGTCTTTTTTATCTCACGACTCAGGTGCGACAGTAACTCTTCACCTCTTGCCTTTAGTTCTTTCGGCGCCGTTAATAATCCAAGGTAATCAATTACTATAAGTTCAGGCTTCAAGGCTCCTGTAGATTCTGCCTTGTGTATCTCAGTTTTTATTTGGATTCTAATCCACTCAACTGTCATTTGTGACGATTCAAATATCCTCACATTTGTTTCTTTGAAAAAATCAATACTAGATTCACACCTTTGTAAAACTTCATAGCCCTCTTTTTTAGCACTCTCAACACTCCTAATAGGTATTGAGGTATCTTGTGAGATGAGCCTAGACAAAACATCTTTGTCATTCATTTCCATACTGAACACCATACTTGGAAGCCCCATTTTGGCTCTACCTGTTACAAGTTGCAAAGCAAAAGAGGTTTTACCCATAGCTGGACGAGCGCCCAAAGTTATCATTTGTCCAGCTTGGAAGCCTCCACCCATGGTGTAATCAAGTTCACTTGAGCCACTTTTAATAAAAGGATGGTCTGAGTGTAAAAGCTTATGCCTCATTTCTTCATAACAAGAAGCCCCACTTTTAAGAACTGACTTATCACTAGCAAGGCCCATAAGAGCGTTTTTTATTTCTGCTAGTGTATCATTATCAAAAGATGATGAAAGTTCTTTGAGCGCCCTAAAAACAGCCTTTTTTTCAATAATAGAGCATAGTTCTTCTAAATGCCATTCATAAGAAGCCGTTGAGAAGTGACTTTCCACTATTTCCATGATTTCTTGTTGTGAAGCACCCACCTTTGAAGCACTTGCCATTATGGAGCCTATACCAACTTCTACACCCTCACTAAAAAGCTTTTGACAAGTATAGAAAACAGCCTTTGCGCCTAAATCAAGTATATCGTTATGCTTTACTCTTGCTAGTATCTCAACAGCACTATAGTCCCCTGTAGGGTTTAAATCTAGGGAGTGTATCAAAGCGCCAGCTAAGTATCTCTCGTGCGCCTTAGAAGTTTCTAGCATATTCAGAAGCCTTTTTTGAACCTATAGCGGTGTTGGTTAGTGGTTTTGGATTGCCTTGTTTAGTTTTACCTTTCGCTTCCCACCTTATGAGCCTAGCTTTCAAACTCCAGCTTGTTTGTTTTTCAAACCGCATCTTTTTGTCCTTTTTGCCGTGTTCTGACCAATAATTAAAAAACTCTAATAGCAAAGGCCTACCAAATTTAGGTTCAAACTCTTTCAAGTCTAGCCCAAATTCAGTCTTTCTTGTTTCAATAACTTTTTTGACAGTGTTGGAAACATCGTTTTCAATACCATTCTCTTTATTTTCTTTCTCTTTCTCTTTCTCTTTCTCTTTCTCTTTCTCTTTAGGGCGTACACCATCTGTACTTGTACTGTCTATGTTCGGTACATCTTCCGTAATAGTACCTTTCTTATTCCTAACAACTACTGGTATTGTTCCGTCTTTTATTGGGTAACGATAAGTTGGATGTTTAATTGTTTGATGCTTTAGCCAAGCCCTTATTTCTAAGTAGCTGTTACCATCAATAGTGTATTCTATCAATAAATCAGTATCACAAAGTTCTTTAATCATAGATTTAACATCTACAGAATCCATTGGGAAAATTTGACACTTCAATGTAACAGCCTTGTTTGGTACAACTCCACTATCATCTGCAAACGACCACAAGCCAATATAAAAAAGGCGAGTTTCAACTTTCAAATTAAGTATGTCTTCACTACTCCAAAACTCAGGCTTTATCATTCTATTGCGTGCCACATCAAACCCCTAACAACCTTTCAAGCTTTTCTTTTTGTTCAGGGCTGGCGTTGTCAATTTCTCTAAATGCCAAAGCTTTAAGCCAACCGCCTAGAGTAGAAGCGTGGGCTATCCTTTTAGAAAAGATTGCCATAACTTCCTTTTGCTCTAAGCTCATTGAAAGCTGTACTTGTGTTTTTTTATTATCCATTAAATATCCTTTGTTAGTGATATTACAAGAATAGCTTAATATTTCACTTTTCACAATATTTATTTAAAAATAAATGAAAGTTTAAATAATTTTTAAATAAAACCCTTGTAATCCTATTTTAGAATTCTATACTTTAGAAAACGCAATCAATACCAACTATTCGGAATTACCCAATAGTTCAATCAAGGAGAAACAATGTTGAATCAAACGCAAATCAAAAAGAACCAAGGACTAGCTAAGGCTCAGAACCCTACCCTAGTTAAACTGCTTAAAGAAAAAGGGGTTATGTAATGACTAACCTAGAAACGCTAGTTATCAAGCAAGGCAAACAGATAGAAGCCTTGGAGTGGTTCTTTGAGTATGTAGATTCTACATCTACCCCATCAGTAGAGGGCGCAATAGATAAGCTGGACCACTTTGGGGTAAAGAGCCACAAAAGAGAATTAATCAAGCTTTGGGAACGACAAAACGATATTGAGTGGAGAGAAGACTAATGAATGAATCACAAATAGCCCAAAGAATGATTGATCGTAACCCTGAGTGCAAAAAAGCAGTTTTAGAACAAGGCACTTGGGATGTTGTAACGTGGGGTGAGCGAGTTTACACCTTTGCAGATGGTAGCACACTAAAGGAAAAAGCATAATGGCTAAAAAAGAAGAAAAAGAAGTTAGTTCCAAAACAGAACCTACTCCTAAAAATGTTTACGCTTGCTTGAATAAAGTACAAACTGAATTGAACGCCCCTAAGAATCAAACAAACGCTTTTGGTAAATACAAGTATAGAAGCTGTGAGGATATTTTAGAGGGTGTTAAGGGGCTTCTTAAAGAGGTTGGTTGTGTTATTGTAATCAGTGATACAATAGAGGCCATTAACGACCGTATCTATGTTAAAGCTACAGCTAAATTTATCTCAATGGAAACAGGCGATTTAGTAGAAAGTACAGCTTTTGCAAGAGAATCACTTTCTAAAAAAGGTATGGATGATTCACAAGTAACTGGAGCCACTTCTTCATACGCTAGAAAGTACGCGTTAAACGGCCTACTACTTTGTGATGATTCAAAAGATGCTGACTCTATGGATAACTCACAATTAGGAACAACTCCCCCACCTGCTCAAAGTAATGATGGTGACGATAAAGAGTGGATGGATAACATAAACAAAACTAAAGCTATCCATTATGGCAAAGAAAAACAAATGACTGCTGAAGAAGTTATCAAAATGTCTAGAACTAAATACAAAGTAAGCAAGAAAATTGCTGAAGAAATCACTGAGGGTATGAAATGAATTTACAGCAAATAATCCAAGCTGAAAGAGATGTAATTGAGCAAGGAATAAGCATTGACCTAGAAACTGGGGAGGTGCTTTTTGATGAAACGCATTTGAACGAATTAGGGCTATCCAAAAAGAATAAATTCCTAGCTATGGGTAAAATGATAACTGAGAAGACTAAGCTAGTTGCTGAAATCAAGGATCAAGCTAAGTCAATGGCAGAAAGAAAGAAGTCTTTAGAAAGTCAAATTGATAAGCTCAAAGATTGGTCTACATTCAATATCGGCTTAGAAGATGTATTTGAGGATGCTTTTATAAGGGTATCTTGTGCAAAGGGTTCGCCATCTTTGGACTTCTCAGAATCCTATGAATTTGAAAAGCTCCCAACTGAGTATATTTCTATTAAGCCTGCAGTCTTTAGTGCTGATAAAAAGAAAATGTTAGCTGACTTGAAATCAGGCACTAAGCTAGATGGTGTTACTCTAGTGCGTAAGCCAAGCTTGAGAATTAAATGAATGTTAAAATAATGGTAATGGTAGACGGACTTAAAACCTCCCTTGGAACTTTCAACAAGGGAACGCTTTTAAGTGATGTTACCGACAGCCCTAAGCTTCAAAAGTTAGCTTTGGCTGGTGATATTGAGTATTGCAATCCTGCACAAACTGGGTTGTTTGATTAAAAAGGAATGATATGAAAAAAATAATAGTAATAAGTCTTATCTTAATTTCATCAGTAAGCGCCTATGGTGATTGGCTAACAATGAATAAAACAGGTAGTCAAGCAATAGATTACACCTACGCTAAGTGTTTCTATAAACAAAATTTTGGTAACTTCACAGCTTCAATAGTCATAAAAGGTTCCCCCTTTTCTTGTCCTTATTCAATAATGTACAATCCCTTAAATAACTCTTGGAAGTAAAGAATGTCTAAAATTGAAGATTCAGTAATGGCTAAGATTTACAACAGGGCTATAATGGGTAAAGCAAAGTATGGTGTGACTATGGAGCGCACCGATTTAACCACATTGGACTGGCTTGTTCACACCCAAGAAGAGGCTATGGATTCAGCGGTCTATCTTGAACGACTTATACAAGATGAAAAAAAACGGCTTGAAAATGAAAGCTAAGAGAATAAACACCAACGCAATCAAAGGTAATACAATGACTAAAATTAAAATTAAAGATGAAAAATTTCAAAAAATGGATTCAAAAAATTATCAAGCTTGGAAGAAAACACCCCACATCGCAATAGATACAAGAAAGAAAACTTCTGCTCAGGAAAAAAGGAGAGAAGATACCAAAGTTTTTAACAGGTACTGTGAGGGGGACTTATGCAAAACAAAACAAGTAAAAAACATTGTGGATAACAAAGGTGAAGAGTGTAAAGCTTGCTACGCTGAAGAGTTTAACAAGATGCGAATAGGTAAAGCGCAAAACGATATTAGAATCCCCTTAGAATACTCTATAGCTTCAAAGGTTGCATTTTGAATTTTAGCCCTGACACACAAAAAACTTGGGACACCCTACTTGCTCACATAGAGCTTGTAGGCTCCTTTGAGTTTGCTAAAGAAATTTTTGCAATAATGGGTGTACTTTGGGCCATGTTGCTTTTGATGAAAATTTTTTTTTCCTTGCTCATTTGGTCAAAGCCAAAGCACCCACATCAAATACAAGGCCGTACATGAGTATCTTAGAAAAAGACAAAGGTTTAGCTTTTCCACGCAAAGAGAAGAAAAAGAAAGAACCCTCTTATCTCAAAGCAAAGCCTAAGAAGTATCAAAAGGCCAGCGTGTCCGAGGAAATGCTTCAGAACTATGCAGAAGAGGCGTGTATCAAGCATAATTTAGATTATGATCACACGCCCTCAATAGTTTACGAATTTCTAGCTAGTTCAAGTATGACACTAACTCCTGACATTAAATCTTACCTAATGGAGCTTTTAGTTGGACGGCCTGACTTAGTGATTGAGAAGCGTTTAGAGGGTACTGACTACACTCTACTGCTAAACCTAGAGCTTAAAACAGACAGCCCACAAAGCAAGCTAGGAACGAACCAAAAACGCTATTTAAGAATTAGGAACCACGCAATAGCTAGGAATAAGCTTGAAATAAATGAAGCGATAAAAGATATTTCAGATTTTGAACTAGATATTTAAACTATACTTTACTTATGACGCAATCACTTACACAAGAAATCAAAGAAGACAAATACTCTAGGGCTATCATTCAAGCTCTAGTTTCTCAAGTACATCTTGCTATTACGCAATTCAATGACGATTGTCAGAATCTAAATAAACACTCAAAACTAAATAGTGTAATAGATTCAGTAGTTGATTCTTGGTATAGAATAGAGGCCACTTATGACTTTAAATTTCAAAATAATTTTATTGAAAGTGCAATTTTAGGAGCTTGTGGGGATATAGTAAAAGGTACTTTCCACGACTTAGGATTAAACACTAACTCAAAGCTATCTAAAGAGCTTAATCAGTGGCTGTATGAGTAGAGAACAAGCTTGGGTAGATGTTTTCTTGAACAATACAGAGCATGAGCGTAAAACTAAAGGCGTTCAATCTGATATGATATTCAAAAACTCAATTAGATACGCAAATGATTTTTTAATAGAATTTGATAATACATTCAAAAAGGAAGAATAAAAATGACAGAAAATGACAACCAAACAGAACCAACAGCTTATGAAAAGTTTCAAGCGAACATTCAAAGAGCTAAAGAGTCGGCAGAAAGAATCACAAATAAGGCTTTGGAAGATAGGAGCCTTATTGAAGAAATGGATTTGGAGCTTGAAGAACTAGCTAGTGAGTTAGAGGGTAAAGAGTCTAAGCTTTTCGGTACTCAAGAAGAAATTGAAGAAGTTGAAACTAGGCTAGATGAAGACCCAAACAGCCCAACTTATAACCAGCATATCCCTGTTGCCTAGTCTTTGGATAAGTGGAACCTTTCCATCTAAAAAGAACTCTAAGCGTATTGTTCTAGGCCGTGGCCGAAAACCTACGCTTCTTAGTTCCAAAGATTATGTGGCTTGGGAAAAACAAGCTGTACTAGAATTCAAGGTAGGCTGGGACAATAAAACGATACTCAAATGTAAGTCTATCAATTATCAATTTTCTTTCCCTGATAAAAGGGTTAGAGATTTAAGCAACGCTGTAGAGGGTATTAATGATGCCCTTGTTTTAGCTGGTGTGCTCAAAGATGATAACTGGAAAGTAACAGGTGATATGATACTTAAACCTAGCCTTGCAGGTGTTCCAAGTGAGGTTGGGTGTCACATTACTTTTGAGGTTTTAGAATATGAATAGCTTACCAATATTCAATGATACCAACAAAGTATTGACAAATATTCAGCTTGTAGGTGCTATCGTAAATGGGAAAATAGGAGTTTATAAACTTTTTACGCCCAAAGCAAAGAAATAAACTATCTTGTAATTAATCACTGGTCTCCTTAAGACTTTGATTGCGTTAAAAGCCCTCTTCTGTAAAAAGTTGAGGGCTTTTTTTATTTATGGATTGAAAAAGTAGATTGATTCTACAAACTCGCTTGTAAATTCAATATGCACCCACGTAGGAGTATGACTGAACGCTTCTACTCGTTTGATACCATAAGTAGAGCCAAAGTTATTAATAAACGCTTGTAAGGGCTTAATATCACTTTCATCATAATGTTTCAAATCAAAAGCGTACCCAAACTTATGCGAACTTTTGGAAGCTCCTGTATTTGTGTGAATATCCCTAAGTCCACTTTCTGAATACCTACCGCCATTTGACCAATCATTGATTTTAAGAGCCTTTCCATAATCAGTTCTTAATTTGTCTAGTGATTGTAAAGCTTTTTCATCAAACAGCTTAAAAGCGTACTCTCCTAATTCGTCATAGGTCTTTGGAGTGACTAGCTCCTGAATAATAAAGTTTTTAGTCTTATAGTTATGATTTGGCATTCTGTCCCATTTCCTTTTCTAAAAGTTTTTCATAAGTTGAGATTTTGTGATTTTTAAAGTTGAAAAAGTCAGGAGTGCTAACCTCTAACATTTCACTTTGCTTGTGTTTAAATATTCTGAATATCCAGCCAAATATAAAAGGCATCTTTGTTACAGGATCGCTATCAATTTGAACCCTTAAGTGTAGCCCCCTTGGTTTTGCTCTAGGTAGCCACACTCTAGGGCTTCCAAACGTCACACACTCTGAGTCAATCCTGTATTTATCCCTTAAAAGTTGTTGCATTACCTGAGCAATTGCACCACCATAGCTATGACCACTTAAAACTACCTTGTAGCCTATTTCTTTAGCATGGTTAAGTTGTGGCAAGCAATAAGATGAAACAACCCTAGAAGCACTTAAAAAGCCTGAATGTAAATAACCCACCCCCTTTAACTTACTAGGGAAAATAGAAGCGTCTTTCAATAAATCTTCTAAATCATCAGTACCACGAATAGACAAGAACAATATTTTAGCTTCATTATCAAAGTGCCAAATCCAAGAGTCATTCTTATGAGTGTCGCCTTTAAGTTCATCAGTCAAAAAAGCCCCCTTATCGTATGATAGGGAGGCGTAAAAAACAGACTCAATAGCTAGGCTAAGTTTCTGATTGCGTTTCAAACGCTAGCAACTTCCAACGCTGGAACTTCTGCCTTTGATTCTTCTTCTTTTTCAATCTTCACTTTCTTAACAGGTTCTTCTTCTTGATGTAAAAGGTTCTTATCTAACCAATTTTCAGACCCATAGCATAAAGTTCTTTTGAAGCTAGAAAGTTTCTTTTCAAGATTCTGAACTTCAGTGGGCTGTCCATTGATAGCCTTAATCAAGTTATCAAGAATCATATCTCTTTGCGTTGTCCAATCAGTAAGAGTTGAATGAAGATATAGCTCTAAAGGTTTACCCTTATAAGTAAAGTCTTTCACTGAGTTTAACATAGTTTTACGAACATCAAGCCAAACAGCGTTGTATCTATGTGTAAGAGTTGGTATTTGGCCTCTTAACTCTAGGTCTCTCTCAATGTTCCTTATCTCATACCCAAGGCCATGAATAGCTTCTCTAAAGGCGTTCCTAAATGTCCTTACAGCTTGTTCATGCTTAACATCTTCAGAACCCTCAATAATAAGTTTTGTCAGGTTCCTATTTTCAAACTTCATGTAAGCACCTAATACACCTAACCCAATGGCTGAAACTCCCCCACCATATCCACTTGCTAAATCAATTAAAAATTCAAACATAAACTTCCTAAGTTGTTGGGTCTGCTAAATAAGCATTAAGTGAAGCAAAGGCTTCTGTGAATATATCGCCACCTGTATAATCAAAATCATGATTGTAGCCGTGTTTCTTACCACGCTTCTCTTCTTCACCCACCATATAAACAGTTTGTACTGTGTGTAAAGTGGTTGCTTTGTTATTGGCATCTACCCAACATTTCTCTATTAGTATTTCAGCCTTGGCTATTGTTGCGCCCTCAAATACAAAATTTTCTTTAATCATTGTTACTTCCTTTTTTGAGTTAAAAATATAATTTAAAAGAGGCCACTATGTTAAATCAGTAGCCCCTTGTTGTTAATTTACCAAGTTGTGATTGCTGAACGCTTCCAAGTGTTTGTTGCAGTACATACATACATATAATCTTCGGTGTATCTTATTTCCCCTCGTGTACCTGTGTCCGTTGCGCTTGTTGGTGCTGTGTTTAGTGCAGTTATTGCAAAACTTTCAGACTCTATTACACCATTACTCTTCAATGAATCAACCTCAACATCTAATAGCTTCAATCCACCATCTGTTGGGTCTACTCTCATAAATAAATGGGAATATCCAGCTTCTGCACCCTCTCCACATCTGTAATCTATATTCGCACCTGTTTTTGTCTTGTGATCAATAAAGATATTACCAGAACCATGGTTAGTTAAAGTCCTAATCCCTGTTAGTAAATCAGTGGCAGTGTTAGTGTCATCACCCACATATAAAATTGAATCCCCTGCGCTTTTTACAGTTAATGGTCCACTAAAATCGCCTGCACCATAACTCTTAATAGAATCAGCTACGATACCAAAGGATGCATCTGTTGCTCCAGCACCCTGATGCATAGGTGTTCTGAAATTTATTAATGTACTGCTTAAAATAATACTACTTAAAGACCCAACCCCCCGTTCTTGTCTTTTAAGTTTTAGTATTTGACCACTTGCATCGCCGCTTGTTTCAAAAAACCATTTGTACACTTTAGAAGCATCCACTGATATTTCATTAGATGCCCCAATTTCTATCTTCATGTCGGAAGATGTGCCATATCCAATAGAATTCAAAACATTTAAAGCAGTATTTGATGTTAGTAACCCACTAAACTCGCCTGCACCATAACTCTTCAATGAATCAACCACGGTTCCAAAGGCTAGATCTAATGCTCCCGCACCCTGATGAAAATTGTTAGGGGTTTTTACATAGTCCCCCTCTAACTCCACATGCCTACCCGAATTAGCACCTATTTTAATTCTGTTAGTAAATCCTTGTATGAATCCTATACGAGATGTCCCAGAAAACCATCCTGCATACGAGCCATCGCTTGAACTATAACCTACCCTCATTACTTCGCCACTTGTTGCAGATGCAGTCAGTAAACCCCCAAAATCCCCCGCCCCCACAACTTCCAAATCATTAATTTTCACATCCCCGTCTTTATTCCAATAAAACTCCGTGGTTTCAGCAATTTGAACCAAGCTCTCTGTTGGAGGTGTGGAAAGTCCGTTTCTTGTGCGTGTGATCCTAATCAAGAACTCCGAAGCCGTGCCCACTGCCCAAGTAGGTATATCAGAATCTAACCAAGCTATCAGCCCTGTGTTCTTCATTCCATTTGTGCCATCAATAGGAGTAAATGTTCCCCAAGTTCCGACACCTGTTGAATACTCAAAAGTAGGGTTTATATTTTGGCTCGCTACAATTGCAAGGATAAACTCAATCTCTTCAAACTTCGCTAGATTACCGATTGTGACAGTGTCGTTATCTGCAACGAACATTTGAACATCTGAACCAATTGTGGTGAACTCTGTGAGCCTATCTGTGGCATTTACAAGTGCAGAATCCATGTCCCCAAATGTTCCAGAAGTTTGCTCAATCACTCCCACATCTGCACCTGCAAGCATTGCTGTCGTAGTTGCTCCACCCGAAGTGCTCAACACTTCCAAGGCTACAATATCTCCACCTGTACTTGCAAATTTATCAATGTTCACAAGTATGGCGGCTTCATCATCACCGCTTGCAATAGCCCCTGTAATATAGTCAATATCCAACGCTTTTACATCACCAAAGCCATTAGCGTTTGCATCAATTTCCAAGGCGTGGTCATCAGTTCCCAATGCCTCATGTACTACATCAAGGGTCGTGAGTCTTCCGCACCCATCACCGTCCGTACTTGCAGTAACTGTTCCAGCGATATTTTCAATTTCTATCACTTTGTCAGTGTCTAAAGATTGTCCGTTTCTTAGTGTCACTGCTCCACGAGTTGCATCAGTTATTATTTCAGGGGTAACGCTGTTAATATAAGCAGTTTGTAAATCAACAAGTGCTGGGCTTCCACCACTAGCACCACCGCCTGAGCCAAATTTTGGAGCTTCAATAAACTTAGCTGTTGCAATATCTGTCAAGTCAGTTGCATTTTTGCGAGCTACAAGCCACCCTCTTAGGAGGGCATTAGGTTCAATTGAAGAAGCTATAATGTAGGCTTCACCATCAATACCATTAATAGCATCATCTTGGGTGTCAAATTCTTCTACTCCACGCTGTACTGCTACAATACCTGAAGTGAATAGATAAACCCTTTGTACGCTCCATTTTGTGTTGTTGCTTAAAGCAGTTAGGCCACCAGCACCATCATCTAGATTAGCTGGGTCTATTGCAATACCTGTTGCACCTGTAGCATTATTATTGTACACGTATGTAAAAGATTGCTGAGTAGATAATGCAATAGTTGGTTCATGTGGATTATTAACATCTGTATCATAATTAGTACCAGCCCTAAATACATTACCGACTGATTTATTCATATTCAGGTTTGCACCATTTCCTGAGAATAGATTTCCGTTTACATTGAATATCCCAATAGCTTCTGCTAAGTCATAAGTGCTACTCATAGCATTGTAAGCGATATGTTGTTGATTATTTACAGCGTTTACATTTATATTATCTAAGTGAACTACGATTCCTAAAATAATTAGTGTTCTTGATTGGTCTATTGTGAAGTCTGTTGAGCTTTGAACTAATAACCCTGCATTATCAAGTGCAATATATGTTCTTGCAGTGCTACCAATTAATGTAGGTGTAATGTTTGTTATACTTGTCCATGTTACAGAGGTCATAACACCAGTATTAGTAACAATTTGACCTGTTCCATCAGTTATTGAAAATTGTGTAGAGCCGGCACCTGTAGATAATACACCACCAGTTTTAACGCCTGTAGATTCAGCTACAATTTCAGGATCAAACTTTACTAATTCACCGCTTGCATTTTGTCCATAAGTTTCTGTTGGTGTTCCATCAGGTACATTTTGGAAGTTGTAATTTGTTGCATCAAAGCGTAAATCAATAGAAGCAGAGAGTCTCAAATTGTAAGTTGAATTGATTTGGAAAATATCATCATTAGCAGGTGTAGCTTGCTGATAAAGTAGAGAACCTACATTTTGATAACTATTAGAGCCAAGAAAACTCATTCCCCCCTCTAATTTAGGGTTAGAAGTTTTTTGGATTTCTCCATTATCCCCAAAAACAAGAAGTTGAGAATTATTGGTTGGTGTAAAAGCCCATTCACTCATATTTGGATTTATCAAATCGTCATTAAAAGTAACCTCACTTGCTACACTTTGCGCCCCTACTTGTACTTTATCCAACTTATCAGCAACAGCTTCAGTTAAGTCTGAAACGTATAAACCGCCAGTTGTGATTCCTAGAGCGTTGGCACTTATGGAACTAATCAAAACGCTTGCCGTAAGAGGGCTAACGGCTGTCCCTAGTCCACTCATATCAATACTTAATGTATCTTCATGAGCTACATAAGAAAGGTCACCTCCACTATCCCCTGAGTTAGCTTGGATATTGTCAGTAGTACGGATTGTTACATCTAGGGCATCTTTTAAAATGTACTTATAAACAAGGTCGTCACTTAGCCAAACTCTAGCCTCGCCTCTTGCATCAAGTATTATTGGATTTGCATTTTCGGTAACTCCGCTTGCACTTGTATAAGTAGGTGCTGGAGTTGCTGACCCTGCAATATAAGTGTACAACTTCCCCCCTACTAAAGGGTTTCCATTGTCATCTATACCTGAGTATATGTCTTTTGGGGATATTAGATAAGTTGGCATATTTTTCCTTAAAGGTTTCTTGTCTCTTGAAGTGAAAATTTCATATTAGCGTTGTTGACTCCAGCTTCTTCAATCCTGTAATCATAATTCACTGTCGCATTACCACCTGATGCGGTAACGCTAGTTATATGAATACCCAATTGGTTAACTCCTGTAGTTAGCATAACAGCACTTTCACTCGTACCCATAACCCAAGCGTAAGTTTGTGCAGAGTAAAAAGGGAATATCAAAGGTACAGAGCTAGATTGAGTAACAGACGTTGCTAGAACTTGCTGTACATTCCTTGTTGTTTGAGCACAATCAAAAAAGTCACTGCTAGTTAAATTTTCAGTAACATTTGCTGAATGACCATCTGTTGCATAACCAGCAACAAAAATCCCTCTCCACTGTTGGCCTGCACCAACAACAGAAGCACCAAAACTATTACCTTTACAAACCAAATTAGAAACAACCTGAGCTGTACCTACAAAGTCAATAACATAAGTGCTAGCTACAACAGCTTGATTGTCTACACCATCAGTAGCATTTCCTGTAATAGTCGTGTTTGAACCACCATTAATTGTAATTATACTTTGGTCTGCTGTCCCTGCTCCAATCCTTACAAGCCCATTAAACCGATTGTTTGAAATTACATTAGTGCTTGATCCTGTTGTGAAGTCAAAGCGTCCGTTTGAAGACCTGTTACCCTCATAATAAAGCTCTTGAAAACCATTTAGTTTAAGTGTGTTTGATGAGTTCATATTGAAGCTACAACGTGACACTTCTATTATATTTGCGCTCAAATCGGTGTCTGAATCGCCTGTAATCTCACACGAATCAAAGGAGTAAGTACCACCTACAGTACCCTTAACACCAGTTAGAGCACAATTGAAACATTTGATAACCCCACTTAAAAATATTATTCCAAAACCTGAAGTATTTGAAAACTTGAAATCCCTCAATTCTAAGTTAGGATTAATGATTGTGAGGTCTACAGAAACCATTGATAAATTTTCATTGTTTCCTGTAACAAATCCAAGGTTGGTAGAAAGGCTTGCAGAAGCTATTGCCTTAGTAATCCCTAGATTAGTCGTTGCTGAATTGGTAGAGCTTGAAGCGCCCCACCATAAAACAGAATGCTTATCACCTTGAAGTTTGATAGTATCACCTGTATTATCAAGGATTCCAAAGTCACCAACATTATTTAGAAGCCTTGGGAGGTTTGAAGCGCCCACCGCTTTGATAGAGTTACCTGTTTTGATATACAAGTCTAGGGAGTACGCACCAAGAGCACTTATTGTATTAACCGAGTAAACACCACCAGTAAGAAGCTGAAGCGTTCCGTGGCGTGTATTCGTGTTCGTTACTGCATCTGCTAAAACAACAAAGTCAGCATCTGCTAAACTTGTGAAGTTTTTGAAGTGATCTAAATAAAGCTTATTCATTGAATAAGTGCCTAAGTTGATTATATCAAACAGCCAAAAAGTATTAGTTCCCTCTTCAAAAGTGTACTCACCAAGGCTAACATTTGCATCAGATTCTAGACTTCCCCTTTTGAGTAAGTGTGCTTTTTGAATACTAAATTGAGTGGCTAAACTTCCAGCTGGTATAAATGGCTTATAGTTTGCCGATAAAATCAAAGTAGAATCTGAATATCTACCATCAGCATTAGCGAATCCTTGCCAATCTAAATCGTTATTTGTCCCACCAACAGCGCCCCAATGCTCAGGCCTAAAACTATTAGGCACAACAGGAGCAAGGTATAAAACTAAATCAGTTCCAAGGTGATTAGTCACGCCCTCAACTTCTAAGTTTTGAGGCTCTAAATGTAGCTCAATAGGTATTTCACCATTAAATACAGCGTTTTCCTTAATTCTTATAGTCAAGTCACCTTGATAAGTTTGAGTAGCTCCAAAGGTGTACTCATCACTAGGGAAAACCATAGTTTGAGCATTAGCAAGGCACCACGTCAAGCAGTTCTGAACATAAGCATCTACTACGCTTGTAGCTGTAGAAGTGGCTCCAAAGTATTGTACTGAAGTTTCCCAATTTTCTAGGTTCCTGTAATATCTTCCAAATTGAGGAGAGCCATTAGGTGAAATTATAGTACCACCATTGTCAGTTTCAAATCCGTTTGAATCGTAATTAAACCAACCCCCACCGCCATCATTCACTTCCCAATACCCTGCAACATACACTAGGGAATATTCACCAGCCGTAAGCCCTCTAAGGTCTGAAATTGTACCAACTACAACTGTACTAAGCTCTCCACTGTTCAGCTGTGTAGAGCCTACAATATTATCAATTGTCCAAAGCTCTGAAAAGTCACCATCCTCCAAAATGTCAGGAGGTATGACTAGGGCTTTTTCAAGCTTCATTTTATACTTGCCTGCTCCCATCCATACACCACCATCTACTACATATCCCTCTGCATCTAAAAGAAAGGGGTTTGGTGTTGGTATGGAGTTCTCAGAATCAGTGTAAATAGTTTTGAGTGTAGTTGTTCCAGCTTCATAAAACGAAACCCTCCCAAAAGTGAGTGGGTCTCCATTTGTATCTAAAAATCTAGCCCTTGGGCTTGAATAGAATAGTTTATTGCTCATCGTTCATTACCGCCTAGACCACGCAATCCACTTCTAAAGCCTGATTGAATATAAGGCTTAAAAGCACCGCTAACATCTGTTTGAGGTTGTTGTCCCATTAAATCTAACATACCCCTTGGTTGTTGTGCTCTTTTTAATTGTTGCTCAACTTGTAACCCTGCTAAACCTGTTGGTTTGACAAATTCTGTCACTCCCTCTAAAGCTTCAGAACCTTTTCTCTTAATGAAAGATTTAGGGTCTAACCCACCTTTTAAAGCTTCATTCATCATACCCATTTCCATAAGTAATGATTTACTTCTAGGGTCTCCAACCTCTTCCATGGCTTGCAAAGCTCTTGCACTTGCACGCTCTACATCAAAGCCAGTTTTCGCTTTAACATCACCCCATAAAGCCCTTGAGCCTTGGTCTTGTAATGATTGAACAACTCGCTTCATTGCTGAAGTACCCTTTTTAGTCGTTTCTATCCCATCAGCATCTATTGATTTACCAATTAAACGGCCTAATTCTTGGTGATTAGTGCTTAATTTTGCATATTCTGCACGCTTAGATTTAAAAGTTTCTGCTATTTCAGGTGCTACTTCCTCAATACCTGCGTCAATACGCTCTTTTACTCCACCTAAAATAGTTTTTAATGCCATATCATCTTGATCATATATAGGCTGTCTAGTTATAGGGTCTTTAGGCGTATTCTTCATTACTTGTTTTCTGAATAACTCTAACTTATTACCTGTTAGGTTGTCGGGCATCTTATCCAAAAATTTAAGAGTTTTAGCAATATTTGGACTCATATCTTCTGAATCAATAGCATCACCATCTAAATCTACAACTTGAAGCCTTGGGTTTGTTCCGTCCATATCACGAACTTGTTTAACTTGATAACCTCCATATTCCATAAGGTCATTATTCATATTCTCAAGAAGTTCATCTTTTGGAAGTGGCTCTATATGCTGTAAATTTTGCTTCCTAATGTCACCAATTTCAGAACCTACTTTAGATTTTAAAGCTCCATATTCTTTGTAAGCTGGAAGCCCTATTTCTCTAAAAGTGTGTTCAAGTGGGTCAATACCCCTATTTTCAACTGAGTTAGTACCAATGGTTAGAAGCTTTTTGTAATCAACTTCGCCCTTTGTTGGCTTCAATTCAGGGTTAAATCCAAATCTATACATAGGGTGTATTTCTTGCCACTTGCTAGCATCTACACCACTTGGAACCGCTTCTGCTTCAATGCCAGCTAATTCTTTTTGTGCTTGCCTTGTTTCTTGCCTAGCTGTTGGTATTTCCTTATTGTATCTAGCCTTAGAAAATGCATCGCCCACTTTGCCAAGAGTACCACCTAAAGCACCACCTATTGCTGATTGAACCCCTGCTTGTTGTAAGTCTCCTTTTGTATCAACTCCCATTTCTTCCTGTTGTAAGTTTCCTAATCCAAACTCACCTAGTCCAGCTACAGCACCCTCTTTAATTCCACTTAACCACTTAGGGGCTTGTGTTGCTAACTTACCAAGACCCCTAGAGACTAGGCCTCCTGTGTAAGTCAAAGGGTCTAAAGCTACATCTTCCACAAATTCACCAGCGCCACCCCAAAAGCCTGTACTAGGCTTTGATTTAGTTCGTGCCATTCGTTCTTGTGGGTTTTCTCCACCTAACAAAGCTGAAAGCCCTGCAAAGCCCCTATAAGGTAATGTTGCCATGTCACTAGCGACAGACAGAATAGGATAATTTGAACCCTCATATTTAGCCCTTGACGCACTTGGCTCTAATGCTACTTGTTCCATAGCTTGACTAAAAGGAATACCTTGTTTTTGTGATATAGCTTGTGCTAGCTCTGTTGGTTCATTTAGGTTGTATTGTGGCTTTTTTGGTGTTTGTGGAGTTGCTACTTCAGCGTTAACTTGGCCTTGTTCACCACTTGTGTTAATAGGTGTTAAACCACCTGATTTTATTTGCTCTTGTATAACCTTACTTATCTGTTCATCACTCATGGAATCAGGAAATTCTAGTTCTCCATATCCTTTAATTTCAATTATAGGCATTAGTCATTTTTCCTTAAAATACAATTTCTTGAAGCTTCAAAAAGCGTAGTTGAATTATAAAAACTTTCTTTACAAGGTTTACCAAAAGAGCCTACAAAATTAATTGTAGGCTTAACTAGAGATACCGCCAATACAAAGCTAGCACCGACCATAAATGTGGTTATAGCTTCCATTAGTTGAATGTGCCTGTTGTTGGGTCAAAGACTCTCACTTTTGACTTAGCACTCTCTGAAGAGCTACCTTTAAAACTATATGGGCTTTTATACTCACCACCTTTATAAGCTTTACCAGCTCCTGCTATAACCCTCCTAATTAATCCAGCGCGTGTTCTTGCTTTTTCTGCCCTAACCTCGTCACTATCAGTTATACTTGGCATATACCGCCCAAACTCTTGAACTTCTTCTTGTAAACTAATAGCAGCGCCTGATTTATCACGCAAGATAGCCTCTTGAAAGTTTGAGCCTGCAGTACTCATTGCTGTTGGTATCTTACCGAAAGTAAATGCGTTTTGCCAAACATCACCTGTTGAGGCTTTTGAAATAAGCTTTTCTTGTCTCATTAATTCCTTAACGAGAGCTGAAGCTTCACGCTCAGAAACTTTACCAGTTTTTAAGTCTGCAGTGCGCTCCTTAGATTGCTTTAAGCTTTCTGCTTGTAGTGCTCTATCCATTGCAATGTTTTTCACTTCTTCTTCTTTCAATGTTGTAGAAGCTTTTTTCCCTGCTAATTCTGCTTGTGCCATATCTTCAGCGCCTAATTGTTTAGCCATACCACCTAAGCCCTTAACCCATGAAGTCATTCTGTTTTTAGCGTGTGATGGTAAACCAAAAGAAGTCAGCTGTCTATCCGCACCTAGATTTTCTCTTAACAATTCTTGATGTTCAAGCCTAAGGCTAGCTCTTTCTTTTGGGTCACTTGTGGCAACAGCCTTGCTTAAAACATTTTGAGCTTCTAAATAGGTTCTATCTTGCGTTTCCCTTAAAGCTACAACTCTAGGGTCTTTTGATAATTCTCGCTCCCTATTCCTAGATTCAATTAACTGTTGTTGATACTCACCCTTGGCTTGCATTTGCTGTTGCTTCATTTGGTCAGCATAATAAGCTTGTGGACTCCCTAAAGATTCCATTCTAGCTTGATTCATTTGTGCTTGAACCTCAGGGTTTTCTAGCTCGTCAGGTTGGTATTGACCTAATTGCTCTAAGCCTTGGAGTCTTTTAAAAGCATTTAGCTTTTTGTCTTCACTAGCCCTCAAATCACCACGCTGTCTTCTTTGGTCTAAGGCATTACCTAAGAGCTGAAGCCCTGCTGTGCCTGAATTTGTAGGCCTTGTGAATGCTAAGGGATTATATAAAGCCATTCTTAACCTCCCATTTTCATAACTGAGCCAGCAATACCAGCAATTCTATTAGGGTCAGTAGCATTTTGGAATCCTTGATTCATAGCTGTGCTGTAACCTGTATCTGCTAGTGCTTGAGCTTGGCCTAATTGGTTATACCCTTGGGCTTGTCCTTGTGCTTGTTGCATCCTAGCGTTGGACATACCACGATTAGCATCAAAGCCCATTTGGTTTAAACCTTGGAGCTGTGAGAAGCGTTGTTGATTGTTCGCCCTACGACTTGCAAATTGGTCACGGAACTGTTGGTATGATGTAGCTTTATCATTAGCCATATCTTGCCTAGCTTGACCATAATAACCTTGAGCAACTTGAGCACCTCTATCTTGCAAAGCTTTATCAAAACCACCGCTTGCATAGCTTCCTCTAGCTATTGCATTCTGTTGCATATTCTTTGCCATTTGCTCTTGCTGAAATTCCATTGAGGGGTCTAAAAAGTCGTTAACATCTTTCCCATATTCAAACTGACCCATATCCGTTGTAAAGTCACCCTCTTGAATCTGACCCAAAGCTGTAAGCCCTGCTTGGGAATAGGGGTCAAACATACCCTGAACATCTTCATAGCCTGCCTGACCAGCATCTAGTGCCTTTTGTGCGTACTCCGCTTGAATCTCTCCAGCAAGCTCCGCATCTTCACCAGCCCATTTAGACTCATAATAATGTTTTGATATTGGATTAGAAGCTGCGCCTGCATAATCCATAAATCCACGTCTAGCCATAATCTACCTCTTTAGTATCAAAGTACCTGTTAAAATTCTATTTGCAACACCTAAAGTAGGCAGATTAATAGTAGTTCCTGAGACTTCAACGCCTTGTATTAACGCTGTCCCCTCATATAAATTTAATATTCCATCTTCAAATTGGATAGCTTTATTTTTAGCATCTAGCACTTCTATTGTACCACTCAAAGAAACGCCTAATTCAATTCTACAAAATACTTGCAAACCTTGAAAGGAAAAGTAATTAGAAACAGCGGTAATCCCAACTAAAGTACGCTTACCCTCTGTCCATTCGCCCTGTAAAGCGTCCCCAATGGTTGTGAGCCATTGAATCCATACTTTACCATTGACTATAAGTTCGTCAATAAAAGGCTTCTTAATCGGCGCCGTTTCAATCTTCATTGATTAGCCCCCACTGAGTAATTAAGCTTTGCACCTATCATTACAACTTTTACAGGGTCAGAAATTGACACCCTATAAACTCGCTGTCTTGATATGCCAAGTCTTCGCCATTGTGCTTTAGTTGAGTATTGACCGATTGACCCAAGACCTACCCACCTTTCAGAACTCCAAGTGTGACCACCATCATCTGAATACTGCATCATTATTTGAGGCTTTGAGCCTTGGCCCAGTTGAAGACCTACACCTGTTTCAATATCAACTTCAAAAATATCATGGTAAAGAACCTTGTAATCAGTATAATAAACAGGGCTTTGGTGTAATTTTACAATTGGCCTAGAATCCCACTCATCATATTTATCAAGTTTAAGCTCCATAAGTAAAGGAACTTCCCCATTTCCACAGAGTACACGACCGTAAGCAAAAGCGCAATGTGTAACAGCCCACTGATGATTAATGTTTTTAAGTGCATCCCTTGTGCTCCTTTCATGCCACATATTTGAAGCTAGGTCATAAGCAAAAGTTTTGTCTGAGCTTGGAATAGTAAGAATGTAGAACGTATGACCCTCTTGTTGATAAGTAGTCGCAAAAGCACTCCCTGTGCTGTCCTTGTACTTGTCTAGTTCCCATTCAATAGCATGATTTGATATTCTACGCTGTGAATAACCATTACTCATGTAAACTATATTCTGACCAGCTACTGAACTACCAAGCCAGAAAACATTGTCAGCAATAGAGCTTAATGAGTACTTAGCTCCACACCCAATCTGATTAGCAGAACCACCCACAAGGGAATAGGGATTATTAGGGTCGGAATCAACTCTTCTAACTTCATAGCTTTGCTCTCCCATTAGCCATAATTCACCATCTTTTTTAGAAAAAGCTACAATATTATCAGGATAAGTTTCTGCTTGAAATACATTTAAGGCAGGCCATGAGCTAGCGTCATCAATATCACTATACCAAACATTGTCAGTTTCATTTATCACAAGGACTCTACGACCTAAAAACTGTACTTGAGTAGGATTCGCAAAGTCAACAGTTGGAGTTCCTACAATATCAGTATCTAGCTTTACTGTCTTTAAAAAAGCACCATCTACAAGAACCAAATCAAAGCCGTTATCAGTCATTGAAACTCTAGTACCTGAGTTTTCAGATAGACTCATAAGCTTGACAGAGAATCCGTTAGGTAGGTACTTAATCAAAGCACCACCATAAACTACGTATAGTATTCCATTTGAAGCGTAGTGCATACCACGACAGGGGCTTGTTCCACTCACTCCTACTATTCCTGTAGCTGGGCTTGTGATTATTTCTTCATGTGCTGGGGTTATTACTATTGACCCTTGAGTTGGATTGTTATACCAATCTGCAATTAAAGCATCAGGTGCTACCTGTGTAAATAGCTCTCTACCTGTATAATTCGGCCTATTGCTAGTGGTTCCGTTTGGCTCCTCAGAGTACAATGTAACTGCCGTTGGTGTTAAGTGAGAAGTACCCCAATAAAAATCATAGATTTCATCTGCACCCTGATAGCTATTGTTTGGATTAACACCTATATTAATATCAACATCTGCTGGAACTGTACCTCCTGCGTAATTATTATAATTGCTAAGTGGGTAAAAAATGTCATCTATATAAGCCTCAAATATCCGTGTTGTTGCATTAAAATTCATAACAATAGAGTATTTCACCCCTATCTGCATACTTGTGGCCCCTGTCGTAAATGCCTTGTTTGATACGTTATTTTTATGGAAAAACCTTAGAGACATATCAGCAATTTCTAGGTAACAATAAAGGAATGTATCAACTCCATTGCTTAAAGAAAATAAGTCTTTACTGCCAGGATTATTGGAGGGTGTCCATTTTAGACTTGTAAAAAACAAAGTGGGTGTGGTTATTGTCTTAGCCTTTACATAAGTAGGAAGTGTTGGTTGGTTCCTATCAACCCCTATAAAGGAGTTAACAGAGTAATCGGGCACTTGTATAACTTCACTTGTACCTGCTACATACCCATAATCTGCTGTTTCTTCAGTACCAGCACACCCAATAAGGATTAAATCTGATTTTCCCTCACCCTCTGTACTCTCAGGGTAAAGATTCATCGTACGCTTTGAACTTACATTCTTAGATATACTCTCATAAGTCTGTGAAATAAAAGGAACTAAAGGCATCTGTTACCTCGTGTATGAATCGGTTAAAATGTCATACTTTCCACGCTGACCGCCAAAGTCATCCTTTAGCTTGCCCACCTTAGAATTTTGTCTCATCATATCGCCTAAGATTCTGTTTGCTGTACCGCTTACCATTTGAACCTTGGCTGGATTTGGGTAATGAATCAATAGAAGCTCTGCTAGATTGTACTGAAGCAGTGGATAGTACCCACTAGGCAAGAGTATTTCATCATTCAAGCCAAACTCTATCTGTTTAAAATTAGACGTTACAGTGTATTCAAAAGGCTGTGTTGGTACTGGGAATATTTGAATTTCTGCAAATGGGAATTTTGTTCTATAAACAAATACGCTAGGAATACTCCCAAAGCTTGTAATCCTTGCTTCATTATCAAAAGCAATTGTTGATTCTTGTATAAGAGGTCTATAAATCCCTCCATAATTAATTGCAAAAGTCAGAAGTGAGTTAGGCCTTGGCGTGTCTATATCCCCACCTGTACCGATTGTATAGAACTCTTGGCTAGTTGTGAGGGTTCCTGTATTCGTTACCTCTACATAGGGGAAAAGCTTCTTTAAATCAAGCATAGCCATTAGGTTATTAAGTTCATTAAGAGCATGACCTATTTCTTCAGCCGTTGGAACTTCAATAGCTCCGACAACTCCAACAGTCCTGAGTGAATCAATTAATAGTTGTCGTACTTTACGAGCCATTTTAAACCTCTAATTTTGTTTGTTTCTTTGTAGGAGCTTTCTTAGGTTTGACAGAATTTGTCACTTCCTTAAAACTAAATACATAATCTTTTTTTAGGGCGTTATACTCTTCTAAATTTTCAACCCTCTTATACTTCAATTTAGTATAATCTTTTCCATCCCAATCAATTTGTACTTTCAAATACATCATAATTGGAAACTCAACTTTAACTTCAACTTCTTCTTTAAAAAATAACATAAGCAAAAAAAAGGGAGGAACCTTAGCCCCTCCCCCTCCATTTTTAATTAAATGATTAAACTACTTCTACCCAAATTTTACAAGCATATTCAGGTCTTAAACAGCGTTGTCCATAAAGAACATCAAAGCGAGAAATGTTTGTATCATTGATAGCGTCACCATCTTGAACAAAACGACCAGCAATACCGTCAAAGTTTGAACGTGCTGAATGGCCTGTCATAAGATTAACAAGGTCAGCAGTTCCCATTGTAAACGCTTTTTTAATGAAACAAAGTTGTTGACGATAACTTTTACTTGCTCCACCTGCTAGAGTTACAACAGCATTTGCAAGAGGTAAGGCAGTTACATTTTGACGACCACCCTCAACAGAGCTAAACATAGGCTCAATACTTACTGTACCTGTTCCTGTTCCACTCAAAGTAATTGTTGAACGTACTGAAACTTGGAAAGCAAAACCTAAATCTGTCTTACTCTCAGTTTTAACAGCGTTAACGGCTGCCATTGTAAATACAGTTCCAGCTTGAATAACTTGATTTGCACCAAATTCTTTAAGAACTAGAGTTTCAGCCCCTGCAACATAAGTAGTTGTTACTGCACCGACAATATCAGCAGGCATAGTAATAACAGGTAGGTTGTTTGAACGGAACCAATCAAAGCCATTTGCACGACCTACTGCAGATTCAGTAAATTCTTTTGCAATCTCAGAACTAGGATTGAATAGACCACTGTTAGCAATAGTATAATCACCCTCATCAGCTGGGTCAATAAGAAGACAACGACCTGCAGTAGGAGTTGTACCTTGAGTCATTTTCACACCAGCTTGAACAACATCTAGTTGCTTCAAAGTAGAAGTGGAAACAATACAGTTACCAACTGAAGTAATCACATTTGATAGTACATCTTCAGCAATATCATTTGACATTTGCATTCCAAATGGGTCAGCAACATCTTTTTTGAAGCTGTTCAAGTCAAGAGTTTCCTCAACAGAACCAAACTCCATAGAACCTTGACGCTGTGTTCCAAGAGTTAGATTCACCCATTCTTCAACGTAATCTTGTGGAGTTGTAACAGCACCTACAGCAGTTGTAAAACGTGCTGGCTTCTTAATTGAAATTGTAGCTCCAACTTTAGCACCTGCTTTTGCAAATTTATCATCGTACTGCTTATCAATAAGACCGATAAAAGGATCACCCTTGTGAAGTGCATCAATCGTTCCATCTACTACTAGCTGTGTATTCTTAAAGGCATTAGTTGCCATAATATTTTAATCCTTTAGCTGTACTGCTTCCAAAAGTCCCTAGAGTTAGACGATAAGTTTCTACTTGTCGCACTGCTCTTGGCTTTGGAAATAGGAGCTTTAGCCTTGGTTATCGGCTTTGGTTGGTTGGTTTGAGCTTCAAGTTTATCTTCAAGTCTCATTAATTTTCTATCCATCGCTCTTGGACTTAAACCCTCTAATCCATTTGCTATCTCAGGATTCTTTCCAAGATAATAAGCTAAATCAACACCCACTTCGCTTGAGTCAATAAACTCCATTAGGTCAGCAGTTGTCTTTTCAGTAAGTTTAAAGCTTTGGCCTGTTGAGTTGATTACTTCCTGATAGTCAGGTAGTTCTTCCAAACGAGCTTCTACTTTATCACCCCAAACTTGAGCCTTATGCTGTGCTAGTTCTTGTTGCTTTTGGGCTTCAATATTAGCTACATTATTCTGCGCCACAGCTCTATTAGTGTGATGCTGAACTTGCTCTTGTTGTGGCATTTCGTCCAAGTTTTCAGGAAGTGGTGCATCCAAAAACTTTTTATTCTGCTCTAGTTGTGATTCAAGATTTTTGATTCTAGTTTGAGATTCATGCTTCTGGCGTGTTAACTTGTCAATACGCTTTTGTGCTCCCTTACTAATATCACCTTGTTTCTCAACCTTTACACTGGGTTCTTCTGCTTTGTCAATATCATTAGACTCAGGTTCTGCATTACCCTCACCCTCTACTTCTGACTCTTCAGTTTCTTCCTCTTGGGTTTCGTTTTCGGTTGTTCCCAATTCATCAACCAACTCTTGCGAGTCATCCACAGGATTTTCAGCGTTCATAAGTTTCCTTAACTTCAGTAAAACAATACCCCTTT
>TARA_R110000868_G_scaffold280326_2_pt1 | contig 29954 bp, 25 predicted proteins | sample TARA_R110000868 | Tara Oceans TARA_R110000868 (sample SAMEA4397489) | marine metagenome | biome: Polar Biome; feature: [SRF] surface water layer (ENVO:00010504); material: water (ENVO:00002006), including particulate matter (ENVO:01000060) such as... | depth 5 m | reverse complement strand
CCCGCCGGCAGAAAATAGACGAAAGAGCCCAAGGCGAGATCAATATCACCATCTCCATCCATATCCTCGGCATCCATCACTATCCATCGTCCGTTGATCGACTCTGGAAAGGAGAAGTCCTCAAATTTAAGATTGCCCTTATTTTCAAGATATACAAAACTTTCCTCAGGATTACTGGCATAGTCTGGGAAAAATGAAATTGCCGCTATGTCCAGATCTCCATCCAAATCATAATCCCTTGGCATAGCCTTATAAGCTCCGTTTAAATGATAAAAATAGGATTGTTTAAAATTTAAATTGCCATCATTCAGAAATATATAAATGCCATGATAATCCTTTAATAGGGGTGTTTTGTCAGCGTTATCCCCACAGACATAAAGGATGTCATCAAAACCATCATTATTAAAATCTACCAACTCCATATACTGGGAACCGTTAAGTGGAAGAAAAGAAAGTAATCTTTTTGATGAAAACGATCCATCACCTTGATTTTGATAATAGAAAATACCCTCATCGCCTTGGGCCATCAACACGAAAATATCTAGAAGTCCATCCCCGTTCATGTCCTTTATTATTGCCTTGATCGCCCCGGATCTATTACCCAAGGGCCTCATATTGTATTTATTTCCCCCTAGGTTCTCATACCAAACCAATTTGCCAGTCTCATTGCCATACTCACAGGCAACAACATCTTCACGCCCATCGTTATTTAAATCCCCATAGGCCATACTGACCGGCCTTTGTAAATTTGGAATCACTTCCTTGGAAGTGTATGATTCCGAAATTCCCTTGGTAAAAATTTTTTGTAAAGATCCATCCGATACATCGTTGGGGAAAATATTTTTTCCTGCGGTTGTCAAGTAAATAGTATCAGATTTCTCGTAATAGTGGGTAGGGGCTGTCTTTAGCCCTAGCACAAAATCCTTTTCAAGTTTTGGGTTCAGAAAGGTTAGGCTATTAATATTTCGCTTACTATCCGCAAATACCACTCCCCTATTCCCGGGTAGGATTTTAACCATGGTGGTAAATGCTGGAATGTGTGAATAGACGGATTCCCTAACTGTAAAATGTTCAAGTCCCATTTTAATTTTGTTGGCCCGTTTTGGAGGCAAAATGGTTTCTGGTGAACTACTTAGATAGTATTCCACTATCTTATCCCAATCTTCTTTGGCCAGAAGAGGTCTTTCCGGAAAAATATTTGCCCTTTTTACCACTTCGCCGCTTCTCCCTGAATCAAACAGACTGTCTGGCCTTATATTTCCCTTATAAATCCCCAACCGATTTCCCATGGCAGGTAACACATCGTTCTTCCAACTGGACTTTGGCAACATTTGCGGTTTTACAAAAAGATGGCAACTGGAGCAGTGAATTTCTGCCAAACGATTTCCATTAAGGTTAGTGACCGGTATTTCCCTGTATTCCAAATCTTTTGATTCCTTTTTTTTTCCGGAACAGGAAAATAATAAGGCAGCAAGAAAATACAAGGCAATAAATTGTTTCATAGCGTTTTCAATAATCAAAGGAATATGTACCATATCACTTTAAAGGTATCCTAATTTACGAAGATACTACAGTATTTTGAAGTTTGCATAAAACATGGACTACCCTATTAAATTAGAAAAACACAGAGGTTCATAAAGTATGAAATTCCCCTCTTTATTATCAACTAATAAATGCTATATCATTTTACTGAGCAGTACAGTGGCCAAAATCCATAAAATAAGGCTCAGCCCACCTCCTATCAACAAGAAATGTTTGAATTTATAATTACCTATACCATAGATCAGGGTATTGGTTTGATAACCAACAGGTGTGAAAAAACTAAAATTGGCCGCAAACATAACTGCCAAGATAAAAGGCTTGAAATCCAGATTCAGCCCATTGGCAACAGCTATAGCAATTGGGGTCATAATAATCGCCGTAGCATTGTTGCTAACTACACCGCTCATGATCATGGTTACCAGAAAAAGGGTTCCTATTATTATTATTTCAGATTGCCCCACCAAATAATCCAAAAGATGCCCGGAAATCCAACTATCGGCTCCACTATTATGCATGGCTATACCCAAGGGGAGCATACCTGCCAACAAAAAGAAAATTTGCCAATTTACCTTTTTATAAACACTGTCCAGGTTTAAATTATTGGTAAGCAGCAGTAAACAAACGCCTGTAAGTGCGCTGACCATAATGGATAGCATACCAGTCGCAGCCAAAATAACCACCAATAAAAGCACTGACAAAGAAAAATATTTTCCAAAATCCGAACGGACATTGGAGGAACCAAATTCCTGCAAAAGCACTACATTTTCTATATCTTCCAAAGATTTTATGTTTTGCTTACCCACGTCCACCAACAATCTATCACCAGCCTTGAGTGCCAATTTTTCAGAACTACTTCTAATTAAACGCTCCCTCATATTGGTCAGTGTTTTGCGTTTTTTAATGGCAATTGGCAATATATCCTGTTGCATATATCCCCTTAAGTTTCCTAAGGTCTTTCCCAATAGTGCCGCCCCTGGAAGCATTAAAAGTTCTACAAAGACCCTTTCCTCCAATTTGGAAACTTTTTCCTCTTGCCCCTTACTATTCCCAGTTTTCATCCAATAGTTTTGTTCATTGATACCCAAGTTTTGGGATACCTTAAGTTTGGACAAATTCTCTATGTCGCACATAATGAGTATCTCATCATTTTCTTTGAGCGTCACATATTTTCCCGGGGAATTGTGAATCCTGTTGCCCCTTGTTAGTTTTAAAATGGAAATTTCCGGATTGCTGAATAAAAAAGTATCCTCTATCTTTTTATTGACTAATTGCGATTCCGCCTTAATTCGGATGCTCGTGATATAATTCCCAACACTGTAATCGTCCCCCAAGTCCTTATTTTTACTCCAAGGCAACCATCGAAGAGTTAAGGTGAGATAAACTATTGCGACCACTAAAAAAATAATTCCAATACCACTGAATTCAAAGAATCCAAGAGCAGGTGCTCCCAAATTTTTGGCAACGGAATTAACGATAAGGTTTGTTGAGGTACCCATTAAGGTACAGGACCCGCCTAAAATTCCCGCAAAAGAAATAGGCAGTAACAATTTGGATTTAGCGATATTAAATCGCTCAGAAAGTTGGTTCACTATTTTGATGAAAACGATAACCACAGCAGTAGTACTAATAAAAGCCGATATACTTGCCGTAACGATCATAAAGATAGGGGCCATAAAAAACATGGGGAGCGACCTCATTTTACCTAATCCCGAAGTCATCCATAGAATAACCCCATTCTCCTCCATAGCAACGGCCAATATCATCAAGGCCAGTACGGCAATAGTGGCGCTGTTGGAAAATCCGCTTATAGCTTCTTCCGGGCTTACCAGTCCCAATAATGTTAAGGATACAATTATAAAAAAGGCAATTTTATCTACCGGAAAAATTTCCAGCGCAAACAAGATTATGGTTATGATCAAAACCATAAATACAAGACCTATATCCAGTGTCATCCAACGGTAGTTAAGTTATTAATCGGTAACAAAAATCTAGGCTCCATCCTTTCCACACAATAAAAAAATCTCTTGTCAACAAGGCCCAATCCACGAAAAAAAGAATGCTTAAATTTTATATTAAGAAAGAACTGCAACAATCTTCCTGCATTCTTCCATGCATTTTACACAAGAATTTGCGCAATCCTCACAATGTTTATGGTCATATTGTCCACATTGCTCGGCACACCATTGGCATACCTCGGCGCACATAGCGCAATACTCTTTTGCAAAGTCACTCTCTGCCATTAAAAATTTTAAGGTGACAGTACAGGAATCAATACATAGAATACAGCACAAGGGGCAGTCATTTTTACTTTCAATCCCAGCCATTTGCATCAGGCAATATTCACAATCCTGAATACATTTCCGACAAGCTTCAATACCCTCCAAATAAACAGATTCCATAGTAAAATATTTAGATTTAAAAGTAGTCCATTGGTATATCAAAGAATTGCTCGAACGGACAATTAATGAACTCAAATGATTGTAAAAAACTGTCGGTTAAAAAGAATCACAAACATCTAATTTAATTGAAGGGTCGAATTTTTAAGGTTTTTCTTATTGAGAGCACTAATGGTTTTGGTCTGAAGGATAGTTACCTTTTTGTCTTCCCTTCCCAAAACCCATAAGCAATAACCTATAGTGCCTTCCTATGCCCATTTCTTGTTGAACCGGATATACTTTTTGTATTTAAAATACACCATTGGAATTCAACTTCTATCCTATCTTTGTCCAGCACCCCGATCACAAAGGGTTATAATAAGTTGTTTTTACAATAAAAATTGAACAGCCACAGGCCTCTTGTTTGATTTAAAAAGTTTAATTTTCCCCATAAAGGAATTTTAGTCCATAGCAGAATAATGAAGAATACCATTTCCCATAGAGTTGCCGATTTTTTAAAGAATTTCCCACCATTCAATGTCTTGGATCAAAAAGACTTAGAAACCCTTTCTGAGGAAATCACCATTATCTACAAGGAAAAGGACAATATTATTTTTTCAGAAAACGACGAACCACATCCCTATTTCTATGTGGTGAACAAGGGAGCTGTTGCCCTTAAAAAAGGCACTGACAAAAGTATAATGGATATGTGCGATGAGGGTGATATTTTTGGACTTAGACCCTTGATGGCACAAGAGAATTACAAAATGAATGCAAAAGCTCATGAAGAGAGTATTCTATATGCCATTCCAATAAATATATTTAAACCTTATGCTCAAAAGAACACTGCAGTCGGTAATTTTTTGATTGAAAGTTTTGCCTCCAACACTAGAAATCCATATTCAAAAAGTCATCGCGGAAAGTTATATGATGAAGTGCCGGAGATAAGTCCAATTGCTCCCAATACCCAGGTATTGGATTTGCAATCCGTTCAGTATTCCAAAAAATTGGTAACGTGTTCCGAAACTACATCGGTAAAAACGATTGCTGAAAAAATGACCGAAAAAAATGTAGGAGCTATGTTGGTAGTAAAGGATAAGCTGCCCATAGGCATCATAACGGATAAAGACCTACGGAACAATATTGTAACGGGAAAATACCCAATTACCACCAAAGCCTCCGTAATAATGGTTTCGCCAGTAATAACCTATGGTAGAAACCTGACCATAACCCAGGCGCAGATGGCCATGATGAAAAGTAACATCAGCCATTTGTGTATCACCAAAGACGGAACACCAAACTCAAAGGCTATTGGAATACTTTCCAAGCATGATGTTATGGTTGCCTTGGGAAATAATCCGGCAGTATTGATAAAAGCCATTAAAAGGTGCAAAAAAATAAAATCAATAAAACAGATTCGCAAAAGTATTACCCATCTCCTGCAGGACTATTTAGATCAAAATATTCCCATTAAATTGACCACTAAAATAATTTCGGAGCTAAATGATGCCTGCGTTAAACAGATTATTAAAATCTCTTTGGATGAAATGCCCACTAGGCCTCCGGTGAAATTTGCATGGCTTGCACTTGGTAGCCAAGGACGTAGTGAGCAACTTTTGCAGACTGACCAGGACAATGCCTTGGTATTTGAGAACGTTCCAGAGGACGAGCTTATAAAAACAACGGCCTATTTTCTGCAATTGTCCAAACTCATCAATAAAGGTCTCTTTGATATAGGCTACGATTATTGTCCTGCTGAAATGATGGCCTCCAACCCAAATTGGTGCCTAAGCTTGGATGAATGGAAAAAAACAATTTCCCATTGGATAATAAATCCGGGTACTGATGAAGTGTTGTTATCCTCTATATTTTTTGATTATAACATAACATATGGCGATGTAAATTTAGTGAGCGAATTATCGGAGCATATATTTGAAACCACCAAAAAATATCCCATTTTCTATTTACACCTGGCCAGTGGTGCCCTACAAAACCCTTCTCCAACTGGGTTCTTTAGACAGTTATTAGTGGAGGAAGATGGGGAACACAAAGATTCCTTTGATGTTAAAAGAAGGGCCCTTATGCCTTTGACCGATGCAGCAAGAGTATTAATTTTATCCCATTCTGTTAAATCCATCAATAGTACTGCGGAGCGATTTGAAAAATTGGCCGAGCTGGAACCCAACAATGAGGAAATCTTTATGGCCTGTTCCTATGCCACACGGGCCTTGTTGAAGTTCAGAACTAAACAAGGGCTGCTTCATAATGATTCCGGCAGGTATATTGCCATAGATAAATTAACCAAGGAAGAAAAAATTAAACTCAAAAGAACTTTTAAGACCATTAAGGAAATACAAGAATTGGTCAATATAAGATTCAAAGTTTCAAATTTGTTACGATGATAAATTTCTTTAAGAAAAAAGTATCCGACTATCCTGGGTTTTGGTTGGAATATGAGAACAGTTTTAAAGAAAAGCCAGTCGAAGAACTCAACCTGGTAAGATTTGTGGTCCTGGATACGGAAACAACTGGATTTGACTATTTAAACGATAGGATATTGTGCATTGGAGCACTTAGTTTGGTGGATAGGAACATCGCCTTAAATCATAGCTTGGAACTATTTTTAAAACAGGAACACTACAATGCTGAAACGGCCAAAATTCACGGTATCCTCAAAAATGGAGGAGCCTCCTGTATAAGTGAAATTGAAGCCTTGGAAAAATTCTTGGGTTTCATAAAGAATGCTGTAGTAGTAGCCCATCATGCCATTTTTGATATTACCATGATCAACAGGGCCTTGGAAAGAAATGGCCTTCCCAAATTAAGGAACAAGGTATTGGACACCTCACATCTTTACAAAAAAACCCTTCTTAATTCCAATGTTTTCAAAAAGAAAGAACACTATTCTTTGGATGAATTGGCCGAAAAATTTGATATTTCCAAGAAGGATAGGCACACCGCTATGGGTGATGCCTATATTACAGCAATAGCCTTTTTAAAAATAAGGAGTCGCTTAAAAGGCAAAGTCCATTTAAGATTAAAAGATCTTTTAAAAATGGGATAATTACTTTAAGGATGAAAGGTATCCCAAAACATTTTTCTCAATTCTGGACTGTATATCCGAAATATCTGCTTTGATAAATTTTTCCCCAGTAATATTTTCATAAAGTTCAATATACCTATCCGAAACGGTTTGTATATAATCATCGGTCATTTCTGGAACGACCTGTCCTTTTAAACCTTGAAAATTATTGCTTATCAACCATTGGCGAACGAATTCCTTGGACAACTGCTTTTGGGCCTCTCCCCTATTTTGGCGTTCCCCATAGCCTTCAGCGTAGAAATATCGGGAAGAATCAGGAGTATGAATTTCATCGATCAATACAATCTTGCCGTCTTTGGTCTTCCCAAATTCATATTTGGTATCCACCAAAATCAGTCCCCTTTTAGCTGCTATTTCCGTTCCCCTTTGAAAAAGTGCTCTTGTATACTTTTCTAGAACTAGGTAATCTTCCTCACTTACTATTCCCCTTTCCAAAATACCTTCCCTAGAAATATCCTCATCATGGTCTCCCATTTCCGCTTTGGTGGCAGGGGTAATAATTGGGGAAGGGAACTTGTCATTCTCACTCATACCATGCGGCATAGTAACCCCGCATAGCATTCTTTTTCCAAGCTTATATTCCCTGGCCGAGTGCCCGGACAAGTAACCTCTAATAACCATTTCCACCTTAAAGGGCTCGCATGCAAACCCTACGGCAACATTAGGGTCTGGGGTAGCCATTAACCAATTGGGAACAATATCGGCAGTGTCTGCCATCATCTTCGTAGCAATCTGATTTAGAATTTGTCCCTTGTATGGAATCCCCTTGGGCATAACCACGTCAAAGGCCGATAGCCTATCCGTAGCTACCATTACCAAAATATTTTTATCTAGATGATACACTTCCCTGACCTTTCCCTTGTAAAGGCTTTTTTGTCCTGGAAAATGAAAATTTGTATCAATTATTGTATTACTCATTCTGCTACTATCAATTATTATGCTCAATACCTTTATAGGCCTCAATAACTTTTTTTACCAGTTTATGTCTAATTACATCTTTGTCGTCCAAATATATAATTTCTATACCTTCAACATTTTGCAGGACTAAAAGGGCTTCTTTTAATCCGGAAATCAGACGCCTGGGCAAATCAATTTGACCGGGATCTCCATTGATTAAAAATTTTGCATTTTTCCCCATCCTCGTCAAGAACATCTTCATCTGGGCATGGGTAGTGTTCTGGGCCTCATCCAAAATCACAAAGGCATTATCCAAGGTTCTTCCCCTCATAAAGGCCATTGGAGCAATCTGTATGGTACCGTTCTCTATATAAAGCGCCAATTTTTCCGGGGCAATCATATCCCTTAATGCATCGTATAGAGGTTGCATATAGGGATCTAGCTTTTCCTTGAGATCACCTGGTAGAAAGCCTAAGTTTTCACCGGCCTCAACGGCTGGCCTTGTCAATATAATTCGTTTTACCTGCTTTTCTTTTAGGGCCTTTACTGCCAATGCCACTCCTGTGTATGTTTTTCCGGTACCAGCCGGTCCAACGGCAAAAACCATATCACTGATCCTGGCTGCATCTACAAGTCTTCTCTGGTTTACGGTTTGGGCCTTTATTAGTCTCCCACTTACCCCATGAACCAATACTTCCCCGCTTATTTCAGAAGATTGTAAATCTTCTTGACCATTGCTTGCCAAAAGTCGCTCAATGCTATTTTCATCCAATTTATTGTACTTGGCGTAATGGGCGGTTAACAAATCGAACCTTCGGTCGAATTCGTCCAATAAGTCCTCATCCCCATAGACCTTTATTTTGTTTCCCCTAGCAACGATTTTCAGCTTTGGAAAGTGTTTTTTTAATAAATCTATATTCTCATTATTCTGCCCAAAAAATTCTCTAGGGCTAATGTCTGTAAGTTCTATTATAAGTTCGTTCAAAGAAGATAGGTATTAATATGTTTAGATATAAAATATATATTTTGCTTCGCTAATAATTTGTGTAATTTTGTTTAACAAACTTAAGTAAAAAAATAACTTACCATCCTAAAAACATATCAACAGTCCTCTATGGCTATAATTACTTTAACTACTGATTTTGGACATAAAGATCATTTTGTAGGCGCCATAAAAGGGACAATTTACAAGGAATTGTCTGATGCCAAAATTGTTGATATTTCACATTCCATAGGACCTTTCAATATTCAGGAATGTGCCTATATACTAAAAAACTCCTATAAAAATTTCCCAGATGGCAGTATTCATATTGTTGGAGTGGATTCTGAACTGTCACCGGAAAACCAACATATAGCAGTTTTGGTGGACAACCACTATTTTATTATGGCCAACAATGGTGTAATAGGACTCATAATTTCTGAAATTGTACCAGAAAAAGTGGTAGAAATTCAATTGCCGAATTCTGTAGATAGTTCTTTTCCTGAAATGGATGTTTTTGTCAAGGCTGCAAGCCATATTGCACGGGGTGGAAAATTAGAAGTAATAGGTAGGCCTTTTAAGGATCTAAAAGACTTAAGGGAATTCAACCCTAGAATTTCCGATAACCAAACGACCATTTCGGGCAGTGTTATTTATATTGACAACTACGGCAACGTGGTCACCAACATTCAACAGAGCATTTTCAAGGCCATAGGCAAAGGAAGAGTATTTGAACTACAGGCCAGGAATAAAAAAATACGGGAAATCCATAATAAATACGGGGATATTATTAATTACAACCTGGAAAAAAGTCAACGTAAATCGCCTGGAGAGTTATTAGCACTATTCAACTCATCCGGATATTTGGAAATTGCCATTTATAAAAGTGACCTAAATACCGTTGGAGGGGCCTCTACCCTCTTGGGCTTGGATTATAGGGATACCGTAATGATTAATTTTACTTAAACGAGATTTAACATATGTTGGTAAGAATTGTAAAATTAACTTTCAAAAAGGAAAATATTGCTAGTTTTGAGGCCATCTTTGAAGAAAATAAAATTAAAATCCGACAGGTAGAAGGTTGTACCTTCTTAGAACTGTTACAGAGCAAAGAGGCCGAAAATATTTTTTTCACCTATAGTTATTGGAACAGCACTACTGATCTGGAAAACTATAGAAATTCGAAATTTTTCAAGTCCGTCTGGAACAGTACAAAACTTTTATTCGAGGATAAACCTGAAGCTTGGAGCTTAATGAAGAAGGAAACCGTTAATTAACTTTTATGCTTGCCATATTCAAAAGAGAAATACAATCATTCTTTACCTCCCCTATTGGTTATCTGGTTATAGGATTATTTTTAGCTCTCAACGGATTGTTTCTGTGGGTCTTTAAGGGACCCTACAATATATTTGACTACGGCTTTGCCGATTTAAGCAATTTCTTTCTGCTTGCCCCCTGGGTGTTTCTTTTTCTGATTCCAGCAGTAACAATGAAAAGCTTTTCCGAAGAGAAAAAATTAGGTACATTGGAACTTCTTTTTATAAAGCCCATTTCTCTTTGGGAAACGGTGCTGGGAAAATTTTTAGGTACATTCTGTCTCGCGTTGATTGCCATCTTACCAACACTTCTTTACGTGTATACCATTTCACAATTGGGTGTTACCAAGGGGAATTTGGATATGGGAATGGTCATGGGATCCTATTTTGGGCTATTGTTCTTAATTAGCAGCTATACCGCCGTAGGGTTATTTGCCTCCACCTTATCCGAAAACCAAATTGTAGCTTTTATTATCGGTATGGTTTTATGTTTTCTTATGCTTTACGGTTTTGAAAGCTTGGCCACCATTTTACCCACTGCACCTATGGTACTTTTTGTTGAACAACTGGGTATGATGGCTCATTTTGAAAGTATTGCTAGAGGTGTTCTGGACACAAGGGACATTATATATTTTATAAGTCTCACCTTATTTTTTCTCTTCTTGACCATTAATCAACTTAAAAATCAAAATAGATAATGAAGAAAGGTTGGTTATCTGTTATTAAGGCCCTTATGATGGTGTTGCTAGTAAATATTCTGGCCAATTATTTTTACACCAGGATAGATTTGACGGAGGACGATAGATTCACCCTTTCAAAATCGGCATTAAATGCTGCAGGAGGGTTTAACTCCCCTGTTATAATAGATATTCTACTTGACGGAAATCTTCCACCTGAATTTATAAAATTGAAAGTAGAGACCCGACAATTATTGGAGGAGTTTGCCGCTGAAAACAAGAATATAAAATTCAATTTCGTAAATCCGCTTGAAGGAGCTTCGCAAATAGATGGAGTTATCACAGACTTACAAGGGATGGGCCTAACGCCAACCAATGTTACTGTTGAACAAAACGGAAAAGTTTCCCAGGAGATCATATTTCCTTGGGCCATGGTCAACTACAATAACAACACTGTTAAGGTATCCCTATTAAAAAATAAACTTGGTGCCACAACTGAAGAACGGGTAAACAATTCCGTACAACATTTGGAGTATGCTTTTGCCGATGCTTTTAGTAGATTGAACATTAAGGACAAGAAAAAAATTGCCATAATTAAGGGCAATGGTGAGTTGGAGGATATTTTTATGGCCGATTATTTGACCACTATCAGGGATTACTATAATATCGGGGCCATTACCTTAGACTCGGTTGCAACAAATCCTGAAAATGTATTACAACAATTAAAGTGGTTTGATCTGGCCATAATAGCAAAACCAACAGAAACCTTTACAGATGGGGAGAAATATATCCTAGATCAATTTATAACCGGTGGAGGCAAATCTCTTTGGCTCATTGATCAGGTGGCCATGGAACTGGATAGTCTCTTCAACGAAAATGGCACCGCCATGGCTATGCCACGCAATCTTAACCTCAACGATTTTTTCTTTAAATATGGGGTGAGATTAAATGCCGATTTGGTAAACGATCTTTATTTTACTCAAATAGTTTTGGCCACCGGAGAAGGGAACAGTTCCCAATACAACCCCGTTCCTTGGTACTATAATCCCATGGTCTTCCCTAAAAACGATCATCCAATAAATAACAATTTGGAAGCGGTTAGGTTTCAATTTACAAGTAGCATGGACACCTTGGCCAATGATTATAAAAAACATATATTATTGGAAAGCTCGCCCTTATCCAGGACGGAGGGAGTGCCTAAACCAATTAACCTGGACATCATAAATACCCCACCGGACAAGAATATTTATAATGATGGCAATCAGATATTGGGGGTTTTGATCGAGGGAAGTTTCAACTCTACCTTCCTTAATCGTGTAAAACCCATAAAACTGGGTAAGCCAATTGATCAAGGCCCTGAAAACAAGATGATCATACTGTCGGATGGTGATCTAATTAGGAACCAAATCAGAAACGGTAGACCGTTGGAATTGGGTTATGATAAATGGACAAATAACTTTTTTGGCAACAAGGAATTTCTCATAAATTGCCTTAATTACCTATTGGACGATACCGGACTTATAAACATTCGCAATAAGGAAGTAACCATTCCTTTCTTGGATGAGGAAAAAATTAATGAGCAAAAAACCAAGTGGCAGTTGATTAATATTGGCCTACCCCTATGTCTGACCCTTATTTTTGGATTCCTAATGAACACCATTAGAAAGAAAAAATATGGGGCATAAGTGTTGATAAGTTTGTTTCCTTAAAAAGGACAATTAAAATATCTTTGTTTTGACTGTGATTCAAGGAATATTGCAGATTCAAACAGCTATTTTTATACTGTTTTTAGTTGTACAACAATGTAGATTCCTTAAAAAAAAATAAACCAATGAAATTTATAGTATCCAGTACTTATTTACTAAAACAACTCCAAGTCTTAGGTGGGGTAATTAACAATAGCAACACCTTGCCTATTCTTGACAATTTTCTCTTCGATTTAAATCAGAAAGAACTGACCGTGTCGGCCTCCGATTTGGAAACCACGATGAGTTCTGTATTAGAGGTAGATTCAGATAATGAGGGTACCATTGCAGTTCCGGCAAAATTGTTATTGGAAATATTAAAAACCTTTCCGGAACAGCCCCTTACCTTCGTGGTAGAGGATAACAATACGGTAGAGATCAGTTCCAACCACGGTAAATATGCGCTGGCCTATGCAGATGGTGCGGAGTTTCCAAAATCGGTAGAATTGTCCAGTCCATCTTCCACTACAATACTTGGCGATATATTGGCGACTGCTATAAACAAAACAATTTTTGCCGCTGGCAACGATGATCTTAGGCCCGTAATGAGCGGTGTCTTCTTTCAATTCTCTCCGGAAAGTTTAACCTTTGTTGCTACCGATGCCCACAAATTGGTGAAGTATCAACGCAATGATGTAAGTGCATCCAAAGTGGCCGAGTTTATAATGCCAAAAAAACCTTTAAATTTATTAAAAGGAATTTTAGCGGGCAGTGAAACCGAAGTGCTTATTGAATACAACGAAAGCAACGCCAAATTCAGTTTTGAAAATACGATATTGATCTGTAGATTGATCGATGGGAAATATCCAAATTATGAAGCGGTAATTCCAAAAGAGAATCCAAATAAACTTTCCATAGCCCGTACCCAACTTTTAAGTTCGGTAAGGAGGGTTTCTATATTCTCCAATAAGACCACCCACCAAATACGATTAAAAATTGCAGGGGCAGAATTAAATATTTCGGCAGAGGATATCGACTACAGTAATAAAGCGGAAGAACGTTTAACCTGTTCTTACCAAGGTGACGATATGCAGATAGGATTTAATTCGAGATTCTTGGTGGAAATGTTGAACAACCTCACCTCGGATGACGTGCAATTGGAAATGAGTCTTCCCAACAGGGCTGGCATCCTTACCCCTATTGATGGATTGGATGAAGGTGAAAATGTTACCATGTTGGTTATGCCCGTAATGCTAAATAGTTAGATAAACATATTCAATTTTATTTTTAAGGTTGAATTCATAATACACCCCACTCTTTCTATATAAAAAAAGCCGTATTTCATTTGAAATACGGCTTTTTTGCCTCTACAATTATGGTTGCTAACTAAACAAACTTTATACTAAGGGGATAATATGGTTTTTCACCATTGGACACCTTAATGGCATTGACGATCGGAAATACGAAACAGAGTACCGCTATGGCAATAATACCTAATATTCCAATACCAAGAAGTAAGATCAACGGGATGCAAATTAATATATACAAAAACATGCTGATCTGGAAGTTGATAATCGATTTTCCATTTTCATCCATATTCAAAATGGTATCCCTCTGTGTTAACCACAAAATCAAGGGAACGATAAATCCTCCAAATCCAGTTACGATATCCAGTAATTGACTCAAGTGGGTCAATACCAATAATTGCCTATTTTCTGCTTTCATACGTTACTTTTATTAAGTCCAGCTATTTTGGAAAGGCAGAAGTATACTCTTGTACCTTGCTGACAAAATTTACCTGCTATAATTATAAGACGCCTACATCTCACATTTGTTACATAATCAACTTAAAATAACAATAGGTACTTAATGAATCGATTATTGTTTACGCTCCAATTTTTCCAATTTTTCCTTATTTTTTTCGATTCCCTTCGCCAGTTTATCTATTTTCAGGTTCAACTTATCAATTGCCATGGGAGATAATTTTCCCTTTTGCTCATCTTTGACCATTTTCTCCTGAAGTTTTTCAATCTTTCTGGAGTCCTTGGCTATGGACCGCCTCTTAGAATCTATGTCGGACGAAAGTCTTTCCCGCTTTTTCAGTTCCTTTTCGGCCTTCTTTTGCGCTTTTTCAGCCTTCATGGCATCCTTTTCTGCCTTGTCTACCTTTTTTTGAATTTCCTTGGCTTCGTTAACTTCCTGTAAAACTCTAGCTTGCTCCAACTGTTCCGTATTTTCAGTTGGGACTACCGGAACTTCCGTGTCTTGTGCCTGATTGATTTGGCTAAAAAAAGCCATTGCCAATAGTGTAATAATTCTAATTGATTTCATATAGTTGTTTAATTTGGAATGCCTTAAAACACCAGTCTCAAAAGGTGAATTTTACTCCCATTTAAATGTATTTAAGTGACTATCAAAAGTAACTTATTTATCCGTTATTATTTATGACTATAGTCATAAAATTAAACATTCGGAACCCTCGAACAAAGCTTTCATACTTACAATGGACCTACTGCTCCCTAACATTTTTTAAGACCTTACGAACTGCGCTCACATCTTCACAAGAGGCAAATCCGAAGTACTAACAATTAATAATCCAGACCGGTTTAAAAATTTTAAATCGTATTTTTACAACCAATTTAAATGTATGATCACCAACGACATCATCATTGCCTTGGCCACTCCTTCTGGGGCCGGTGCCATAGCCGTTATCCGTATTTCCGGGAAGGATGCCATTGCCTTGGCCAATCCTTTCTTTAAATCGATAAGAGGAAAGGATTTAAAACAACAAAAGAGCCATACCATTCATCTTGGACATATTTTGGAGAACGATAAAGTGTTGGACGAAGTCTTGATATCAATATTTAAAGGGCCCAATTCTTATACGGGGGAAGATATTGTGGAAATATCATGCCATGGTTCGCCCTATATACAGCAGCAAATAATTCAGTTGTTCCTGCGAAACGGTTGCCGTATGGCGACTGCTGGGGAATTTACACTTCGTGCCTTTTTAAACGGAAAAATGGACTTGAGTCAGGCCGAAGCCGTTGCCGATCTTATTGCATCGGACAACGAGGCCAGCCACCAAATAGCCATACAGCAGATGCGCGGTGGCTTTAGTAATGAAATAAAAAAATTAAGGGACCAGCTATTGAACTTTGCGTCGCTTATGGAATTGGAGCTCGACTTTGCAGAGGAAGATGTGGAATTTGCAGACCGCACTCAGTTCAAAGTTCTACTGACCAAGATCCAAAGGATTTTAAAGCGATTGATAGATTCTTTTGCCGTAGGAAATGTGATCAAGAATGGGATTCCCATCGCCATTGTTGGTGAGCCCAATGTAGGCAAATCCACTTTGCTCAATGCGCTATTGAATGAGGAGCGGGCCATTGTAAGTGATATTGCCGGAACAACCAGGGATACCATTGAGGATGAGATCGTAATAGGAGGCATAGGATTTCGATTTATTGATACAGCTGGTATCCGGGATACCAAAGATGTGGTGGAAAGCATTGGGATAAAAAAGACCTTTGAGAAAATAGAACAGGCCCAGGTAGTGGTACTATTGGTAGATGGTCGGCAGATTGCAACCGATGCCGCTAAGCTGAACTTCAGTATTAAGGAATTGGAAAAAATAAAGAATAAATATCCTCATAAACCTTTGTTGGTGATTGCCAATAAGGTAGACATGTTGGATGAAAATCAAATAAAAAATTTACAATCCCAAATTTCAGATCTCTATTTGTTATCCGCCAAAACTGGTAAAGGAGTAGAAACTTTAAAATCCCGTTTGTTGGATTTTGTAAATACAGGAGCTTTGCGGAATAGTGAAACTATTGTAACAAATACAAGGCATTACAGCTCCCTCCTCAAGGCACTTGAAGAGATAGAGAAAGTACAATTTGGAATGAAAGAGGACACCCCTAGTGACCTCTTGGCCATAGATGTCCGTGAAGCGCTCTACCATTTAGGGGAAATTACAGGGCAAGTGACCAACGATGAGCTTTTGGGAAACATTTTTGCTAATTTCTGTATCGGCAAATAGACAGTGGATTCATATGATATCATATGGTTGCAAATGACTGTAAATCAAATGATTGTTGATAACTCTATAGATTTTCTTTTCCTTTGATAAGGTGATATTCGTACTTTTATTGTGTCTCATTTGTGTCGCATTCTCCTTTGTATAAGACGAGACACAAAAAATGTGTCGCTATGATGAAAGTTCACTTAAGGAAGAAGAAATTAAAAACTGGGAAACAGAGCCTTTATTTAGAGTTCTATAAAGGAATTAAAACTCTTAGTAATGGAAAGGTTAAACACCTTAGAAATTACGAATACCTACAACTCTATTTAATAGAAGATCCCAAAACGACGGATGAAAAGAAAAAGAATCAGGAACATCTTGAATTGGCCGAACAAATACTGGCCATTAGAAAGGCTGAAGTCTATCAGGGGAAGTATAACCTTAAAAACGACACAAAAGGAAAAGTTAGTTTATTAGACTTTTACGTCCAGAAGAAAGAGGAACGCTACCAGACCAAAGGCAATTATGACAACTGGGATGCCGCACAAAAGCACATAGAAGCCTATTGTCCTGCCTACATCACTCTAAACGATTTAGATGTTGATTTCATTAAAGGGTTTAAAAAATACCTGGATACTGTAGCCGTAACAAAAAGTAGTAAGAACCTTTCCCAAAACACCAAACATACCTATTTTAACAAATTTAAGGCTTGCCTTAATGCAGCTTTCGATGAAGGCTACCTAAAAGAAAACCTCATTAAAAAAGTCAAAGGTTTTACAATGGGGGAATCTACTCGAGAATACCTCACATCTGATGAACTTCAAAAATTGTCACAGACCCCCTGCCCTATCCCACTTCTTAAACGAGCCTTTTTATTCTCATCCCTAACTGGCATAAGATGGTCGGATGTCAATAAATTAAAATGGTTCGAGGTACGGGAAGAAGGTGCTGACAATTCCAGTGATCTTATCTTCCGAATCGTGTTTAAGCAAAAGAAAACCGAAGGAGTAGAATACTTGTATATCTCACAACAGGCCAGGACGCTACTTGGGGAACGAAGAGGTCCCAATGATCGAGTATTCAAAGGCCTTCGTTATAGTGCCCATATGAACCTCCAACTCCTCCGTTGGTGCATGTTTGCCGGCATTAACAAGCACATCACCTTTCATTCCGCTAGACATACCAATGCGGTACTATTATTGGAAAATGGCGCTGATATCTATACGGTTTCCAAACGCCTAGGGCACCGTGAAATAAGAACTACGGAGATTTATGCAAAAATCATTGACAAGAAAATGAAAGAAGCCGCAAACTTACTCCCCAAGTTGAATTTGGATTTGTTGTAGTGGTGGTTTAGATTTTTTACATAGCTATGTAGGCTCCCCCAAAAATAGGATAGTTTAAAATTCCAGTCTAAAACCTTCGAAATTTTATTTATCCAGAAGATTATTTCAAAAAATTAGGATTAAGAAATTGAATTTAGAAGAGTCAAAATAAGTAAAAACTGCCCTTTATCCACCTCCAAATCTCCAACTCCCTCCTTTTCAATTGTTAATAACTCTGTTTTTCACCTAAAAACACCAATTTGACCAATATAACATTTGGTGCCATTTGATGTTTTATGATATCAAATAAAATTAGATGAAAATTCCTTTGCTATCAATTGGCTCCATATAACACATAGCGCTGTAATACAGATAGTTGTGAATAACTATTTGTGTTTCTCATGGCTTTCAGCCCACCTATTTTCTACTTTTATTTTAACAAACCTATAGAAGGTAAACAAAAGCGCTTTTGTTCATTTCTTATTCTTAAAAGAGAAACAAATGGACACTATTTTAATTTTTGATCGCTTAGATCGCTTGGAAAAACTGTTAACTGCCCACAAGGAGGTGTTGACTTTTGAGGAAACCTGTGACTACACCGGAATATCGAGAAGCTATCTTTACAAACTGACTTCCTCCGGGACTATCCCCCACTCCAAGCCCAACGGAAAAATGATTTTCTTTGAAAAGAGAAAGCTGAATAATTGGCTGCTACAGAACAGTAGAAAATCCAAGGCCGATATTGAGAACGAGGCCCTGAGACATACCCTTAAAAATAGACGGCCATGATAGTCGGTGACCATCGGGGTCAACTTTACAAGGTAAAGGATGCCAAGAAAAAGACGATCTACGATTATACCATTGAATACTTGGAAGGGAAGTATGATATTATGTACAATGAGATATCCCATGATTTCCAGATATCGTTCAAGAAACGAGCTGAATGGTCCTATCTAAACCTCAATTCCCTGATTATTGAACTTGCCAAAGCAGGTGTCGATATCAGTACAGGAAAATTGGAAATTCTGATTCGGTCGGAACTCATTCCCAAATACAACCCTATTAAAGCGTACTTCATATCTCTCCCTAAATGGGACGGAGAAGACCATATCAAAAAACTGGCTTCCTACGTCCCTACCTATGATGATGAGGCTTTTCTTTACCATTTTAAAAAATGGCTGGTCCGAGCCATAAAATGTGCACTGGAACCGGGCTACTTCAACAAGCAGGCCCTGATCATCAGCTATAAGGGACAGAGCTCGGGGAAATCTACCTGGTGCCGGTTTATCTGTCCCCCAGAATTAGCCGATTATATGGCGGAGGACATCAGCAATGATAAGGATGCCAGGATCCAATTGTGCCGGAACTTCCTTTACAACTTGGATGAGCTGGCCGTGCTTACCAAGAAAGACGTGAACGCACTGAAAGCATTCTTTTCCAAGACCTTCATCAACGAACGCCTGCCCTATGACCGAAAGAACACTACCCTGCCCAGAATCTGTTCGTTTTTGGGCTCTACCAATATGTCCTCATTTCTAAACGATGAGACTGGATCGGTAAGGTGGTTGTGCTTTGAGCTAATGGATAAAATAGATTTCTCCTACTCCAAGGAAGTGGAAATCAAGAACGTGTGGATACAGGCCTACCACCTCGCCTATACTGATCCAGGCTTCAATCCAGAACTTACGCTAACGGATATTATGGAGAACGAAGAACGGAATAAAAAATATACCAAATTGACTACCGAGGAGGAACTGGTTTCCAAATACTTTGAAAAGTCGAATGATGTTAACGACTTCGTGACCGCCTCCGATGTATTGGTAAAGCTGAGTAGCTTGAACGTAAGACTGAACCAGATAAACCTTGGGCGTGCGCTTTCCAGATTCAATTTCCAACGGGTGAAACATCCCAAACGCCAGGTGTATGGGTATTTGGCCAAATCGGTATTTGCCAAAAGTCCCTGGGAAGTAGAATCGTAGAAAAAGTGCCATTGTACCTACCTACTTACCTAACGGACCATGACCGCCCCAACTGCGGAAGTTACCATAAGGTAAGATACATTAACCACTAGTTACCTAAGTATTACCTATCCTACCTATTAGGGTAAGATGGGTAAGATCAAAAAAGAACCCACCTAAGCTATAAACCCCTATAAACAGGGACTTAGGTAAGAAGGTAGGAGAAAAACGAAAAAAAAGAATTAACTGATGAAAAAAGAAAGAACCAATAAACTAACGTGTGAAAGAGCCAGAGCTTTTCCCATCGAAAAAGCGTTGGCAAAACTCGGGCACTTTCCAACAAAGGAATCTAATAAAGAAGCTTGGTTCCTGAGTCCGTTCCGCTCAGAAACCCAAGCCTCTTTTAAGGTGTCCAAAAAGCTGAACCGATGGTACGACCACGGAATTGGCAAAGGGGGAAATGTAATTGATCTGATTTGTCAAATCAAGAAAACATCGCTTAAGGAAACATTGGATTGGTTGCAAAACGGCCAAATCTCTTTTTCTTTTCAGCCGCCACTTTTAGAAGAGGATAAACAGGATAAGATCGAAGTGAAACTTATTAAGGAACTGGGCCATTTTGCGCTAGGGGAATATGTAATGAAAAGAGGGATTTCCATATTGACTGCCAGAAAACTTTGCAAGGAAGTTCACTATAAGTTTAAGGACAAGATGTATTTCGCTCTAGGCTTAGCGAACAACTCCGGAGGTTGGGAATTGCGGAACAAATATTATAAGAATTCCAGCTCCCCAAAAGACGTCACTCACCTCCAGAACGGAAACAGTAGGCTGATCGTTACAGAGGGAATGTTCGATATGTTGAGCCTATTAGAGCGGGACAAACATCTAATGGAAACGAATGATCTTTTGATATTAAACTCCTTGGGCTTTATAGAAAAAACGTTTGAGATGTTTGAGCCCTATGAATCGATTATGCTTTATCTGGACAATGATAGTGCAGGAAGAAATGCCGTTAACCTAATGATGCAACAACAGCCAAAATGTACGGATAGATCCAAATTATACGAAAATTTTAAAGACGTAAATGGATGGTGGACCGCTCAAAAGAAATGATCTGATGATAATGATATTTTATACCGAAAAATAAATAACCTATTAATAAATACAATTTTAAAACATAAAAGAAATAATCTGATAGTGATGTAATTCAAGATGTGTCTTTGTTGCCACAAAGACGATCTTGTTTTGCTCCCGAAGGTCGCAAAGACGGAAAAAATGAAACGTACCTATGTTAAATTTCGATGTTCCCTCTTCGAGAAGAAGTTGCTCCGGATCAAGGCCAAAAAGAGCGGTCTGAGCGTGAGCGAATATTGTAGGCGTGCCGCCTTAGGGGATAAGATCATTGAGCGGTTAACAGAGGAGCAAATAGACCTTTATAAGATGTTAGCCAAGTACGGGACCAACTTTAAATTGATCGGGAACATGTACCGAAAACGGGACCCCAAACTGACGGCCGAGGTGACCAAGCTGGCAGAAGAAATACAGAACCACCTTTATAATTTCAAAAAATGATAGGCATAGGAAAATCAATATCGCATACCGGAAATTCCATGAGCTATGGCTGGAACAAGGAGAAACAAGCCGAGGTCGTATACTCCAATCACGTAGCTGGGCAAACCCCAAACCAGATTACCAAGGAATTCAACATCATCCAATCCCAGAACTATCAATGCAAAAAGAATACGTTGAGTTTTGTCATCAGCCCTACGATTGAAGATGGAAAACAGCTAAAAGCCAAAGAGCTCAACGAGATGACTGCAAAGTTTCTCAAGGAAATGAAATTACAGGAACATCAGGCCATCGCCTTTGTTCATAGGAATCAGCCACATACGCATGTTCATGTGTACGTAAACCGTATCGATTTTAACGGAACTGCTTATAACGACAGTTTTATTGGGAAGAGGAGTCAGCTAGCCGCTGAACGGGTGGCAGAGAAAATGGGGCTTACCACGGTACGGGAAGTACAACTGGAAAGATTGGAACAGCTACTGAATATAAGACAGGAGATTAAAAATGTTCATGAAAAAGTGATGAACGAACAACGCCCCAAAGACCTGGATAGCTATATCAAGCTAATGAAGGAAAAAAACGTACAAGTTATCCCAAGTATCAATAAGTCCAATCAGCTGCAAGGGTTCCGGTTCCAATACAAGGGCCAAAACCTAAAGGGAAGCGAGGTACACCGTTCCATGTCCGGTAGCAGAGTGGTGATGGGAATAGCCAACCATGCAGAGAAAAGCATTCTTCAGGGCCAGTATAAAACTGTTAGCCTGATGGGAAAGGCCACCCAGCTAAGTGGGAATATCGCTATAAAACTGGCTAAAACAGTCATCAAACAAGCGATCCAAAAAAGTGTTGGAATGGAAATAGGATATTAATTTGAAAACCAAAACAATATGGCAAAGCTAGACGAAATCACGGAATTATTGGTCGATGAACTGGAAGGACTAAAACAGATGTTGGTACAATTAAAAACACTGACCAAGGAACTGACCGGTTCGGAAACGGTAAAGGATATTTCCTCGATACGGTACGAACTGAAGGAACTAAATAAAACACAGGAGGATCATTTTAAAAGGCAGGATACAAGAACCATCCAAATAGAGGAACAATTGAAGAAGTCGCAAATAATCCCTGAATGGTTATTGTTCCTGGTCTGTATGGTACTTATCCTGTCCCTATCCATTTCTGGCTATTTGGGCTATCAGGTGGCACAGTTCGGGGAAGAAAAAGAGAAGGCTTTTGAAGAGGGAAGTGCATATATTTCAACCGAATTGAAGGGGTACTTTGTAGAACATCCAGAGGCCTATAAAACATTTTTGGAATGGTCCAAAAAAGAAGTAAATTCAGATCTAAAGTAGGTTGCGCCCTATGCTGTTTTTGCTTCACGCTTATCTGCCGGAACACTACAAAAACGGCACAGGAACCAAGCGCAAAGTTTTTGGGTAAGGATTTGGGACGTACATATCTAAAATACGATCTCCCATTTTACCTGGGCCAATCGCCTTGACACTTCAATAATCGTCGCTAATACATCCTCTTCCTTGGGCAACTCCCCATACACCAAAAATTTAAAGTCATTCTGATAGGTGTCTTTAAGTTGTTTCCAAGTTTCTTCAGGTTCATTGTAAATCAATGCTACTTTCGGGTGGTACTTTATCCAGTCGTTGTTATTCTTAAAACTTTGTACATCATCATGGGCTACTTTTAGGAGCATCGTATCAAAGGCATCTGAAGTAGAAAACTCTTGAACCGTTTCGTCTTTCAGTAGCTGGTGAATATCATATACATGCCTGATTTTAGCATTCAGGTCGATAATTGGTTTTTCCGTATATGAGAACCGAACCAAACTCATTATCTTTTCACAAAACGTTCTTCGAGAATCCAATACAAGTGCTTCAAAAGGCAATAGATCATATTCTTCCGCCAATGTCGTTTGGTTGGTGGCATTCATCATATCATAGATATAGGTATTCAGGACTCTCTTAGTGTGAGGTTCAAAATAGCCCAGCCAAGTTGCTTCTATGATAATGGCATCTCTTACCTGTCCATAATTTCCTTTAAAAATTTTGGGATAGTTATAGGCTATCTTTCGAATCATTCCCATTTTATTGGTAATCCCTTTCATTTCTATTTCTACGAATGGTGTAGTTATTTCCTTAGTTATTTTTTTGAGCTTAGCCTTTAATTGGTTCCCTGTCTCTTCTTCTCTTCGTATTACAACTAAATCAATATCCTCAGAAAAACGTTCGATGAATTTATAACACTTTGACAAAGCCGTGCCTCCCTTAAATATGACTTCATCTTTAATAGTGCTATCAAAGATCAGTTTTAGGGCATGGCATACCCAATAATCCTTCTCGATATAGATATCTAAAATACCCATCCGTTCTGCTGTTACTTGCACAGCTTGTCTGAAAAGTTGTTCGTTCTCGTGCAGCTTCATTTTATATTCCAATATTTAGCATTTGACAACACTTTTTTAGAAATATCAAAATCATAAACCGTTATTGGGTTTAAACTATCTTGAAGTTCTCTTATTTCAGTCTCTGCCTTGCAATTAATCCCTCTTAGCAATGCACCCAATAAAGCTCTGGTTGCGGGGGAATATTTAAAGGCCAATTTTATAAGTTTTATATGTTCGCTAGTTTTCAATTCGCGCAATAATGCCATAAATCGAATACAACTTTTTTCAACGGTGGTATCAGGTATTTTCTTAATATAACGTATGGCATCCAACAATCGTAATAGTGGAATATTTTCCTTATTGATAGTATTCTTTTGTTTGATGAACGAAATTCTAAAACGTCCTCTTTTAAAAGAAGGTCGTATCTCACGTTTGCCTATCTGTATCGTGCTGCTTACTTGTGTGGTAAGTCCTAGGGAATTATAAACGCTATACCCTGTAATATACCCTACTAGTTTGCCGTCTTCCTCCAACAAATCTTTTACAATTTGGTGTTGATCTGGCAACAAAGTACCGAATACAGTTTCTTGCGGCTTGAAGTATTTACCTTTAGATAGTTTATTAATCTTACCGGAAGTAGCCATTCTATTCAGATGTTTAATGATGGCTTCTCTCCTATCCACCTCGTTCATAAAATCCATATAGGTGAATACATAACCTTTGGGCAACTTATTAATCTTATCTTCTATGTATTCAGAGGTTTTCATTGGAAACTGTTTATACAAATATATTCAATATGTCCAGTTTATTAGTTAAAAAACTGGACATATTTCAATAAGTCTTGATAACTTTAGTTGCAGTATTGCTTAGTGCATTCGCAACCTAGCTGTTCCATTCTTTCTTCCGAAACATTACTAAATGGTCAACAGGTCAAGTTTTTTGCGCAAAAAACTTGACATTTAAAGTAAAGATATTTCCCAATCTTATTTGATGGCTGTCCCGTTAAAGTCAACATATATTGACAATAGCTTATTTGACGCTTGTTTGATACGAATAGTATAAGAGCTTTCGCATTACAATTCCATGTTCCTATGGAAGTTGAAAAACCTACGGTTTTCCAACTTCCTAAGCACCGCGCATAAACGAATGGAGTGCAAAAAAACGCTCCAAGCAGTTATCTTGCCTATGCACAGTTAGCTCTACAACGACCCAAATTACAATCACTAATTTATTGCTATTTTTACTCCAATTGCGAAGTAACAATAATAGCCTTGGAATCGGAAAATAAAGAACATATTCAATTGTTTAAGTCCCTATTCAGAGGAAGGGATGATGTTTTTGCCATTCGATGGGAGAAAGGAAACAAAAGTGGCTATATGCCCGCCTACTTTTACGACCCCTACCGATATAGGCTACATAAAACCAATGGGGGAACATTTAAGGATTTTACCGAAAAATCTTTTTTGCCTTTAAACTACAATCAAGTTTTTAAACATTTAGAAGGCGAACATTTGATTGGAGTTTACCCTTTGCTAAAAGACAATACCTCCTGGTTTATAGCCGCGGATTTTGATAAGGAAAACTGGCAACAGGAATGCAAAAATTTTATCTCAGTTTGTGAATCCAACAATATACCGGCATATTTAGAGCGTTCCCGTTCTGGAAACGGCGGACATGTTTGGATATTTTTTGAAACACCCTATCCCGCTATAAAAAGTAGATTAGTTTTTAAACAATTGCTCGAAGAAAGTGGAACCTTTTCCATATTCGATAAGACTTCAAGTTTTGATAGATTGTTCCCCAATCAGGATTTTCTTACGGGAAAGGGTTTGGGCAACCTTATAGCCCTGCCATTGTATAAACCGAACGTAGAGGAAGGCAATAGTTGTTTTATCGACCCCAACACGCTTGTTCCTTATGAGAATCAATGGAGTTTATTAAAGAAAATCAAAAAGATAAAAACCGCCGAACTTGATGAATTGTATCGTTCAATCGTTAAAAACGATGCGGACGAATTGGAAAACTCTTTTTCCGGCGATACACTTGTCATCCGTTTGGATAACGAAATCCGAATCAATAAGACCGGGTTGACCACGCCATTGGTTAATTTTATAAAGGATACATTCAACGTGGCCAATCCCGACTATTTCATAAAGAAAAAGATAGGAAGAACAACGTGGAGTACCGATAGATATTTCAATCTTGTTTCCGAATCGAAAAATGAAGTTCTTCTTCCGAGAGGGGCTGTTGGACAATTACTGCGATTTTGTAACAAACAAAAAATTGATTTCGAATTTGAGGATAAAAGAAAAAAATCCAATGACACACATTTTACTTTCGGCACAGAACTGCTGGAGCATCAGAAAACCGTTCTTTCTGCTGTTTCCAAAAAAGATTTTGGCGTAATTACCGCACCTCCCGGATCTGGAAAAACAATAATTGGACTAAAAATAATTGCTAATAAATGCCAACCAGCATTAATAGTCGTACACAGAAAGCAGCTTTTGGACCAATGGATAGAACGTATAGAAGCTTTCTTGAAAATACCCAAAAGTGCAATTGGGAAAATAGGACAGGGAAAAGCAAAAATAGGAAAGCAAATTACAATAGCAATGATCCAAAGTTTGTCCAAAAAAATAGACACTCCTGAAATACTCGAGAAATTTAAAACCATAATCATCGATGAATGTCATCACATTCCCGCCCAATCCTATGCTTCCACTATTTCCAAACTTCGCCCCTATTTCCAGTATGGTCTAACTGCCACCCCTTTCAGAAAAAATAGCGACGGTAAACTGATTTTCGCCTATTTGGGCGAACTTATAACAGACATCAAGCCGCAGGACATAGAAACCTTTAAGAAGGCACGGATTATCGTAAGGAATACAAACTTGGAAGTTCCCTTTAATTCAAAAACGGATACGTTCGAAACCTTGTCAAAAGTTCTGGTACATGATTCCGATCGAAACAAAAGAATAGTTGACGATATTGCTTCAGAAGTGAATGCTGGCAAACATGTGGTCGTAATCACAGAACGAAAAGAACATATTACCACGCTATATCAGTTTTTAAAACAAAAATTCGAGGTTATTGTATTAAGCGGAGAAGATTCCGAAAGTGAAAGAAATTTAAAATGGAAAATCCTTAACAAAGGAAATTATCAAATTTTAATTACCACAGGACAGTACTTTGGAGAAGGCACCGATCTGCAAAATGCGAGCTGTCTTTTTTTGGTATATCCCTTTTCTTTTAAAGGAAAACTGATCCAATATATAGGAAGGGTACAACGTTCCGAAATTGCCCCATTGATATATGACTACAGGGATCATAGGATTGAATACCTTAATCGGCTTTTTCTCAAAAGAAACACCTATTACCGAAATCTGGATAGACAGGCTACCTTATTTGACGACACCCCCGCCGCCATTCCCAAGACACAAGCAAGTAGTTCAATGACGGCAACAATAAAAGTACCTATCGAGCAGCTCGATTTCCGTTTCGGTACAATTGCATTTACCTACAAAAGTTCCAAGCTACAAAAAGAATTAGAATTCGAAATTGAGAATGATTATATACGCCCTGAATTTGAGGTGCTCAAGCCGTATTTTGCTAAAATAATGGATTCTAAAACCGTAGAAATAACAGTTTCCGTTGAATTTGAAAACAATATTTTGGTTGCACAATTGGCAACTTCCAGAGACTTGGAAAGTATAAACCGTGAAGTCTTGGAAAGTGTACGATTCAAACTCTTAGAGAAAAGTTTTTTTAGTAAAAAATTAAACTCTGAAGAGGAATCTGATATTGCACAGGATAAAGAAAGAATTCAAGCACTTTACCCATCGGAACAAGAATTGTTGGAGGAAGTCCTTTCAAAGAGAAGTGTAAAACATTTTCGCCAACTACGCTATCTGGCCGACAATCATGCGCACACGATTTTAAAGCTTCGATTTTTGCTTCATCCATTTTCCTTCGTTTTCTTACTGTTGGGCAATCACCATTTCCATATGATTTTGGAAACTTTGGATACTGAAGAAGCGACTTACATTTGGCATTTCGACAAAAATATCTCATCCTTAAAAGAACATCTAGCTTCTATCGATTCGGCATTGAATACGATTAGGAATCAGGGCAGGCAGTTTTATTTAGAATCTAAACCCGTGAACTTTAGCCGAATTATCCACGATTATTCTGATGATAGAAAGGGTTTTATTCAATGGAAGGATGAGTTAGAAGAAAAACTTTATTAAAACCTATTTGGACAAATTGTATAATTCGGGGATGGATTAAAAACTAATATAACACCCCATATGTCAAAGCATACCTTCTCTTGGAAGAACTGGCGAGACATTTTCAATTGCAAAAATCGATATAAAAATTATAAATAAAATAATTGCAAAATGTCCAAATAATTATTAATTTGCATCAATTATAATAATATTGGTGCGTTATGGGGGTGATTAGAAAATCAATAACTTTTACAGAGCAACAGGACGATTGGATTAAGAAGCAGATTGAAAAAGGTGACTTCACCAACGATAGTGAATATATAAGACATTTGGTCCGAACCCATCAGACCACTCAGCAAGATCTAATCGAACTTGAAATGGCACTTGATGAGGGCTTAGCAAGTGGTGAAAGCGATAAAACTGTTGATGATATCTGGAAGGATGCGGAATTGAGATATGCCGAAAAGAATGGCTAAATACCTTCTTAGTAAAAGTGCCGAATCTGACCTTAAAAAAATTGCGGACTATACTATTGAAAATTTTGGAATTAACCAAGCTCGGGTTTATAAGAATGGTCTTATTAGCTGTTTTCAAGAATTGACTGATAGGCCAGAAATGGGAAGGTTCTACCTGCACGGCAATGAAACCCTGCTACTTCGATATCGGTATAAATCGCATGTAGTCTTTTACAAAAGGATTAATAATGGAATAATGATAATCCGTGTTTTAGGTGAAAGAATGGATTTTATCAGACATTTATAAAATTCAATTGAACCAAAGAATTCTAAAGAAATACAGTTAAAATAACAATACAAAACCTTTTAAACTAGTTGACACTAACTAGTAGGTTTGTACAAGTTTGTATCTCGTTTTTTAGGTTTGTACCCCATGTGTACCTCAAAGCGTGGGAACACCTATAAAATATAGGGGCGTCACTTCTTGTATCGGAAAGTAACAATACAAAATAACACAAAACAAAACACAATAAAACCCAGTAAATACTGGGTTTTTTAATTCCAACTTTTTCGATACTTTCTATTTATTAGTCATTTTTTACGTTTTTTTGTGCCTATGACCATCATAATCCATTTATTTACAACAGGGAAATTTTCGAGCGTTGCTTTTATCCCTCGAAGGACCTAATATATAACATCAACCCTTTTTATATTAATGAGTTAGTAATATTATCATTTAAGTAACCATTAATTCACTTATTTTGTAACTTTATTTCGCTACGATTTTTGAACGATATGATTTTTCAAAATCATATAACATCGGGGAGGTAGCCAGTAAGAAAATTTATTTTAATATTTTTCAGTATGAAATGGCAAGGTAGGCGTCAAAGTTCAAATGTAGAAGATAAAAGAGATGGATCTAGTTCCAGCAGGGGAATAGGTGGATTTAATCCTATGTTACTAGGGCCATTAATTAAACTTCTTTTTTCAAAAACCGGTTTAATTATAGTAGGAGTATTATTGATATTTTCTTTTATTACCGGTAATAATCCAATAAATTTTCTTGGCAATATCTTTTTAGGGGGCAACAGTCAGCCGGCGTCTACAGAATCCTATCAAGGCACTGAAGAGGAAAATATGCAAGCGGAATTCAGTGCTACTATATTGGCCAGCACTGAAGATGTGTGGAATAATATTTTAGATAATTACCAAGAACCAACATTAGTGCTTTTTTCAGGATACGTTACATCTGCCTGCGGTTCTGCGTCAAGCGCTACTGGTCCTTTCTATTGTCCCGGTGATCAAAAATTATATCTGGACTTAAGTTTTTTTCAAGATATGGAACGCCAAATGAATGCTCCCGGTGACTTTGCTCAAGCCTATGTCATAGCCCATGAGGTTGGTCATCATGTTCAGAAATTA
>TARA_R110000868_G_scaffold2031_4_pt1 | contig 29956 bp, 26 predicted proteins | sample TARA_R110000868 | Tara Oceans TARA_R110000868 (sample SAMEA4397489) | marine metagenome | biome: Polar Biome; feature: [SRF] surface water layer (ENVO:00010504); material: water (ENVO:00002006), including particulate matter (ENVO:01000060) such as... | depth 5 m | reverse complement strand
GGCCGGTTCAGCGGCGGCGATAAGATGAACCTACAGAACCTGCCGCGTGGTGGTGCGCTGCGTAAGTCATTGCGAGCGCCAGAGGGTATGCGACTGGTGACGTGTGACTCCGCACAGATCGAGGCGCGTGTCGTAGCATGGTTGGCAGAGCAGAACGATCTCACCGAAGCGTTCAGGCAGAAGCGGGATATCTATTCCGAGTTCGCCAGTGAAGTATACAATCGCAAGGTAGACCGTAAGCGCAAGGAGATTGACCCTGTTACAGGTGCAGTAACATATCCTGACACAGTGGAAGGCTTCGTCGGCAAGACGTGCATCCTCGGGCTGGGCTATGGTATGGGAGCTATCAAGTTTCAGCGCACACTGGAGATCGGGCAGGCCGGTGTATCCGTGAAGCTACATATGTCGGAAGCAGACCGTATCGTTCGCTTGTACCGCCAGAAGAACCACAAGATTGTGTCCATGTGGAACAGAAGCGGGAACGTGCTGAACGATATGGTATGCGGGAACAACGGCCAGCTTACTGCGAGCATCGGGTACACAGCCGAAGGCATCGTACTGCCTAACAAACTTATGATTAAATACCCTGCGCTGCGCAGGGACGCAGATGGCTACTCGTACATCGGCGATGCTCGTGCGTTTCGTAGGCTCACAGTGCAGCGCTTGTCCGGGCAGGCGACCGGCGATATCGATTGGGTCCGCATCTATGGCGGCAAGGTAGTGGAGAACGTAACACAGGCAGTAGCCCGCATCGTTGTATCCGAGCAGATGGCGCGCATCGGACAGCGGTATAAGGTTGTGTTGCAGGTCCACGACGAAGTGGTCGTCATCTGCCCAGAGGGTGAAGTGGCTGAGTGTAGAGCGTTCATGGAAGAGGTCATGTCCACGCCACCGACATGGGCTTCTGACCTACCAGTGGCGTGTGAGTCCGGCAGTGGAGTAAGTTATGGCGACGCAAAGTAACCCGGAAGCAGACCTCCTCGCTGCATACATAGCGGAGATGAACGATCTCGCAGAGGAACTTGGTACTCTGCGTTCAGTACTACAGCACATCAATCATACGGCGAAGCGCACTGATATAAGCAGACGGATGCGTATCACACTCATCATAAACACGACGGAGCAGAACTATGGCGGAACAAAAACCACGGCGCAGACTATTCCATGAGGTCAAACGGGAAGTATGTGAGGAGTTCGCTATCACTGCGGCTGACTTTGATAGCTCATCGAAGGCGGCAATATATGTTTGGGCAAGACGCAAGGCATGGTGGTTAGGGTCCACTTTATGCGGTCGATCTAACCCAGCGATGGCTAAGGCCAGTGGCAATAAATATCCATCGACCGTATTCTATGGGATACGTGCATATAAGAAGGCAATGGAGCAAGACAGTGAACTTGAAATTATTCGTACAGTTATGGAACGAAGGAAAGACCGGCCTGCAAATGGCGCAGGAACTGGGCACGACACGAAGCGCAGTACTTGGACGAGCCGCCCGGATGCAGGCCAAAGGATTGATCGCCAAGCGGATTGATAAAGCTGCTCGTGTATATAAGATACCAGAGCAACCTGCGGAGGTCATCATGCCAAAGCGTAAGCCTGTAGTTGAACCTGTCGCGCCAGTACTTCGTCTAGTGTGGCCGGTTGACCCTGAGCCACCGGCTGTTAACGATGGCAAGCCCATAGGGTTGATGGACCTTAAACATTCTAGCTGTCGGTTTGTTGTTGACAACAGCGACCCACAGAACGCGCTGTATTGCGGGCGACCAAAAGCTCGTAAGTCCTATTGTGCGGATCATGCTAAACTTTGTTACACCAAACCATATGGAAAAGGGGATACTCGATGGCGCTCTCTCACTCGTTTTCAGCTCTCAAACTTTACGAAAATTGTCCGCTAAGATACTACGAACAACGCATCAAGAAGTCAGTCGTAGACAAGGGTGGCGAGGCTAGTCAGTATGGCGAGCGTATCCATGAGGCGCTGGACCAGAGACTGAAAGGTGGCGGTGACCTGCCCCCTGAAGCCGCAGCGCACGACGAGCTTGTTACTGCGGTGCAGAAGATGGCGAAGCGTGGCACGCTGCATACTGAGCAGAAGCTGACGCTGAACATTGACCTGCAACCTACCGACTGGTTTGCACCCGACGCATGGATGCGTAGCATCCTTGATATCTTAGTACTGTACGACGACCATGCCTTCGTACTGGACTGGAAGACCGGCAAGCGTAGGCCGGACTTCACGCAGCTGGAACTGTTCGCGCTCCAAGTGTTCGCGCACTACCCACATATCCAGTCGGTATCCAGTGGGTTCATATGGCTGAAGGACAACGCGATGGATAAGGAAACTTATACCAGAGCGGATGCACCCAAGCTGTGGGCTTCCTTACTTGAGCGTATCCATCGGATCGAGCAGTCAGTCGAACATGACAACTGGCCTGCGCGCCCGAGCGGGTTGTGCCGGTTCTGCCCATGCAGAAACTTTTGCGATTACGCATCATAGAACTTGACACGCATGTCCAGAAGGAATATAACATGACTACACCTGAAGGACGGGTGAAGGCAAAGCTAGACAAGATGCTCCATGAGGAGAAGGTCTGGTTCTATAGCCCACAAGCAGGGCCATTCGGACGATCAGGGGTTCCTGATCGCGTAGCTATTGTTAGAGGGCAGTTCGTGGGTATCGAAGCGAAGGCAGACCGGACCAAGAAACCCACGAGACTACAGGTGCAGTGTATGGCGCAGATCGAGCAAGCCAAGGGTAAGTGTTTCGTGGTGTACGATGACGAGACAATCGCTGAGGTGCGTGCGTACATCAGAGAGGAACAATGCTAGTCGTTGAACGCGCTCACGCTTTAGCTATGAAACTGAACAACCCGATGCGTGTGTTGGAGACTATCCCCACAGCGCAGTCGGTGTACTCAAAGGGGGTGCGGCTAGTTGTCGCACCACATCGCATCGAAGAAGTACGTGTGCTGCGAAACTTAGGTATCGATGCACCGTCACCGATCATGCACTACTACGGTTGGCCGGGTAAGTTCATCCCGTATGACCACCAGAAGGAAACGGCTGCGTTCTTGACGCTGCACCCTCGGGGTCTGGTACTCAACGAGATCGGCACGGGCAAGACACAGAGCGCCCTCTGGGCTGCGGACTACATGCTGGAAGTCGGCATGATTAAGAAGGTGCTGATACTCTCGCCGCTCTCCACACTGGAGCGTGTATGGGGGGATGCTATCTTCAAAGGGTTTCCCAACCGCAAGGGCGTGGTGCTACACGGCACTGCGCAACGGCGCAAGAAGCTACTCAAGACTGACGCAGACTTCTACATTATCAATCACGACGGGTTCAATATCATAGCCGATGAAGTCAAGGGTATGTTTGATCTCATCATCGTGGACGAAGCGGCAGTGCTGCGTAACCCATCGACGCAGCGCTTCAAAGTATTCCGTAAGTGGATGGAGCATAACCCAAACGCAAACCTATGGCTGATGACTGGTACGCCTACACCTAATGATCCAACAGACGCATGGGCATTGGCGAAGCTAGTCAACAGTCCGTTCTGCACGAGTACGTTCACATCGTTCCGTGAGCAGGTCATGCAGAAGATAGGGCAGTACAAGTTTATACCGCGTCCTGAGTCCGTGGATATCGTGAAACATATTCTGCAACCAGCGGTTCGTTATACTCGTGATGAATGTTTCGACCTGCCAGACACCATCGTGCAGACACGCACAGTGGAGATGAGCGCGGATCAGAAGCAACACTATCAGAGTATGCTGCGCCACTTCATCACTGAGGCAAGCACTGAGGGAACCATCAGCGCTGTTAACGAAGCAGTGAAGATGCAGAAACTTATACAGATCGCTTGTGGTGTGGCGTATGGGGATGATGGACAGACCATCGAACTAGACTGCTCGCCGCGAGTGAATGTGGTGAGGGAACTAATAGAGGAGGCAGGCGAAAAGATTATTATCTTCGTACCATTGACAGGCACGCTGCATATGTTGGAGCGTGAGCTATCTAAACGCTGGTCGGTTGGCGTCGTGAACGGAAGCGTCAGTGCTTCGAAACGCAACCAGATTTTCTATGACTTCCAACACAGCAAGGCACCGCATATCCTAATTGCTCATCCTGCCACGATGGCACATGGGTTGACATTAACAGCGGCGTCTACTGTAATTTGGTACGGGCCGATCACGAGCAACGAACAATACGTACAAGCCAATGGACGTGTTGAGCGCATCGGTAAGCGGCATGTTTCTAATGTTGTCCACATAGAAGGGACAGACTTGGAACACAGGATGTACAAGCGTCTTGAGAGTAAACAGAAACTACAAGGGCTACTGCTGGATATGATCCAGCAACACACTGGATAGGAGCAGACTATGACTGTTGATGATGTAGTTGCCACGTACTTAAAGTTACGTGACAAGCGAGATGTTATGGAGGCTGCGGTCAAGGAGCAGACCAAAGGCATAACAGAGAAGTTAGTGAAGCTCGAAGCGTGGATCAAAGAACAGGCTGACGCGCAGGGTGTAACGTCCTTTAAGACCAAACATGGCACGGCGTTTCTGACCACCACGGACTTCGCAAACGTAGCAGATTGGGACGCAGTACTCGGCTTCATTCGCACTAACGAAGCGTATGATATGTTGGAGCGGCGTGTCAGTAAATCCGCAGTGCGCGGGTATATCGAGGAGCATAAGCTCGTACCAGATGGAGTAACTTATGGCACGAGACTGAACGTAAACATTCGGAAGCCTACCAAGCGTGTAGAAGACTAGACACTAAGCTGACTTACTTTTCTAAGGACATGAACACATGAGCAACCTCGTTCCGTTTACCACTAACATCCCCGCCCACCTTGCCAACCGTGTCGGCCAGCCGTCTGCTCTAGCGCAGGCTCTTGCTGGTGGTATCGCAGGTGGTGAGTCCTTCCCGCGCATCTCGATCAAGGGTTCGCGGTTCCGCATCATTGAAGGTGGTGCAGAGACTGTACTCAACTCCACCACGCTCGACGTCATCATCGTCGGTGCAAACCCGCGTCTGTCTAAGGCATGGTATGCTAAGGAATGGAACAAAGACGCAGAGCCTGCGGCCCCCGATTGCTTCTCACTGGATGGCGTCAAGCCAAACGTCGATGCTGTTGATCCGCAGCATGACCTGTGCGCTGGTTGCCCGCAAAATGCTTGGGGTTCCAAGGTCACAGCGACGGGCCAACAGATCAAGGCTTGCTCTGACAAGAAGCGCTTGGCTGTTGTCGCCGCTGATGATGCAAGCGGCCCAGTGTACCTGCTCGAAGTTACCCCGGCTGCACTGAAGGGGCTCAACATCTACCAGAAGGAACTGTCCATGCGCGGTATCGCGCCGGAGATCGTGCGTACTCGTGTGTCGTTCGACACTGATGCGTCCTTTCCGAAGTTGCAATTTGGTTTTGGTGGGTTCCTTGATGAGGAGTCGATGACGGCAGTGGACGCCATTGCTGGCAGCGATAACATCTTGGAGATCACAGGACAGAAGTCCACGGGTACTGCTCCGGCTGTTCCCGCTGCCGCTCCTAAGCCGCAGCTTGTTAAGGCAGCTGCAAAGCCCGCCCCTGCACCTGAGCCTGAAGTAGTAGAGGAGGAAGAAGCCCCGGCTCCTAAGCGTGGGTTCGGTGCTGCCAAGGCTGCTCCGGCTGCTGTAGCTAAAGCTGCTGCGCCTAAAGTAGCAGCAAAGGCACCGGCACCGGCCAGTTCACTGGCTGATGAAATCGCAGCGCTTGTAGATGAGATGGCTGATGACGCCTAAGCGGATCGACTTTACGAAAGTTGAGTCCCTGCGGCGGCATATGCTCTTAACAGTGCGCGACCTCACCAAGATATTGGGGGTGTCGCGTACGACCTACTACGGGTGGTTGGTTGATAAGCCTGTACGTAAGTCGAGCGAAGCGAGCATACGTGTTAAGATACGTCACCTCCTCTTGGTGATGAGCGAACATAACTGGCCGTCGCCAGAGATCATAGGGATGGACCCTAAACAAAGAGTAGAGCGGCTTGTTGCTCTACTCGATAAGTACCGGTAGTCTGGTGCGTAGAAGGGGGGAGCAATCCCCCCTTTATTTTCCGAATGGGTGGGATGATGGATACAATTGACTTTTTGACGCATGTACTTCCAGCCGAAGGCATTTACGTAAAGACCGTTATCGATGGCCGCGTTAAGCAGACGTACCACGAGACGATAGATCAGCTGTATTCAAGCATCACGGCTAGCCGATTGGCTAACGAGAATGTTTACTATGCAGTCGCATCGTTCAACGACAACACCAGTCGTAAGCAAGATAACGTGCGCGCACTCAAGTCGTTCTTTCTCGACATCGATTGCGGTGACGGTAAGCCTTACGCTACATGGCGTGATGGACTGTTGGCACTAGGGACATTCGTCTCTGAGACTTCGTTACCCAAACCTATGATTGTGTCATCAGGCAACGGCCTGCATGTGTACTGGGTATTGGATGAAGAACTTCCCGCAGACCAGTGGCAGTCAATAGCTGACGCATTGAAGTGGGCGGTGCGCGCTAAAGAATTTGCTGTGGATATGGCGGTGCCAGCGGACAGCGCTCGTGTACTGCGTCCAGTCGGTACGACCAACCCCAAAGGTGGCGGACAGGTTAAGGTGTTGATCGCCGCTGGCACTGTATCTGTAGAAGTTATGCGCACTGCGCTGGCTGCGTTTACCACGACGTCAGTTGCGGCAGCACCACAAGTACTCAAGCGCCGGTCGATCCTTGAAGACATGGCAGTGAAGCAAGAGTACCCGCCGTGCATACCGCATGTACTTACGTCGAAGTGTCAGCAACTGGACTGGGCCACGACGCATCAGGATAAAGTTAGTGAGCCGATGTGGTACGCAGTGATGGGCATTGCTGCCTTCTGCGAGAACCCTGACGCGACAGCTATCGAGTGGAGCAAAGAGCATCCTAACTACAGCGAGATCGAAACGCTCCGCAAAGTAAACCACTGGAAGAGCGTAACCTCTGGCCCGACAACCTGTGCGAAGTTCGAGACCGAGCGCGCTGACGGATGTAAGGGGTGTAAGTTTAAGGGAAAGCTGACAAGCCCCGCCCGCCTCGGCCTCCAGTACGCAGAGACACCGCCTGACCCGACGGCACCGGATGCGCAGGCGACTGAGGTTCCTGTACCGTGGCCGTTCAAGCGCACCAACACTGGCATGAAAATCACCATCGATGAGACTGACGTCGATGTGTGCAAGTTTGAAATCTACCCGACGAGCTACGGGTACGACGAAGTTCTGAAGTACGAGGTCGTGCGCTTCAAGTGGTTCCGCCAACACATCGGCTGGGTAGAGTTAGTCCTGCGTCAGTCCTTGCTGATAGACGGGGCGGGTCGTGAGTTTGGTGGTGCGCTGGCAGACCAAGGTATTGTCCTCGGGTTCAAGAAACAAGTGGAGCATTTCCAACACATGCTGCGTTCATACATGGACGAACTGCGTAAGATGCGGTCGATGACCAATCTGTACGCCACGATGGGCTGGAAGGAAAACTACACGCAGTTCCTTCTTGGTAACACGTTAATCAAACGCCAGCCTGACGGGACAATCATACGAGAGCAGATTTCCCTAGCTGGTAGCAGCGCAGCGGAAGCGCTCTATGGCGAAGCCGGTTCGTTGGAAGCATCGGTGCAGTTCACCTCGCTGCTTGAGAAGCGAAAGCTCTACACGCATATGTTTGCCATCGGCGTGGGCATGTCCACAGTCCTGTATGACTTCACTGGTATCTCAGGCGTAGTCATCAACCTGTACGGCCCGACCGGATCAGGCAAGACACTCGCCCAGTACTGGCAGCAGTCCCTGTGGGGACCGCCGAAAAAGCTGCACTTCGGTGCGAAGTTCACCCAGAACGCCTTCTTCGGACGGCTCGCACTGCACAACCACTTGCCTGTCACGGTAGACGAGACGACCATGATCCCCAACAAGGAGATCGGGGACTTCATCTACGGCGTGTCGCAGGGTGTGGACAAGGCTCGCTTAACCCGCACTGCGGAGACAAGAGACGCAAAGACTTGGGCGACCGCTGTCACCACGTCATCAAACAAGTCGTTCAGTTCAGCGTTGATCGCGTCCAACATGGAGACAGACGCCCAGCAGGCTCGCCTGATGGATATCCCGATGAGTACTGACCCGCTGTTTGCCACCAGTTCAACAGCCGGTGAGCGTATCTACCAGTTCCTGATGGCGAACTACGGCCACATCGGCCCCAAGATGGTTGAACACTTCATGTCCATCGGGGCGGTAGGTATCATGGCTATGATCGAGGACCACAAGAAGCTGTTCACCACGCAGTACAAGGCTAACTTCTCAGGCGAGGAGCGCTACTGGCGCAACGCGATAGTGCTTGCAGACTTCTGCCTCAAGGAAGCGCAGAGCCTCGGGCTGATCCAGTTCGACTACACTGCCGCCACCAAGCATGTCCTCGCGATGATCGGCATCACCCGCAAGACGCTCAAGGAACAGACCACCGATAGCTTCGATCTGATCGCTGAGTACCTGAACGAGACGACAGCCACGACAGTTACTGTCATGCACACAGGCGGCGAGAAGGGGATTGCAGACCACAGCCGGATGCCACGCGATGGTATTCATGTGCGGTTCGACGTGTACCGTAGGAGCAGCGGCGCTCCCTTTGACCGTGGCGTTATGATGCTAGACCGTAAGCACTTCCGTATCTGGCTCGCGCTGCGCGGTGCGGACTATCGGTCGGTCATCAACGAACTGGATGTCGAACGGGTCAATGCGACCCCGCCGAGCCAGAAGGCGTACCTCGGAAGAGACACGCCGATTAAGTTACCCCAGACCTATGTAGTTGGGGTAAATCTAAACCATCCGCGCCTTAGCGGTGTCCTAAACGATGCTGAAGAACTGATGGAGAACTTAACGCTTGGCCAGTTGGCACTGGTCAAGGACTAACAAAAAGGAAACAGGATGCGTAAACTTATTCATGTAACCATATTAGCCTTATGTAGTACGTTGCCCTCGCCTGCCACTGGCGCGGAACCAGCCTCGGTGTACGTCACCACGCACGCTGAGAAACAAGGTGTCCCTGTAAAGCTCGCGCTCGCAGTCGCCAAGATCGAGACCGGCATCCAGTGTGGACGTGTCGGCAAGCGTGGCGAGAGAGGGCCACTGCAAATCCACCCGCGTTCCGCTGCCGGGCTGGGCTACCACAACATAGTTAAGAGTTCTTGCGACCGGCAGACTGAAGCAGGTATGGCGCATCTCGCGCACTGCTACCGCCACTCCAAGGGCAACACGCGACTGGCTGTGGCGTGCCACAACCAAGGCTTCGGAGTTCTGAGGACAGGCCGCATATCACGCGGCGCTGCCAAGTACGCGCACTTAGTGCTGCGCTAGGGCTACTTGAACTCGCCCGTCGTAACATCAATCCCATAGATGTTAAGCATGTCACGTGTCTCAGGACGGAGCCCGATTGGCGCTGTCTTGAGGAAGCGCGCCGCTGTCGGTTGGGCAGCGGCAAGCGCCGCCCGTGTTGCGCCTGTGACGAAGTTGGGGATTTCCAACCCGGTGCCACGAGCCGCTTCGTTCCAACTGCGCACGCTTGCAGTGATCTCGTTCATGCGTTCACGATCTCGTGAGACAGACGCCTTCACATAGTCCTCAGTGTACTTAGCGCGGGTGTCGTTCATGTACCCAGCCATCGCCTTCGACAGGCGCACGATGTCGTTCTGCGCAGTGGCTTCCGCCGGGTAGAACCCGAGCAGTCGCGTCACGTAGGTACTCATCGCCACGTCCTTGGTGATGACTTTACCCTGCGCATTGGTCACCATGCCGTCATTGGCGTAGGCCCACGTATCTCCGACAGCGCGCATGAACGCAACAGGGGAGTCCCTGAATACGCTCATAACATCTTTACTGCTGCTCGCTAGGCCGACCGCAGTAGCCCCGATGCTGGCAACATCTGCCGCACTCGACACCAACCCAGTCATAGCGCCAGCGATAGGACCAAAGAAGTTTTCCAGCTCGCGGGCCATGTCAGCGCCGCCTTTGAACGCACCAGTGAGCGGCAGGATGTCACCCATGCCGACGCGAGGCGAGATGCTCATGCCTGTGATGCGGTCGAGAACCCCACGCAAGACATACGGCGACGAGCCGGGGAGGATGGAGTCCGCCAGTTTCATGGTAGCGGCTTCGATGCTCGCCATCTTGAACCCAAACTTCTGCGCGAGGGTATCCACAAGATCAGCGAAGTCCTCCGCGAACGGTACGCCCTTGAGCCCGCTCATAATGAGCAGCATGGTCAGTATCGCGAAGCGACCTCCGGGGGACATACCAGCGATCAACTCAGTGGTGATAACCACGAACTGCTTGTACATGAAGAGGTACTGTAGGATGTCACCACGGGCAATCTTCGGGCGGTTGTAGCGAGAGTAGTCGCCCTGTGCGGTGTTGACAGCCTCGACCGCCATGTTGATAGCGCTGCTGCGTGCGTTAGTGTCAGACATCCCAGACGCTTTGGCCCGCTCCATCTCTAGGCGGTACGCAGCCAGTGCAGTGACGCGACGGTTGAACTGCTCAGTATAGCTGAACATACCCATCCAAGCGTCGAGCGCTTTATCCACGGCAGGATGGTTGGGATTACCACGAGCAGTCGCCAGCAGCGCATTGGTCTGCGATGCCTGAAGCGTACCGTTGGCGGTCTCTTCGTAAAGCATCATGGCTTCGTCACGGGTGAGGCCGTACTTGGCGTAGGACTTGTTCTTAATAACCTCAGCGATCTTGGCCGAGTCCATGAATAGCGCGTTCTTCACATTGCGGGAAGCGCGCATAAGCTCTACGCCCGTCCTGCTCAACCCGTAGCCACCACCGAACCCAGTCTTCTTGTTGTAAGAAGCGAGGAACGTCGAGGCGTGGGTCACGAGCGAGACGATGTTAAGCGCCGCAGACGCGAAGCTACCACCAAGCTGCATACGGACAGTCAGGTTACGGACGGTAGCCCCGTAACCCTTGGACAACATATCCTCGGTGCTGTCATTGATGTTGACCTGCTCGCTATGCCAGCGAAGGAGTTCTTTGGCGGCTTCACGCGAGCGCTCACCCAGTCCGAGCGTCGGACGTTGCTTCCCGTTTATTAGGACCGTTTCCCCAGTGCTTGTGTCGCGCATGTTCATGTACTGGTAGGCGTACTGGGTGTACGCTTTCTCAGCGTAGTACTGCTGCTCCGGCGTACCGTTGGCGTTAGCGGAGTCCATCGCCCCCTTGAGCGCCTTTAGTCTCGCCGTGCTGCCGCGCCAGTTGTCGGTGTTGTGCAGCGTGTCGATCATCCGCGCTTGGAACTGGTTCTTGGCAGCAAGATGGGCGGTCATCTCGGCCCATGCAGCCACACTCTGGCGCATGTCGGCGTTCCAGCCTGTCTTACCTACACGTTGCAGCCCGCTTCTGGCGCGAGCGTTCTGGTTGGTCAGGGCGGTAACCACGCGGGCGCGTTCTGCGGGCGTGATGTCGATGTTCAGCTTTTGCAGCACGTAGGAGAAGTCATTGTAGTCCGTGGCGGTGCCAAGGTCAGGTGTCTCCTGCGCTGCGCCGGACTCGATAACAAACTTAACAGCGACGGGAGAGTTGTCCTCATCGGTCAGCTGCCATGTCCGTCCACCAAGTGCGTCCTCTAGTTCTCCAATGGTGGTGTCGATAAGGTTGCGCTCGCTCTTCTCATCGAAGCGTCCGTAGTACAGCCCATTTGAGATGTCCTCACGCAGGCGAACAGGAGCGCCGGTCGCTGCGTTGTAGGCAGCAACACGCACTTGGAAGTCACCACGGTGCTCGAACGGAACGTATGCACTGGCAATGGTGGCGCGGGCGTAGAGATCACCATCGGAGACTTGCCGGGAACTTATCTCTAGGTTCCTGATCGCCTGCTGGATATCAAACATGCCCTCCTGAGACAGCCCCAGTTCTTTCAGGGCAGGCATGGCCTTGCGCATGGCGTCGTACTTTGCGCCCTTGTAGGCGTCAGTGCCTTCACGGCCCTGCATCCAGTCGTCCAGCGCAAGCGGCTCCTTCACCACGCGGGTGGCTTTATTAAGGAACGCTTCTGCTTCATCGATGCGGAACTTCTCTGCCTCTTGCGCAGTTATCTTAGCGCCAGCATCCTTGATCTGTGCGTCGGAGACAGGTCCGCCATTGAGGCGGATAGCCCTATACAGATCAGCCATCATGCGGAACGCACGCACATTCTCGCGCGAAACCTGCTGACCGGAAGCGCCGCGCAGGCGGGTGAGCCCATCGATGCTGGTCTCTGCCTCGTACCGCCCACGCTCGAACTTACTGCGCAGCTGGTCAAGTGCCGCTTCGAGGCGCAGTGCGTTGTGTTCTTGGTACGCCCGCCAGTACGCCGACTTCTCATCGACGTCGAACTTATAGGGGTCTATGCCATTGGGGAGCTTGAGCCCCGCACGGAACTCATCTGGCGTAACAGTACCAGCCTTAACCGCTGCCGCCACTGCGGCCTCGTCAATCGTACCGTCGTCACGCAGAAGCCGTGGCAGCTTTGCTACTTCAGCGTCGGTGATCTGGTTCTTGTAGAGCGCAGCGTAAGCCAGCAGATCGCTGAGCGTATTGTTATCGGCAGGCGTGAGGTCGCCAGAGTTGCTGAACGTGGTCAGGTTCTTGTACTTATCTACCAGCGAGCGCGACAGCTGCGACTGCCCCTGCATGTACTCATATATCTTGGTGAGGCCAGCGCTCTTGCGGGCCATATAGTTCAGGGACTGCAAGTTGCTGAGGACGCTACGATAGTACGCGTCTATGGTCTTGCCTTGGTTGCTGAGTACCTTGGCGACGCCCAGTTTCTTGGCAGCGGCGCGCATCCCGCCATCGATCTTGTTCAGCGCAGCGAGGTTATGATACTGGCTGGCCAGCGTCTGCTCGTCCACTGCGGAGAACCGCCCAGAAGCCTCTACGTTAAGGCGTTCCATGTTCTGCTTAATCGTCTCAGCGGAAGCGAACGTGCCACCGCCAGTGCGGACATAGCGACGAGCCTGAGACACCATCATGCGGGCAGCATCGTCATAGAACTGGATGCCGAACTTGTTCAGCGCGTTCTTGATGGAGTTCCACACACGGGCCAAGACGCTGACGTCGAGGAACGCTGCCTGATCCGCAAGGTATTCTTCAACTGCTTCGTTCCGGCTGATGCCGTACTGGTCCATCCGCTCATCGACCGCAGCCTGCACACGGGGGTCAGACGTGTAGACTCGGTTAAGCATATTGCTCAGTTGCAGCTTCGGCATCACAGCGCGCAGACCAAAGTGACCAATGGTTTCGTGCGCCATAACAAACGCGAGTTGCTGCTCAGTGTGGAAGTAGTCGCTGAACAGGATGATGGTGTCACCAAAAGCATAGCCCGCTGCCGGTGTCGTCTCAAAGGAACCATCAGCACGAGCAGCCATAGCCCGCTTAAACAGCGCAGGGTTCTGAGCCTTGAGGTCCGCCATGTCGCGGAAGGTGTGCATCGTTGGCTTGACGAACAGCTTGCTTACATATTCCTGTGCGGCCATAGCGATCTGGCCGACCGAGAACTTACGCGCAGGTGTGCCATCAGTGCGGAACGAGTTCGCGCTGAACCGACCGTCGTGATCGACAGGCGGACGCGCTTCTTCTAATGCCTCTCTGGCATCCTTAGCCTCCTTGGCAGCACTATCCATAGCAGCTTCAACTTCGTATCGTTTAGCCATAATCTCAGCGCGACGAGGGAAGTTCTCAGCCTTCATTGTGTTGATGCTATTAAGCTCGGCCAGTTCATTGCGAAGCTCTTGATACTTGACGTTCGCTTTCTCCAGACGTGACTGGATACTCTGGTTCTCAGCAGCGCTGGCAGCAGGAGTAACCGTCGTGCCGGGACCAAACGGAGTGCGGACTTCAGCGTTTGTTACCGGGGCTGCTGTCTCCCCGACGACGTTTTTTAGTTTGTTTATTTTGTCCGCTGTTATAATTGCCTCAGCCGCCGCTACAGTGAGCGGAGTTTTGGCGTCGTACAGGCGGTTCCACTTAGCCTTACCCTCCGGGGAAAGAGCGTTATAGCCCTTACCCTTATCGTCCATCATCTGGTCCCACTCGTTGCGGGCTTCCACATTTACAACAGGTTTCTTTAGGTTCACCGGTTTTGGCTGCGCCCGGCCTTTGTCAATGAGATTGCTACGGCCTGTTTCACCGCCGCCGCCTTGGTTTTGGGACGGCTGGTTCCGATTTTCCCCGCCGTCTTGTAATCCTCCACCAGTGTTTGGACGTTTTGGCTTACCCCCTTGTTGGTCTTGCCCTTCATTAGTGGCATTTGAAGTTCCTTTTGGTTCCGTGGTTTCAGTTACCTTCGCGTTCTTAAAGACTTTAACGTCTACGCCAGCAAGACGCGCAAGGTTTTCGCGGGCTTTCTCGTTTGGTGTGGTCCGAACATATTCAAAGAAATTATCGACGTTGCTGTTAAACCCTGCGAGGATATTTTCCTGCTGTGCAGCGGTCAGTGTGTTCATGCCAGCGATAGTCTTGCGACGGCCAACACTCTTCATTGGGTTTCCGGGAATATCAGCACCAGTTTCAGCATACTTAGTCGGCTGCTGCATAGCAGCTTGCGCACGCGCATCAGGGTAGTCGCGTGCACGTTGTTCGTTTTCCTGTTGCGCACGTTGAGCAGCCGCAGCAGCGAACTCACTTTCACGCGCAGCCGTATTTTGCCTCCGCTCCTGCTCCTGCTGCATCTTACGTTGCAGCGGATTGAGCCCCTCAGCCATAGGACCGCCGCTGGTAGCTTTTCCGTCGCCAAAACTCATCGTCGGGTAAGGTACTTGCGGTATCGGCTCGAATACCGGCACGCCAGTGCGCGTAGCTTGCGGAGCCGGAGGAACAAACGCTGGCAACGGCAGCGGAGCCGGAGCAGTTTGAGACTGCTGAAGGTTGAGGTTAAGCTGCGGGCCTTCCAAAGGTAAGTTCAACTGCTGAGGTGTGAACGCCGGAACCTGTCGCGCAGGTGCAGTCTGAGGCGCAGCCCCAGCAAACAAGTCCATCTGCCCACCAACGGGCATTTGCTGCAACGGACCAGCGGTGTCGAATAGTGGAAGCCCTTGCGTGTTGGGTTGTACTGACGGGGCTATAGGCGCAGCGGCTGGCGCTGCTGCCTGCGGAACGTACTGCGGAGCACCAAATAGGGGAAGCGAAGCGTCTGGATTATAGGCGCTTGAAAGCGGCAACTCGCCTTGCGCTCGGTACATATAGGACGGAGGGCTCGCAGGCATACGCGGACCCTGCATCTCAGGCGGGCCGTACGTTTCTTTATTCGCGCCACCGGTCAGGTCAGTTTCTTCGCCACGCTGGAGACCCACACGATCAACGACGGACTTCTGAGCGACGGAGGTAATGGCTCCACCGAGCGCGCCCATGAGCGAGCCAGCGGCAAACGAGTTGACAAGGCGGTCGATGCCTTCCTTGGAGCCGAACGTAGCGTTGGGGTTAGCCGCCATGAGTATGGCTTCTTGCCCGGCTTCGGCAGTTCCTTCAGCACCAGCGATACCAGCGGTACGCGCAGCACCAGCGGCAAGACGCTGACGTGCGCTAGCTGCGGCCTGCTCAACGCCAGATCGTGCGGGGTTCAATGCACCCTTAAAGATCGGCGCGAGCAGCAGTGCTTCGCTCGTGGACTCCAGTGCTGCGTAAGGGATAGCACCCAAGATAGCAGCCATGCGGTTAGGCGCACCTGCCTCAACCGTCTCACCGAAGATATCAGCAGCACCCGTTCCGTAGTTGTTGACCAAGCTGGCGGCGGCAGCGCCACCGATCTGACCGGCCTTCTTGAGGGCTTCGGACTCTGCGGCGTCGAGTGCCTGCCCGGCCATCCGCTTGGTGGCGGCAGACTTCAGCAGGTTCTTGACTTCTTCCTTGGCGAAGATGCTACCCAGACCGGAAGCGGCAGCACTGAAGGGGTTCGCGCCACCGACAGCACCACCGACCACAGCGGTAACAAGCGACTGGATGATATTCGGACCCATCGACCCGATGGTGTACGCCGCCCAGTCGGCGAAGGACTTGTCGTCCGTGAACGACCGCTCGTACGGCGCAGTCTTGGCAAGCTCCGCTTCCTGCTTGGCAACGATACCCTTACCAGTCTCTTCAGCACCAGCCAGCATGAGGCCGTAGCCAGCTAGCTGTTGCGTCTGGTCAATGCCACGCCCGAACCCACGAGAGAATAAGCGCCCCAAAGACGGGTTGGTAATCTCACTTACTTTCTGCGCATAGCTCGTCGGATCAAGCGCCTGCCAGTCACCTTGCGGTAACGCTGTGCTAGTGCCTGCGCGGCGGTTAGTCAGTGACTGCGCCATCTTGGCTTCGTCGTCAGCAGCGAACTCACCGAACCCTGCCACGAAGAACTTATTCTGGCTGGGGCTGTACGCAATCTCAGCGGTCGAAGTCATCGGTGCAGGACGGTACTCAGGCAGGGGTCCACGCGCAGCCGCCATCGTGGCGGCGACATTACCTAACGACAGTCCTGCCGGAGCAGGTTGTTCCATGTATGGCAAGGCAGCAGCCGAGGCCCCAGCCCCCGCAGTTTCAGGGTACGGAAGGGCGAGTCCACTCTGCAATCTCTCAGCCATAACAATTCCCTATTATTGCAAGCCAGCTTGGGGACGAGCAGTGGACATCTGGATAGCACCGTTAGCGCCGACTGTGCCAACTTGTTGTAGCGCAGCCGGAGTAACACCAGCGATTTTGGCACGGTTTTCGTCTATCGAATATACTCTGTTACCTTCGACGATGTAAACCTTCTCCCCCACGACCGCAGTTTTAACATTCATCTGCGCAAGCATTGCTTCACGCTGGGTCTGTGATGCCTGCTTGAACTGCTCGATATTGAGTTCAGCGATCTTACCCGCAACAATTTCTTCGATCTTATTACTAGTTGCGCGTTGTGCCTCTAAGACTTTAGCCCGATCCTCGGCAATCATCTGGCGATAACCCGCGTCGGTGCGCTCAAAGAAGAACTGCTTGAACTGATCCGGGGTAAACACACGCGGCTGATTGTCTGTTCCAAGAACAAACGTGCCATTGCGCTCGACCATGAAGCCACCCTCAGCGCTGACCAGACGATGCGGCGCACCTGTGGCGTACTGGAGAAGCTGCTCAGTCATCTGCGGCTGACCGTTGTCCATCAGCTGTTGTATCCCAGCCTCACCGGCTTTACGCGCAGCCATCGTATCGAGTTCAGTAATTTTAGATTTAGCTTCCGTCTGCGCGAGTGCAGCGCCCAGCTGGTACTGCGCTTGCATATTTCCAAGATTGCCGTCTAACTTAGCAAGTTGCAGTTGCAGCCCACGGGCTTTCTCGGGGTTACCCCCAGCAAGCGCGGATCGTGTAGCGGCTGCAAGTATTTCCCGCTCGCGCATTAAAGTGCCAGCGGTCGATGCGTAAGCCTGATACGCAGCGGCCTGTTGCTGGGTGTATGTTTGCTCATACTGCTGGCGTTGTTCTTGCACTCGCTTGAGTTCGACAGGAACTTCTGTGGCCCCGGCAACACCGCTAGCCCCACCAAACTTGGAGGTCCACTTATCTGCGAACTGACCAGCAGTCATGCTAGCAGTGCCGCCGTTATTAGTCAGAGCGGTAAGTGCTCGCTGTTTATCTCCGCCATAGACCGAGGTAAGTGCGTCCACCGCTTTCTGTTCCGGGTTCGCCAGAAGTGCGCGAGCGCCAGCGGCACCCTGCTGGTGCGCAAGATAAAGCTCGCCGTCAGTCGGCGCACGCCCCAGAGCCTGAGAGAGGTATTGCTTATTGGCAGTCCACAACCGTGCGCCTGCGTCAAGACTAGCCACGGGGTCGAAGGGGTTGGTAAGCCCGAACTGTCTAGCAGTGTCCGTCGTGAACTGAAGCAGTCCGGCAGCACTGGACTTATCACTCTTGGCAAGAGGGTCGCCCTTGCTCTCAAGGTACACCAACCGACGCAGTGAGTCCGGGCTAATCCCATACTGTTGCGCAGTGGAAGTTACCATCGAGTCAATCTGCGGCGGCAGCGTTACCTTACCGGGCGCACGCGCAGCGGCAGGAGCAGCAGGAGCAGCAGGCGCAGTAGGACCAGCGGCGGCAGGAGCGGCAGGCGCAGCAGGCGCGATATTACCAATAGGAGTTTGGATGGGCGCAGCAGGAGCAGCAGCTTCAGGACCGGGGTAACGTGCAGCGGCAGTTACGTCTGGCAGCGGCTGAGCTTTATACGCAGTCGTGTCAAAAGCTGGCAGATTAAGTGCAGTCACTGCCGTGCCATCAGCCGAAAACGTGCGCTCGTAAGGACGCCCTTGCACGACGACGTTATTATAAAATTGAAGTGGGTTTTCTTTTGCAAGCGACAGATCGTCAGGATTTTGCATAAAGTACTGCTTACCCTGATCCGATGCAAACCATGTGGCTGCTTTATCCTTAAAAGCACGCTGTGCTTCTTTAGGGCCGGTGGTCCCAAGGATACGTTCAGAGAGCGGAGACCTAAGTCCAGCGCGGATAATGGGCTGGGCATTAGCAATATCACGCTCTAACGTCGCACCGGGGTACTGTCTAACACTAGGGTTCTGTATTACTGAAGCTGAGAAATTACCAACATTAACCCCAGCGGTAGAAGTAGGGGTAGAAGCAGGAGCGGTAGGCGCAGCAGCACCAGTAGCACCGGTAGCAGGGGCACCAGCGGGGGCAACACCCTGCGGCCCACCGGGATAAACAGCGGGTCCGGCCTTCGGCGTCATGAAGGACGGTGTAGGAGTAGCTGCTCCGCCGGGGAACGGAGTAGTAAGGCCCGATGCGGTTCCAGTGCCGAGACGAGTACTCTCGGCAAGAGCGGAGACACGCTCAGCTTCTGCACGCTGGCGTACTTCCTCAGCACGTTGCGACGCAGCAATAGCTTCGGCAGTGGTGCGCATCTTCTCGGCTGTGCCGATACCTTGTTCGAACCCGACAAGGCCAGCAGGAACCAGTCCAAAATTAAAAGCCATAGCTGGTCCCCTTAGACGGTACGTGTGGTTGGGCGGGAATACTGCTGCATCATCGGGCTAAGAAACGGGTAAGACAATCCACCCAGAGCAGCGCCAACACCCTGCGCCTGCGCGCGTTCCTGCGCTCCATACATACCAGCCAGTTGCGTGGCGTAAGTCAGTCCAGCACCACTGGGGCGTGGTGCAGAAGCGGCAACATTACGAAGCGCAACATCGCGAGCGCCTTGTGCGCCGAGGAACGCCCGATTACCAGCGCCGATAGCCGCAGCAGTTCCCTCAACATTGACGCGCCTGCCTTCGGCAGCGTTATACAGGTCTTCTGAGGCTCCGCCGGTAGCGTTAATACCAGCCGCGCGCTCGCGCTGCTGCTGCCCGATTGATCGGAAGACGTCGGCTGTAGCCTGCTGCTGCATGAACTGCGGGTCGATGTTCTGCGCGCCGCGCAGCATCTCGTCGTAAACTTTCTTCTTGGCTTCATACATGGCGGAGTCTTGCCCACGGAACTGTTCAAGTTCTGCGCGAGCCTGTTCAAGCATAGCCGTGGATTGTCCACTGCCCATACCAGCGCTAATAAGTCCGGGCGCTGCGAGCATAGCCGATTGTGCAAACTTACTACCAGTGAGCCCAGCCAGCACTGATGTAGGCGCAGCGGCAGCAGCCGTAGGAGCGACAGCACCAGCGATACCAGCGGCGGGAGTAGCGGCAATAACTGCGGTCCCAGTCGCATCGACTATCGGGGCAACAGCCGTAGTAGCAGCCGTAGTACCAGCAGCAGCGGCAGCGTCCGCACCGGCAACAGGAGCGCCAAACAAACCACCGCCTGCGGTAAGCCCAGCACCTAACCCGCCAATAAGACCGCCGAAGAGCGCACCCTGCCCGATGTTTCCACCACGGATAGCAGCTGTACCAGCGCCTGCGGCAGCGCCAAGGGTAGCACCGATACCACCGATGGCAAGCGCACTCGTAGCGAGGGCAGTACCAGAAAACAGCGTACCGGCAATCATAGGCGCAATGAACGGAATAGCGATGGAAGCGATAAGCCCCAGCGCCATAGCGATACCAGACTTACCGCCACCGAACTGAGTAGCCTGCGGGGTGAGAGCGGTCGTGCTGTAGAGACGGGACTTGAAGTACTGCACCCCGTTAGCGGTTGTCACGGTTTCCATATCAACCCTCCAATAGGTTGCAGCGCATGTGGGTGTAGATCGGGGTGAACCCCCAACGACGAAGGATGCGCTGCATCTTCGGGCTTACTGAAGCCTCCATAACGCGAGCGCCGTTCATAACTGCCCAGCCCCGGAAGAACGTACCGAACTTACGCTGACCATCGACCAGTCCTCTGGGCGACCCGCCCATAGCAAGGATGTTAATGGCAGGCAGACGGGGGTACTGAATAGGCTCAACAGCCAAGGCTAAGTCTACAGCCCGATAGGGGTTCGTACCGGTGCGGTCATTGACCACTACGATGATGACAAGTTTTCCTGCCACAGCCAACGCCTTGAGGTCGTCTACTTCATATTCTCCGTGCATGGTTTCACGGATGCAGCGGTCGAAGTACGGGCGCGCCAGAGGCCAGTAAGCCTCAATCAATTCGTGGGTCACAAGCTGGATAGGTTCAGCATCTGTGAGTGATGCGTACTGCACCGGCTCATTGCCAAGGTAGCGAATGTTGTCTGCGTGCTGGCTCATTATCGCTTATATTTCTCTAGCATTTGGTCGAAGAAGTCCGACCCCTTGGCGTCTACAACGTGCTTAGGAATGACGTATTCGCCGCCTGAGACACGGATCGGGATATCGTCCATACGTCCGGTGTTGTCACCGTGGGGGCTTGCGCCCGGAGGTATCTTGCCGCCCATAGCCATCTGCGCAACAGGAGCCTGCGGTGCCTGCGGTTCCGCCATCGACTGCCCACCAGCGACACGCTGCACAGCAGCACCGGCAATGAGGAGCGCGAAGACGATACCTTGGTCGTACTGCTGCGGAAGGTCTTGCTCTTCAGCGAGGCCGCGCTGGATAGCCATGCTACGAAGACGCGGATAAAGCGCCGGGTTCTGTGCAGCAGCGACCGCCATCTGTACGGCCATATTCAAATCCTGCATGGACAGTTGCCCCGACTGGAGCGCTTCCATAATGACCTGCTGGATTTGCTGAACCTGTTGCGGGTTCTGCTGCATGAACCGCTGTATCTCAGCCTGAAGCTGATCGCCGGGGACCACATTCTGCTGGGGTGTGCCCATAGGAGGAGTGGGGGCAGGCGCTGGAGCGACACCTGCCCCCGGCGGCATCATACCCGGAGCACTAGGTACAACGCCACCATCTGCAAAACCCTGCTGACCTGCACGGAAGTCGAGGGTATTCGCGGTTGATTGAGCCATCGGCTGGTTAATAGCCTGCTGCTGAACGGTTGGCTGCATCTGAGGTGCAGCCTGAAGCGCCGCCGCCAGACTGGCGGGGAGCGCGAATGATGCGTAGATCGGTGCCGAAGACGGGGCTTCAGCGGGTGCGAGACCAGCGCGGGATGTAGGATTAGCTGTCGGAAGCATTGCCATTATCTAAATCCTCACCCTCGCAACTGCGCAATCAAAGTGTTGACGGCATCATGTAGAACAGCGACATCACCGATAAGCGCCTGTACGTTTGTCGCAAGGCTAATCAAGTCCTCGTTGGCCGCGACGTTAGCCCCGCTTATCGTATACCCCCCGCCGCCGATTGTCACCTGCCTTATTGCCTGCTCAGGTACAGCAATAATTCCAATCTGTCCAGAGAGGACAGCTTTGTACGTGGAGCTACCGCTCTGTCCAGTCAACTGTTCCAAGTTCTGTTTGGTGCTGTTCATGAACTGGAACTGCCACTCGTTCAGGCCAGCCTGTGGTACACCGGGTATCGCAGAGAAAGACATCAGGCGCTCCTCAGTCCGTAGGGGGTCTCACCGATATGGATAGCGCGCACGCGCGCGGACCCCGAGACTGCAACTTCGAACGTATCGGTGCGGTATCCTGTTGGCAACCGGAAGACGTCGGAGTCCACTATAGTAGCCTCGCAGACCAACTGCTTATTTGCCCATAACCGGAACGTGACCGGGTATGCCCCTGTAACGGAACGCAGGGAGCGGGTAAACGGATCGCCGTTCAACGGGAAAGAGTTGAGCGTACCGAAGACGTTGACCGTAGCCTCGCTATCAGGTTCCACATACGTGTAAGGGATCGGCCCGTTGATTGTACCAAGCTGCGTAACCTGCGACCAGATTTCTGCATTGTACGCTGGCACAGTAGCGTTGTACGTGAGTGTTGCCTCGGTATCCTCGGACGGCACTGTGTAGTCCGCCACCACGCGCGCGGCCCCAAGGTTCATGAACTCCTTGGTGACGATGACCTTGGACTTCCACTCCATAGATTGTAGCGGCTGGCCCAGTGCGTCCCATTCAGTCAGGGTGCCGGAGTCATCGCCGATGTAATAGAACCGATTGTACGGCGCGTCGTAATACGCCGCCGTAAATGTGATAGGTGTATCAACGAAGTACCCGCCTATCTTATCGTCACGCTCGAAGATGAACGACCCAGCAGTATGCGATGCGAAGTACTTACCCGCGTAGAACGCCGCCACAATAGTGGTTGGGTCGAGGCTAACATCCCAAGTATCCCAATCATGCACCAGCTTCGTAACGACATCGATACCTGCCGAAGGGTTATAGACACCGAGCCCGCCATAGGTCGGGAACACCACGCCGTAGCCGATGTTGACTACGCCCCGCTTGGACGTGCAGGGGTAGGGCGCATCGATACGCGCCGTAGACATATTGCTCGGGTTGCTCCCGCTAACGATGTAGGGGAACTTGTTGGTCATCACGAGGATAGACCCGGACAGTGGCGATACCGCCACGATAGGATGTGGGAACACTAAGCGATACCGTACAGGCCATGACCAAGGCTTGCTAGGTTCCGAGAAGCAGAGTTCGTTGCCGACGAACCCCACCAATATGTTGTTCTGCGCAGTAGCCAGTCCCTGCATATCGGCAGGCGGCGGATCGGCATCAAGCGACTCAATGAGGAGCGAAAGACCCGAGACGCTATAATCATCTACGAACGTACTACTTTCGTAGTACCTAACATCATCGGACTCAGGCTCTGCGATATCCCAGTAGAGCGTGCCAGCGGTCGGCACGGTCGCAACCTTGTCCGTACCAGCGGCGGTGTACGTAAACGTCGTCTCATCGACGACATCGGAAACGACAACACCCGTGGCATCAAAGGTAGCGTCTGGAGTACCGCTGAAAGCAACGCCGCTAACTTTGATCTTATCGCCTTCGATCAGGTTGTGGTGGTAGTTGGTTATAGCCGTGACTGTGTTCGTCGTGCGTGCAAGCGACGTCAGTGTGTTGGCAAACCAGATCGTGCGCAGCCGGAAGTACGATGTGCCAGACGTGCCGGTTACAGTACGGTACAGCCTGATCCCGGAGATGAAGTTGTTCCCGGCGGGAGGCGCTGTCGGAAGGTTACCAACGGTAACGACCTGCCCCTCTTTGAGGTAGATGAGCGGCGTCGCCTCACTGGGTATGGACTCCTCGCCCCACGGCGTGACCCACGTATAGACATAGGACCGAGCAGCTGTCGTGCCAGCGAGCGCAGCGGTTCCGCTCGCGTCAGAGGTTTGCGCTACCGTTGTGCCAGCGCTGTAGTATGTGAACGTGAAGTCGTCGGTCACCGTGACAGAGACATTGGTCAAGTTAAACGTCTTGCCAATATCGCTCGTAAACCCAGAGACCGTGGCGGTATTACCGGTGCGCAAGTTGTGTGCTGAAGCCGTCGTTATGGTGGCGATATTACCAGCGTCGCGCGCGTATGTGGAGACAGTCACCGATGGGGCGGATGCCACAGACGTCGTAGGCACAGTCGTGGGCAGCGGCAATCCGAGATCATATGCGGCCACAGGATAGGGGCCAGCGCCCGTGACAGCCTGCGCGTAATTGGTAACCTTGGGAACTCCGTCCCCAGTAAAATAGATACGCTGCTCTTCGTCATTGAGCGAAGTGGTCACCGCGACGTCAACGTCAGTCGTCCATGAAAGCCACTTGTTAACCAAGGGGTTACCGGGCGTACGCAGCGGGTAGATAGTTTTGATTTCACCGTTACGCTGCACGTTCCCGACGACCGTAGGAATATGGTACGGTAGCAGATCACCGGAGTACAACTTAAGATTAGACGCAATCTGCGCCGCCGTATCGGGCAAGAGTTCCGGGCTGATCTTGGGAGCGGCCCCGAGGAACTTTGTGAGTTTAACGGCAGGCATTACAGTATCCTCTACCTACAGAACGCCTTCCGGCGCGCGTTGCTCTGCTTCACTTCATATATAGTCTGATCCGTGTCCCTAGCTGACCAACCTATTGGCTTCCAAGCGAGCACACAGACCGTGTCAATGGTCTCAATCTCGACGATGCCCGTCCGTATCGCGCAACCGGGAAGGATCAGAACTAACACTATCGCCAGCGCGTATCGCATCTTTAACTCTCGCTACTAGTTCTGCATTACTTAGTTTACTCAGTTCCTGCTGCCCAAGTTTACGCCCTTTAGCCTCAGCGAACTTTAGCGCAAGCCAAAATCCACCGAGGCCAAGCACGACAACAAGCAGCAGGAACCAAACGTGTTCCAACTACGCACCCTTCTTGGACTGGAACGACCACACAGCAGTCGCGATGGTAGCAAGCGCGCCGCCAACGGACGAAACCGTGTCTGCATCCACGATGCCTTTACCAACGAAGTAGCCGCCAACGGCGGCAACAAGCGCACGAACGATACCAGAAATTTGCTCAGCGGTCATGGGTATATCCTTCTATCGAGTTCATAGTGGGGGCCGTCTTTGAAGCTGATCCAATCGCCGCCCCATACGATAGGTACTTTACATTCATCTGCCGCTTGCTTCACGACATTCGACAGCGCGATGTACAAAGGCCAATCCCACCGGGCCTTACCGCCAACAATCACAGCAAGATCAACCGCGTGCCCGGTCAGATGCCTTGAGTTCATGGTCTTGGACGCACCGGCAGCAACGAGTTGCTTCTGCCGGGCTAGAGTACGGAGTCCTTCAGAGACTGTAAAGTTTTGTTTGCTGAACACCAACGCGCGGCGTATCACACGCTGGAGATCAGGGTGAACCTTACACAGTCTAGCTTCTGCTGGAGCGGAAAGCATCAGCAATTCTTCCCTTTGATCTTTACCATACCGCCGTCCTTATATCCCTTAGCCATGCCCATAATGGGCTTCTTCTTGCCGTTCATCATGTCACACTCCCCTTACAAGAACGGTTACGATTAGGCCAAACATGGCGGCGATCAGCGCCCCGGCGCTCTTGATGAGGAGCGACTCCAGACGGTCAACGCGTTTGATAAAGGTATCATAGCGTTCTGCACAGACGGCTTCATGGGTCACGATCTGCTTCTCCAGTTCGTTAATAGTAGTCATCCGCTGTATCCTTAATAAACTGTAACGACGCAGCGGCCCTTGCCACCATTACCTGCGTTTGCGGTTTCACTTCCGCCGCCGCCGCCACCGGGGGTAGCACCGGGAGACCCAACAGTTACGTCTGTAGCACCTGCGCCGCCTGACCCCCCGAAAATACTGGCTCCGCCGGGAGATGTACCAGAACCATTAAACCCCCCGCCGCCACCGCCACCGCCCCAGACAGCATACCCACCGTGGCAGAGCGACGAGGCAGCAGCAGTGTCACCGAAACCGCCGCCCCCGCCGCCCCAAATAGTGCCTGCGTCCTCCGCAGGAAATTGGCTTGTTCCGTCATCATACCCGCCACGGCCACCGCCCATCCGCCCACCAGTCGGAGCGCCTCCGGCAGAGTGCGCGCCACCGCCACCGCCACCATCTTGCCCGTTACTTCCCCCACGCCCGGCATAAGCCGTTAAGGTAACCCCAGACGTAAATGTAGAGTTCGTACCGTTAGCACCCGCAGCGGTGCCAGTAGCGCCTAGTCCGCCGTCGCCGACCACGATATCAGCGGTAGAGTTCAGGTCATCAAGCTTGTACCACGCTTCAACATAACCGCCGCCGCCCCCGCCGCCGTACCCATATGGCGAACCGCCTCGCGCGCCGCCGCCACCGCCGCCCCAGAGTTGTACGCGTACTAGACTGCCAACAGCGGGCTTGGTCCATGCCTGTACGGCACCGGCAGTCGTGAAGGAGAACGTATCTGTCTGGACAATCCCGGAAGTCTCCGAGATGCTTGTGACCTGCCCCTTGGAGTTCACAGCCATAGTCAGGTCTTTACCCAACCCACCGTATGTACCAGCGGTCACGCCTGAACCGGCAAGTTTAACGGTTGTAACAGACGCATCTGCATAGTCCGCAGTCACAAGCTGCCGGTTAGGCAGGGCATTAAAGAGCGCAGCGACGGGGCGAAGCTCAACCCGGTCGTTAAGGGCGAACTCTCTGGCGGTCGTATCGTCTTGCGCACGGGTGATAGTAAATGTGTCAACAGTCCGGTCTGTGACCTTAACGATCTCCAGATCACCAGAAGTCTTGATTAGGGTGATAAAGAAATAATCCCCCGACGCAACAGACGCTGTAGGAAACCGCGCCCCGTGCCCAGCCTGCACAGACAACGAAGTTGCGACGCTCGTCAGCGTACCGGCGAGCGTACTATGCGCGTTATTGGTTACCTTAACGCCCATCTTATTGCTCCGGCTTCGGGTATTTGGCCTTCACAGCCAGACAGGCTGCGATATAGGCGTCATGCTGGTCAGCATCGTCTTTGACTATAGCGTCAAGGTAATCTCTAAAGTCAGGGTACTCGCGCGCCCGGAGCCGCTGATAGTCATTCATATCCCAGACAGCTTGGAGCCGGGCGACCTCAGTACGCAACTCACCCTCAGTGGGCTTGTCAGTCGCAGGGTCGCTCCATACTAAAGTAGCATAGTCGTCCTCACGGAGAGACCATGAAGACGTAGGCCGTAAGGATACAATCGCGTGGGACAAGTCATACTTCACTGCGCGATCTCCTGAATAACAAGCTGGCTGATACCAATCTCAGAACCTGAAGCTCCGGCGCTACTAACGCTGCGGTTAAGGTAGTACGAAATCGCAAGCGAAGTTGTTGCGGGTTGAAATAGAAGCGTGTACTCCACTGTCGAAGTGCTTCCGGGAGTATCCATATACATAATATGCTGTGTCGCAGGAGTAGTAGTAGCATTACCGTCGAATGGAAGTACAGCTAGCCCGGAATATATATCTGTACTATTGGTGTTTCGCGCGATTACTGTACCGCCGCGTGCGATGAGAAACACCGCGTTATCATTAGATGCCTCTCCAAATATATTATAGTGCAGCAATACTTTGCTGTTCGCGTAGATCGGAGTGAATGTCTGGGTAAGTTCTGCGATAACCGCATTACCCGGAGTGCCGCTTACAGTACCCGGAGCAGTAGCAGAGTACGCCACGCGAGTATCTGACCGCTTATAAACAGTTTGGATTACCATGCCGGGGGCGACCAAGCTGCCTGCTGATGCGCCTCTGATCCGATGGGTAGCAGGAACAGCAATCTCATTGGAGGAACCACGGAGTTCCGGGAGGATAAGCGCTCCCGTCATAGTGTCGCCGGACTTCTTGACGACTTCGCTCACACGCGGAACTTGGGAACCCGTCGCTGAAGCGGGGACGGTAATGGGACCAGTAGTAGCGCCGCCGCCAACGGACAGCTTGTCGTTAAAGAGCGCCGCAGTAGGACGTAGCTCTATGCGGTCCCCAATAACATACGCGAGCCCGGACGTACCATCTTGACCGCGATTGATAGTAAACACGTCAGTCGCTGTGGCGACAACCTTAACGATCTCAAGATTATTGGCGCTATCGACCAGCGTGGCGAAGAAGAAATTACCATCGGCGACTACCGGGAACCGACTCCCTTGCCCCGTGGCCACTGTCAGGGAAGTAGCCGAGCTTGTGAGGTCAGCGGCAAGGGTGCTGTAAGCATTGTTCTTTACGAGCGCCTGAGCCATTTACGTCCCCACTAAGTACCTTGAGATAGCACACCCCGTGTTCTAGGGCAATTACTGTATATCGCCCCCGGTCGAGACTGCAACTTCGATGCTGCTAACCGCCGCAATAGCGTTCAGATCAACCACGGATACTGACACAGCAATGAGGTCAGCCCGCACAGAGACTGCTATATCGGAGAAGTCACCGAGCCAAATAGGTGGCCCATACAAAGTGTAACTACCGGAAGCCGCGTTCAGCCGTAGCCCACGAGACAACGCAGCGGCCCGCCCAACGAGGTTATACGTCCCAGCAGCAGCTGGGATTTCAATGCGGAACGTGAAGAGATTGGCAGGCTGTCCGGTGTAAGAGTACGTTCCAGACGCCGCAGCAAGCCGCCGCCCTCGACCTAGCCCCGCGCTACGCCCAGTGTATGTGTACGCCCCTTGCCCACCGGCAAGTTTATACGCACGAAGGAACTCAGCGGCAAAACCTGTGGACGTATACGACGCTCCTGACGTGGGGATATTGTATATAGATACCGCCGGGCGTCCGGTTACCGTATACGCCCCAGAGTTCGCAGTGACCACGCGTACAAGAGTTAGGGCCGCAGCCTGCCCAGTAAGAGTGTAGGCTCCGGGGTCAGCCGCAAATGGATTATTAAATAAGAACCCAGCTGAATTACCGGTATACGTATATGAGCCAGCGGAAGCAGTAAGCCGTAACCCCCGCCTGAAAGCAGCGTCAACGCCAGTGAGCGTGTAGGGAGCAGTACTCGCGATGAAAGCCCCAGTCCCATAGACTTCACTGGCGTACCCAGTAAGAGTGTATACCCCGCTTTCAGCACCGATAGCATAAGTCTGCCGAACCCGACTGTTCGATCCGTAGTATGCAAACTCGCCGTACTCGGTTCTGAAGACGCGCGTCACTGTAGTTACAGCGGCGACACCTGTGTATGTGTACACCCCGCTGTCAATCGGCAGGAAAGATTTAGCTGTAACGACTGCACCAGAGATAGGTTGCGACGCAATCGCCCCAGACGAAATACTAAAGTACTCAGGGCTAGCCGCCCCGATTGCGGCCAGCCGGATAAGGGTCGCGTTCTTACCGTCTAGGGAATAGACAGCCCGCGCAGCAACAAACTTACGGGTAAGTCTGAGGGTTGCGGCTCGCCCCGTAACTGCATATGCACCGGGCGCAGCAATTAGCTTGCGAACCCGCAACAAGGCCGCAGTCTGCCCGACAAGCGTGTACGTACCGGTAGTTGCGACAGAAGACGTAGCTAGGTTCGCCGATACCCCGGTAACTGTGCAAGTACCTTGCTCGGCAGTCAGTCTGCGAGCTACGCGCACCGGAGTGTTAAGTACCCCCGGAAAGTATATATACCCACGCTGGGCCGCGATAAGTTTATAGGCTTTTCGCAGCGCCGCAGCCTGCCCGGTAGCCGTGTACGCGCCGCTGTCTACGGGGAAAAGTTGGGTACGGTAAACTCCGACGGACTGCCCAGTTAGCGTATAGGTTCCCTGTGCAGCACCAAGTATGTGGCTTTGGCTTAGCGTTGCTGCCTGCCCGGAGACGGCGTAAGCGCCCTGCGCGGAGACAAGTTTATACACAGACCGCAGCGCTGCGGCCTGCCCCGTAACCGTGTAGGCAGCGCTCTCCGCAGTGGCGACGCGCGCGGACGAGAGCGCTGCCGGGTGGCCCGTTACTGCGTACGACCCGCTGTCAGCAACTAGTACATACGCGCTAGCAACTGCTAATTCAAAGGCATCGTTCTGAAATGCGTCTGATTGAAACGCTGCGGCCATGGGTTAAATCCTTACGGCGCAACCGGCCAAACGACACTAAAAGGAAACCCGCTCTGGCTCGTCACGTCGCGAAGACCCTGCCTATACGCGGCCCATTCTGGCGTCATCGTGTTATCTGTCAGCGCCATCCAGTCGGTGTCTGAGAGCAGC
>TARA_R110000868_G_scaffold128417_1_pt1 | contig 29990 bp, 24 predicted proteins | sample TARA_R110000868 | Tara Oceans TARA_R110000868 (sample SAMEA4397489) | marine metagenome | biome: Polar Biome; feature: [SRF] surface water layer (ENVO:00010504); material: water (ENVO:00002006), including particulate matter (ENVO:01000060) such as... | depth 5 m | reverse complement strand
CAACGGCGCCAACATCTGGCGTTTGCAGGAGGTGCTGGTCGCGGCTGGCGTTGAGTTCATCGCCCCTGACGCGAATGCGGGCCCGGGCGTGCGGCTTCTAGAAACACCGAAATGACCCCTAAACCGTTCTATCCCCGTTAGTCCCGATATCCACTGGCTACCACTACAACAAGAACCAAAAATCCCTTGTTAGTGGTAGGGCAGGGGGTAACGGGTGAGGAACCGAATTGGCTCAAACGGCCTGATCTACGACGCCGCACCAAAGCCTGCCTCAACGCCGATTGCGGTCTCAACTCCGGCCAAACGTCGTCCGAATTTGCACATTCAGAAATAGGCCGCAAATAGCATCAGGCGATGGCAGGAGTGGATAAGTCGCTCACTTGTCCGGGGTCGCTTGAGCGCGGCCCCCCGGCTTCAACGATGACCCAATATGCGATTGAGTTCTTCTTTGCCGTCGAGCATCGCACGCTTGAATTCAAGAGGCTTTGCGATATGCCGCAAATGGCTAATGCCGGCCTCGCTCGCCGTTAGAATTTCAATATCCCCATACCCGAATATCCGCCCTAACAACGTCTGGTCGGTTTTGATGTCGTTGAGTTTTTCAAGCAGGGAGTCGCTGACCTGTTTTTCAAAAACGCCGTTCATGTGGATGACACGCCGGTTGGTCATGACGAAGGTTTGGTTCTGCCAAACCAGGTAATGCCAGAAGGCGAATGCCAAGGGTATTAGAGCTGCTGCAAAGCCATAGAGCATCTCAGGACGATCCGGCGCTACGTATAGTCTGATGGCTGCCACCGCCACGATTAGCGCTGCCGACAAGAACAGCGGCCAGAACATGCGGCCCAACAAGACCAGCCAATGTTGCCTTACGATCATTGTGACTTTCTCATCATGTGCGAGGATCTGCTTTAGATAGCCGCTTGGATTGATCGTTTCAGTCATGGCTTGCCCTCTTTTGCGCTAGCGGCGTGCTTGCTTGCGTTACCTTATCTCTTGGTCTTGCCATGTGATATGGGCATGGGGCCTCCTATTTGCGCTGACTTTGTCTCATGCCCCCTATAGGTCGGACATTTGTCCCGGGATCATCGGGTGCCCATAGTGGCGGCGCGCTCGTTCTGTTCGATGAATGCGGTTTGTCGATCTGCGGGCGTCACCGCTAATCCCGTCCCGTTGAGCCTCCAATATTATTCTTCCTAAAGACTATTATCTCGCTGGACTAGTTTGTCGATCGGAGCGTCAATCGGCGCGCAAAGATTTCATTCAAACCAATCGCGAGATTTCAAAGTATGGCACGCATCGCCCCTATGACGCCGATCTACCAGCGCGGGCAAACCCGCCCTCGTGTGATGCCTTCATCACCCAATCAACGCAAACCCCGAAAGCGCGATAAAGAGCACCTCGCTGCGGTCTCGTTGTTGCCTTGTGCTGTGCCTGGTTGCGGGAGAGAGCCTGTTCACGTAGCGCATATTCGATATGCAGACGCGAATGAAGGGGCAAGCCTTTGCGGGAAAGGTCAAAAGCCCGACGATTGGCGGGTGCTCCCGCTTTGTCCCCAACATCATATGCACGGCCCGCAATCCCAGCATGCAATGAACGAACGCCAATTCTGGGCGACACATGGCATTCAGCCCTATGCTCTCGCGCGAGCACTATACGGACTTAGCGGGCAGCTCGATAAGATGTGTTTTCTTATCGAGCATGCATCGCTGATCTTTCGTCCACGCGAATAGATTAGCGGCGCTCCCTAAAATGCGTGCGGTTGTCGGCGTTGTTGACACCAAAAAAAATTCGGCAAAATCGCGGGGTCAAAGTTCAACGGGTGTTAGCTCCGAACAATGAGGTCAGAATTCAAATTCGCTCATTTGAACAACGCGGCCCTCGGCGATGGAACGCTGTGCGGCAAGACCCATTGCTACCGCCCATAGACCATCGCGGGCACTCACGGCAGGGGCCCTTTGATTCCGGATCGCGTCCTGAAACGCGAGGTGCTGAAAATATGAGGCACCATGATGATATCCGGCTTTTAGGACTTCGGCGGATACGGGTACGTGGAGCGTTTCCACTTTCTTTGAGGCACGTGTACCAAAGACTAGATCACCTGCAGGGATCAGACACTCAATTTTTCCGGCATCACCCACCGCAGCCATTTCTTCTTGATTGCGAGAGGCTTCCGCAAACATGCAGAGATCATGCATGGCGCGAACGCCATTTTCAAAATCAACGACCACAAATGCATTATCGAGAATGTCAGGCACTTTCCCGTCATATCGTTCGTCAAGATGGTTGACGCTTTGTCCACCTGACGCGAATACCCGGACCGGATCGGCGCGCACCACGTGGCGCATCATATCAAAGTAGTGGCAGCATTTTTCGACCAAGGTACCGCCGGTATTGACGTTGAACCGGTTCCAGTCCCCAACTTTCTTGAGAAACGGATAGCGGTGCTCGCGGATCGAAAACATCTTGAGTTGGCCTGCCGTGCCGCTATGCACCTCCGCCACGAACCTTGTGACCGGCGGCATATAGCGATACTCCATGCCAACCCAGAATACGCCCTTATGAGTTCTGGATTTCAGGGCTGCTTGCTTGGCATCATCGAAGGTCGTGCAGAGCGGTTTTTCACAAAGAATATGAAGGTCGGTCTCGAATAAAGCGTCGAGTATCTTTGCATGCGTAAAGTTGGGCGCGGCCACGATTACGGCGTCTAGATCTGCTTTTTCGAGCATGTCTCGATAGTCGCTATAAAGTTCGATCGGGTTCGATGCCGTATCCCTTGACCAGTTTCGCGACCCTTCATGGGGATCGGCGATAGCGGCCACGGCGGAGTTGGGAATCATATTAATGTTCATGATGTGCTCGATGCCCATCATTCCCGACCCGATTATCCCATAGCGAATTTTGTCGACCATTTGTCGATATCCCATTTAATTGTCGTTCCGCAGTGTCAGAATGGCTAATCTGCCATTGGATCACTTCGGCCCAGAGAGCACTTCAGTAGCGCCATGACCCTACTTTCCATTTCGCCCGACTATCGTCCTCTCGGCAAGAGTGGCCTTACTGTTTTTCCTATCGCCTATGGCATGTGGCGGTTTGCAGGGACATCGCCAAAAGAGGCGAAGGCGAAGATCGAGGCCGCGCTCGACGTCGGTGTGACGCTCTTTGATACGGCCGATGTATACGGTCTGGACAACAATCAACCATTCGGAGCGGCTGAAAAACTACTTGGCGAGGCTTTGCGTCTCTCTCCGACTTTGCGTGATCGGATGGTCGTGGCGACAAAGGGCGGCATCATTCCAGGTACCCCTTACAACTCGAGCAAGGCTTACCTAAAATCGGCTTGCGAGGCATCGCTGCAGCGCATGGGGCTTGATGTCATTGATCTATACCAAATCCATCGCCCCGATATGCTGGCGCACCCGCACGATGTAGCGGAGGCGCTAATCGAGCTTAAAAAGGAAGGCAAAATCCGCCATGTCGGGGTATCGAACATGTCGGTCTCGGCAACAAGGGCGCTGGCGGCGCACTTGCCTTTCCCCATTGCAACGCATCAACCTGAATTTTCAGCATGGCATACAGCGCCTTTGAATGACGGTGTTCTTGACCTTTGTATGGAACAACAGATCGGCGTGCTCGCCTGGTCTCCTCTTGCCGGCGGCAAACTTGGGCTTGGGCGCGACGCTGCCATGAGGCTACCTCATGGAACGCGCCTGATGGCTCTCCTCGATGGGCTCGATGAAATCGCCGTTCGCGAAAATACGACCCGTGAAAATGTCGCCATGGCATTTGTTCTTGCACACCCTGCACGCATCATTCCGATTGCAGGAACACAGCGTTTGGATCGCATTTCCCAACTCAAAGATGTGTTCAAGGTGAAACTCACGCGTACGGATTGGTATGGTCTTCTTCAAACCTCAACCGGCGAGCGTCTCCCGTGAGCGCCTTATTGCAATCATCGTCGGAAGTTTCGTGGTTCTCCGCATTATGCGATGACGACTATGAGTTTTTAGGCGTACGTACTCCCGAACTACAAAGCTCGTTTGAGCACTGCCGCAAAATTGTGCTGCATGCCGAAGAGGGCGGCTATGACAATATATTGTTGCCTTCAGGATACGCGTTGGGCATCGACAGTATCGCTTTTGCAAGCGCCGTCGCTCCGCTGCTGCGCCGCATGCAGTTGTTAGTGGCGGTTCGATGTGGAGAAATGTGGCCCCCGCAGTTAGCTCGTCAATTGGCGACGTTGAATGAAATGCTTGCGGGTCGACTGACCGTTAATATTATTTCGTCGGATCTGCCCGGAGAGACACTTGACGGCCCCGGGCGCTACGCGCGGACGCTTGAAACCATGTTGATATTGAAGGACCTCATGGCGGGAAAACCTTCCTCCCCTGAACGGGGTTTTTATAACTTCGATATTCCGCCACCCCGCATAACCAAGGGGCATAAGGCGCCACCCTTTTACTTCGGCGGCTTGTCGAATGAAGCCCGCGAAGTCGCCGCCCAGGCCGCCGATGTCTTCTTGATGTGGCCTGACCGTATGGAAAATCTTCGTTCGATACTGACTGACATGCGTCAGAGAGCCTTAAAATATGGGCGTACCCTTCGTTTTGGTTATCGGGTGCACGTCATTGTTCGTGAGACCGAAGCGGACGCGAAGGCCTACGCACGCAAGCTCATATCGAAACTTGATCCGGAAACAGGCGACGCTATACGCAAATCGTCCCTCGATGCGTCGTCTTTCGGTGTTCGACGTCAGGCCGAAATGCGCGATGAGGCGGATACAGATGGATTTGTGGAGGATAATCTCTGGACGGGTATCGGCCGCGCAAGATCAGGCTGTGGTGCCGCCATCGTCGGCGATCCCGACCAGGTTTTGCGAAAACTGGAGGCTTACAAGGCGCTCGGTTTTGATGCGTTCATCCTCTCAGGCTATCCGCATGTCGATGAATGCGATCTGTTCGCTCGCTATGTTCTTCCCAGCATAAACCACGCCCCTCTGTTCGGTGGCTCTTTGTAGTATCTGTGCTTCATAGAACGGTTGGAATTTATTTTGACGTGACCGGGAGGGGGATCGTCTTCATCTGGATGGCTTTTATTGAACGGTGCATTTTTGGTTGAGCAAGCGTCGCTACCTGATGGGCCGTTATTTGACGCGCTGTTGTTGAGTGAGGATATAGTGACCTCTGCTGAACCAAACATTGGCTGGTAAGTTTCGGCCTCATCTTCCGGCTAGCCGGGTTTGGCGGCCGGAAGATGAAGTCTGATCGGACTTCGTATCCGACAAGCCGGCGACAGCTCTATCTCATCGATGTCGAATAGTTGCTGATTTCCGGCATCTTTGATTCGGTTCTGGTTCAAGATTGCTCAAATCCTGCGCACCAAGCCTTCGGCAAAAACAACGCAGGCCGTCCAAGACCCCAAAAATACTATGTCAGAGGCGAGGCCCATTGGAGGCTCTCCCGTGATCACATAAATGGGGAAAAACACCATCGAGACGGCCGTGGCCCCGATCCCAATTGCATAGGCGCGGATCATCCAGTTGCGGTGACGGGTAAAATCCTGCTTACGGATGGCCTGCATCGCCATGGCCAAAGCCACGCCTAACGCGATCCCAAACAGTAACCGCCCGCTGCTGACGGCCACCGAATACGTGTCGGGAAAGTGCCAAAGCAGACCCAGCGAACTCAGCGAGATCATCGCCCCTGCTGCCACAAACACGCGCCCCATAACGCGGTGCCAAAGCCCATATTTTCGCATCAGAACACGACCAAATTGGAATGGGCCAAGGATACCAAACGTGGCGCCGCCCAGCACATGCATGAAATGCCAGACGGGGGCGGCGCTTAGGTGCCGGCTGTCTTCAGGCAGGGAACCCAGTGGGATTTGTACCACTTGCACCAACGCCAAAAGGATCGTGAGTAGAGTGCCAAAAAACAATGCAGCAGGCACGACAACGGGCTTCGTGAAATAACGAGTCATTTTATTAATCTCTATTTACAGTGCCTTACGGCTCGTAGGTGAATACTTCGTTCAGCGGCTTACCAAAGACCTCTGCGATCTGAAACGCGAGCTCCAGCGTGGGGGAGTACTTTGCACTCTCAATCGCAATGATCGTTTGTCGGGTGACCCCTACGCGCTCGGCCAAGGCTTTTTGTGTCATTTCATCCGCGTCAAAACGGCAACGGCGGATCGTATTGGAAAGCCTCAATTTGGCCATAGGTTATAGCCCTAAGCGGTAAACCGCGACGCGGCACACCTCGGAACCAAGACCCGCAATCGCCATGCCAAACAGGATGGTGTTTAACGCTGCAAGCACGCTCCAACCCGTTGCAAGCAGCCCTACGGCAATCAGAAATCCGCCGCTGATAACAACCAAAGACACCACGGCGCCGCGACTGTTGATCCTTTTATCGCGTTCGTCAGAGATAAACTGCAGCTTGGGTTGGTTGGTCACGATGGCATAGGCGATGTTGAACAGGATCATGATTACAAAGGCCAGAATGACACCGCCACCGATCAACCAAATCACATCCCACGCCCAAAGCGACAGCCCGTCTACACCATCATAGGTCCCCGTCACAGTACCGTTCCAGATAGGACGACCCCACCAGAAAAAGGCGACAACGCATGACAAAATCGCGCTCCACGCGCCGCGTTCTTCGAATGACATTGTTCTTGCTCCACGAATCCAGGATATCTTTGGCAGACGCTAGGTATATAAAAGCTTACATCATGTAAAGTATATTTTACATATCGATTTCGCGTTGGACCGCCGATGACAGCCTCTGTTGTTGTCGAGCTTGAGATGCCCGTCGTCGAGAAAGGCGCCCGCATTCAAGCTCACAGCGCTAAGGCCAGATATCGACTTTGTAGATCCCGCTTTCTGCGCTTTCCAGATATTGGTGATCGACGCGGCGAATTGCAGCTTTCAGCCCATTTGAGAAGTTGGCAGTAAATCTGGCCTAGGTCGGTTTGTCCGCATTGCGGTCATTCAAACATTGCTCGGGTGGCGGTTCGCAGCGTCGGAGTCAGGCCACTAGTCAGGTACCTCTTCTGTAATTCTTTCCAGCACCTGTCGTTCGATCATGAGACGCTCGGCAACAGCTTTGTCACCTGGATTTTTGGCTAGAAGTTTTTCAAGTTTTTCGATCGACCTGATAAACTGTCTCTTGAGTTTTAGCTTTTCATCCCAGATTTTTTTGTCTTCGGGCGTCATTGGACCCCGCATTTCAATCCTGCCTGTATTCATGTCGATATAGATATCATCTGGGTGCGGAATCATTTCAGGGGGATCGATCTCTAATTCCTTACAGCGTGCGATCTCTCTCATTCCGTCGGCCTTATACTCGATCATCGTTTTAAGGTACTCGTCGTGGAGCGCTTTCCTGCTGCCCTCGACGTACTTTAGTGAATCGGTAAACATTTTTTGTGCACTCACATTACCTTTGGCCGCTTCCAGCGCCACTCTCCGAAAGATGGCCTGAACGACGGGGATCTCGACGGTTTTGTCACCGTCGCGCACGGGGATCGTGCGATAGGCTTCTTCTTGAATGATGTCCTTCATGCGCTCTTCGCTCATGTGTGGAACAACGGATGCCGCGGGTTTCTTTTTTGGTCGCCCTTTGGGGTTTCCTGACTTTCCGGCCTTAAACCGTGTTGCTTGCGGTGGATTGCAATAGCCCGCTTGATCGCGTTCGGTCCCGGCTGAAACGTCAGGATCAACTGTCTGTGCTGTGCGTTTGCTCATCTGACTTCTCCACGATCCGAATTTTCAACTCCGTTCATGGTCGCTACTGAGGCCCTTGCAACAGTCCTGAACCTCGATCGCGGCTTGCTGGCCAAAATTTCCGTTTGCGCTCTATGGGTGACCTGCGCAAATGTCTCGCCCGTTTTAACCAATATTGCGTCGTCTTTTGCAAACGCCTCCCAGCGCCGGATAGTCCGATCGACATAGATCGGGTCAAGTTCTGCCAGATAGGCGCGACGGCCTGTCTTATGGGCAGCGATCAACGTTGAACCGCTGCCGCCGAAAGGATCTAGGACGACGTCGTTGCGTTTGGAGACGTCTTTGATGGCGTCGGCGATCATTGCGACCGGTTTGACGGTTGGATGAAGTGCGAGCTCATCCAGGCGCCCTGCCTTAAGCGTGTTGACGCCTTTGTATTCCCAGACGTTTGTCCGGTAACGTCCGTGCTGGCCAAGCTCGAAACTGTTGAGGTGGGGAGCGCTACCGCTCTTGAATGTAAATACCAACTCATGACGGGATCGATAGAAGCTCCCCATCCCCCCGTTGTCTTTCGCCCAGACGCACAGGTTCTTCATTTCACTGAATACGGCTTCGCTTGCTGAGAGCATCTCGGACATGTGCCGCCAGTCCATGCAGATGAAATGGATCGAACCATCAAGACTGAAGTCGGCCAAATGCTGGAAAGCTGATTTGAGAAAGCTCGTAAATTCTTCGCGCGACATCTCGCCTGATGCCATCGCGAACTCGCGATGCTTGATCGAGCCGAGGCCAACGGCGTTGCCGTCAATGACCACATTGTAAGGCGGGTCGGTAAAGACCATTCGGGCTTTGGTCTTTCCGAGCAAGCTCTCGTAGGTCGCCTTATCAAGCGCGTCGCCGCAAATTACGCGATGGGGCCCTAGTTGCCACATGTCGCCTGGTCGCGTTAGTGCGGGCCCGCCCTCGATGGGGGGTAGCTTATCCTCCAGCGGGTCGCCTGGTTCTTCTGGTTTGAGCCCGTCGATCAGGTTGTCGATCTCTGGGATTGAAAATCCTAGGACGCCGACATCAAAGTCCAGATCGAGATCGAGAAGGCATTTTAGTTCCTCTGCGAGCAGTTCCTCGTCCCAGCCTGCGTTGAGGGCAAGCTTGTTATCGGCAAGCACATAGGCCCGTTTCTGGGCCGGTGTCATATGCTCAAGCCTTATGCAGGGGACCTTGTCCATTTTGAGCTTGCGGGCCGCTTCTACCCGACCATGGCCTGCAAGGATTGTATTCTCGCCATCAATCAGCACAGGATTGGTAAAGCCGAAGGTCTTTATGCTTTCTGCCAGCTGAGCAATTTGCTTTTTGGAGTGCGTCCGAGCATTGCGCTCCCAGGGTTTCAGATCATGGATCGAAATTCTTTCTAATGTGGCTTCTTTATCTGTCATTTCTTCACCTGATCAAAAATCGCGATTTATCCGCCGTATGCGAATAAGCATGCGAAGGACGTGTGTCTTCCTTCCACCGGATTGATCAGGAAAAAAAGCGAAAAATTATAGACCGCTAGATGTTGTAAATTTTTTTTGGACGTCCAATACATGGCTACATTTTCATGAGATTGAAAATGTCGACCAGGTAAGGCCGATCGGCGGAAAATACATTTTTGTGCATTGGTGGCTGATATTTCGACGAGAGGTTTCGGCAGTCGACTCGTTCGCGCGGCCTGTTTGAGTACTCGTGATTACGCAAGTCCTCCGTTATGCGGACGGTCGCGCTACGACGCACGCGCGTGCGGTCTTTCAGCCGAACTTGGTGCTCGCCGGCCAAAAAATCTAATCGGCTGTCTTTCAATGCAAAGGAAGCGGCGAACTAATTTGATTTGTCTTTTCTAGGCGTGTCCGGTCGAGTTCACTGTGCGAAACACGAATAGTCAACGCGTGCGGATCGTGGGTTTATTGCGATCAAGCGCGACTAAATATTCCCTGTTTGGAAAAAAACTTTCCCTGTTTCCGGTTTTAATTTTCCCTGTTCTACGATCTAGACGAAAAAAACCTTAAGCCTTTGATATTGCTAAATGTATCGTCGAAAAAACGGCGAATATCGCGTAAGGCAATGCGCTAATTCCCTGTATTTTGCGGTTTACAGGGAATAACAGGGCTTGCAGGGAATAGCAGGGTGGTTTTGTTGAGCGCGGTTTTAGCGCTTCATCAGCTCGTCGAGCACCGGGCGAAACTTCGGGCCGATATCAGGACGGTCTAACGCGTAGGCCACGTTGGCTGCGAGGTAACCGATCTTGTCGCCGCAATCGTAGGTCTTGCCGTCAAACTGGTAGGCCACGAATGCTTGGTCCGAAAGCAGCTCGATCATGCTGTCGGTGAGCTGGATTTCGCCACCGGCGCCCGGCTTTTGCAGCTCCAATTTTGCGAAAATTTCCGGCTGCAGAATATACCGGCCCGAAATGATGAGGTCCGAGGGCGCATCTTCGATTTTGGGTTTTTCGACCATGGCCGTGATCGAATGCGTGCGTTTGTCGAAGGTCTTGCCCAGAGCGACGACGCCGTAGCGGTTGACGTGTTCGTGAGGCACTTCTTCGACGGCCACGATATTGCCGCCATGCGTGTTGTAGGTTTCGATCATCTGGGCGAGGCACCCCGGCTGGCCATGAATGAGCATATCGGGAAGGGCGAGCGCAAAAGGTTCGTTGCCGACAATCTCTCGGGCGCACCAGACGGCATGGCCGAGGCCCAATGGTTCCTGCTGGCGGACAAAGCTCGCAGCGCCATAGAGCGGACGTGTTGCGCGCAATATTTCGATTTCGGCGGTCTTGCCGCGAGCCTTCAGTGTTGCTTCAAGTTCAAAGGCCAGATCGAAGTGATCTTCGATGGCATTCTTTCCGCGGCCCGTTACAAAGACGAAATGTTCGATGCCGGCTTCGATGGCCTCTTCGACGGCATATTGGATGACGGGCTTATCGACAACCGTCAGCATCTCCTTGGGGATGACTTTGGTGGCCGGAAGAAACCGCGTACCGAGACCTGCGACGGGAAATACGACTTTGCGAACTTTGGCCGGTGACTTCGGAGACATCATGATCCTTGTGAGGCTGTGGTGTTCGGATTGCAGTTTCAGACAGGGCGATCGTTAACACGCCGATTGGTCGCATGTTTGATAGGTAAATTGTGTCGCATAAATGGCATGCCGGACGCAAGAAATGCAGAAATCCGGGATCGATCTTGGGTGATTTGGCAATCGGGCAATTCTTTTGTTCTGCACCAGACATGCTAAATTGCCTGAATGCCGTCGCGGCGCCTCAGACAGGCCGCCGCCGAAGGTAAGTGAACTGAACGAGTGATTGCGGCGCGAAAGGTGCTGTTTTGGGGGCTATCTTGAGTGTATTTCCGGTGATTTTGTCTGGCGGCGTCGGTTCGCGTTTGTGGCCAACCTCGCGCGCGCTCTATCCCAAGCAGCTTTTGCCCCTCGTCTCTGACCTTACCATGCTGCAGGAGACGGCGGGCCGCGTCAGCGATCGAAGTCTCTTTGCCGCCCCGATCATTGTTTCTAACGACGAACACCGGTTCATCATTGCCCAGCAGATGCGCGAAGCGGGTCTGACGCCGCTGACCCATTTGCTGGAGCCTGTCGGGCGCAACACAGCACCGGCTGCCGCTGCCGCTGCTGCCTATGTCCAGACGCATGATCCCAAGGGCGTCATACTGATATTGCCTGCGGACCACCATATCCGTGATGTTGCCGCCTTCCACGCGGCGGTTGAGCAGGGCGCTGAACTTGCACGTGCCGGTAAGCTCGTTACGTTTGGCATTGTCCCTTCGGCACCGGAGACCGGCTACGGTTACATCAAACGCGGTGTGGCTTTGGGCAAAGGTGCTTACAGCGTCGAACGCTTTGTTGAAAAACCGAATGCTGAAGTTGCAAAATCCTATCTCACCAGTGGCGACTATGACTGGAACGCCGGTATTTTTATGTTCCGCGCTGATGTGATCCTTGATGAAATGCGCAGGCACTGCCCTGAGATCGCAATGAGGGCCGCAGAATCTGTGTTGAAGGGTAAGCAGGATCTTGATTTCCTCCGGTTGCAACCGGAAGCCTTTGAAGCCTGCCCCGCCAATTCGATTGATTATGCGGTCATGGAGCATACGAAGGTGGCGGCGGTGGTGCCTGTTGAAATGGGCTGGAGCGACATCGGCAGTTGGTCAGCCCTGTGGGAGACCGGCGCGCAGGATGATGCAGGCAATGTCGCGGCAGGTGACGTCATTTCCGTTGATACACGCAATTGTTATATCCGCGCCGAAACCGGTCTTGTTGCGACGCTCGGCGTTGAGGACCTCATCATTGTCGAGACGGGCGATGTGTTGTTGGTCGCTGATCGCAACCGTGTGCAGGACGTGAAGCAAATCGTCGAACGGCTTGCCGCTGCAGGTCGCAGCGAACATCAGGTGCATAACCGCGTTCACCGGCCATGGGGCTATTACGAAAGTCTTGATGCGGGTCCGCGTCATCAGGTGAAACACTTGATGGTTCACCCTGGCGCTGCTTTGTCGCTTCAGTTGCACCATCAGCGTGCCGAGCATTGGGTCGTGGTCAAAGGCGTCGCTGAGGTGACCGTGGGTGACAAGGTCAGTACGTTGCACGAGAACCAGTCGACTTATATTCCAGTCGAAACCAAACATCGGTTGGTCAACCCGGGCACGGAGCCTCTGAGCATTATTGAAGTGCAATCCGGGAGCTATCTCGGCGAAGATGATATTGTCCGTTTTGATGACGTTTATGGGCGCAAATCTGATGCTTCGGCAGCAGAATAACGGCAATTCCCGCACAGGCGGGAGCAATGGGCGAATATCGCAATGAGTGAGAAGCAGCGTCTGGTAGGCGAAGTCGAACGACTTGCTCAGGTTCGCGTCCTTTGTGTCGGCGACGTGATGCTGGATCGCTATATTTACGGCGACGTCATGCGCGTGTCGCCGGAAGCGCCGATCCCCGTCCTCAAAGTCCGCGACGAGCGTGCGATGCTCGGCGGTGCTGGCAATGTTGTGCGTAATCTGGCGGCGCTTGGGGCGATGGTCTCCTTCGTGGGTGTTACGGGCGCTGATGATGCGGGTGCGGCCATCGTTTCAATGCTATGTGATCTCGCCGGAACGGACGCCCGCCTTGTGCGTGATGAAAGCCGCCGTTCAACCGTCAAAACGCGTTATGTCAGCATGAACCAACAAATGTTGCGTGCAGACGAGGAAACTGACGCCGCGCTGAATACGCAATGCGAAAGCGCCACCATTGCGCTCATCAAGGAAATCCTGCCAAAAGTTCAGGTGTTGGTCCTGTCTGATTACGGCAAAGGTGTGTTGACGCCAGCGCTATGCCGCGCGGCGATCACTGAGGCCCGCGCCCTCAACATTCCGGTGATTGTCGATCCCAAGGGGCGGGACTATGCGCGCTATGCGGGCGCGAGCGTCATCACGCCGAACAAGCGCGAACTTGGAGAAGCAACGGGGTTGAACCTTGTCGATGATGCGTCGATCATCGCTGCGGCGCGTCAACTCATTGCCGCGCATGATCTTGGCGCTGTTCTCGTTACACGTAGTCAGGATGGTATGAGCGCGATCACGGCTGCCGGCGAGGTCACGCATTTGTCGGCTGAGGCGCGCGAAGTCTTCGATGTGTCGGGCGCGGGAGACACGGTTGTTTCAGTGCTTGCTGGTGCGTTGGCCTCAGGCCTCCCCCTCGTTGACGCGGCAAGCCTCGCCAATGTCGCGGCTGGTCTTGTGGTGGCCAAAGTCGGTACGGCGGTCGTTTATCGCGATGAGCTTGTCGCCAAACTCGGTGAGCGCATGGTGAGTGCGCCGGACATCAAGGTCGCGGTGCGGCCTGTCGCGCAGGACATTGTTGAGGCATGGCGGCGCAAGGGTTTGCGCGTCGGGTTCACCAATGGTTGCTTTGATTTGTTACATCCGGGTCATATTGAGCTGCTGGCGCAGGCGAGCGAAAAATGTGACCGGCTTGTCGTTGGCCTGAACAGCGACGCGTCTGTCGTCCGCCTCAAAGGGCCGACGCGTCCCGTACAGTCCGATGCGGCGCGGGCGACGGTGCTGGCGGCGCTTGCCAATGTCGACCTTGTCGTCATTTTCGAAGAGGATACACCGGCGCGTTTGATCGAAGCTCTGCGACCCGATGTTCTCATCAAGGGCGGCGACTATACCGTTGCAACGATTGTTGGCGCTGACTTTGTTCTGTCCTACGGCGGGCGGGTTGATGTCATTGATTTGGTGCCGGGCTTCAGCACCACCGGCACCATTGAAAAAATGAACAGCTAAACAATGCAGCCACGCATTCATCGCCATCTGAAAGCGGACGGTCGGGAATTGCTGCTCTACGGCAACGCGCCGCATGGGAGCGCATTGAAGGAAGAAGTGACCGCGATCGGTGCGGCTTCGCATTTGCGCTGGCACCCGCTGCGCGGTGAGTGGGTCGCTTATGCCGCCGCACGTCAGGCACGGACATTTTTGCCTCAAGCTGATGCTTGTCCTCTTTGCGCCGCAAAGGGAGAACGCGTTGGTGAGATTCCATTTGATGATTTCGAGATCGCGGTATTTCAAAACCGCTTTCCAGCATTTTCGAGCGCCGTTGATGCGCCCGCATCCGTTGTCGGTGCCGACGTCGCAGCGGCTCTCGGGCGTTGTGAAGTCGTGGTTTACTCAGCCGATCATGCGGCAAGCCTGTCGACTTTGCCTGACGCGCGGTTGCGTCTGCTGATCGACGTCTGGGCGGATCGCGTCAAATCATTGCGCGACATGGGATTTTCGAGTGTCTTGCCATTTGAAAATCGCGGTGAGGAAATCGGTGTAACATTGCATCACCCGCATGGACAGATTTACGCGTTCTCCTTCATCCCCGCGCAGTTGCGTCGGGCTGCCGAAGCACAGGCGGCGTCATCTGTCATTGCTGAGTTGTTGGAGCATATGTCGCCTGCATTGCGGCTGAGTGATGACGGTCAGGTGCTTTCCTTTGTACCGCCTTATGCCATGTACCCTTATGAAGTATGGCTCGCTCCGCGCCGCCGTGTTGCATCGCCGGATGCATTGAATGAGGCGGAACGCGGCGCTCTTGCGCGTGCGCTTGGAGATGCGATGCGCAGGTTGGACGCCTTGTTTGAGGCGCCCATGCCATACATTCTGACTGTACAATCAGCGCCTGCAGGCTTTGAAGACACATTCCATATGACTGTCGAGATACGGCCGTTCCTGCGTGATCGAGGAAAGCTCAAATATCTTGCAGGTGTTGAGCAAGGTGCGGGCATTTTCCTTGTGGATGTGTTGCCGGAAGATGCAGCAGCACGGCTGAGGTCTGCGTTGCCATGAACAGTGCCTTTCGGGATGTTTACGGACGCGATTGCGAAGTGGTGGGCATGGCGCCGGGACGCGTCAATCTCATCGGTGATCATACCGATTACGCCGATGGATACTGTCTGCCGATGCCACTTGCACATGTCACGGAAGTTGCAATGGCGGTCGCGCCCTCGTGGCGCGTGACGAGCCTTACGAATGGCGAGACGTTCCCCTTTGATCCCGACGGGCCGCCGCGTGGTGACTGGACCGATTACATTGCCGGATCACTTCTTGAACTGCGGAACTTTGGTATTGCGATCCGGTCCGCTGACGTGCTGGTACGCTCTTCCGTGCCGCAGGGTGCGGGCGTGTCATCCTCGGCGGCGCTCGAAGTGGCGGTCATTCGTGCAGCGCTGATGCTCGCCGGTGAAGAAATGGCGGATACAGATGTGGCGCGTCTCGCGCAGCGTGCCGAAAATCAGTATTGCGGCGTTCAATGCGGTATCCTTGATCAAATGGCCTGTGCGGTCGGTCGTGCGGGTGAAGCGCTGCTGTTGGACTGCCGGTCGAACAAGACACGTAATGTCAGCGTGCCCTCCTCGTTTCATTTTGCCGTTATTCATTGCGGACAAGAACGTCGTCTCGTCGACGGCGTCTATAACGAGCGCCGTACGTCGGTGGAAGAGGCCGCGCGATCTCTGGGGGTTATTGCGTTGCGCGATGCCACTATCGCTATGGTGGATCGTATGCCGGATGGCGTTATGCGAAAACGCGCGCAGCATGTGGTGAGCGAGAATGAACGGGTGTTGGCCGCAACGATAGCATTGGAAAAGGGTGATGCCGAACGGTTCGGCCAACTGATGCTCGAAAGTCATCGCTCGCTGGCGGAAGATTTTGAGGTTTCTGTGCCTGCGCTTGACCGGCTGGTAGCAAGCGCTGTTGCGTCTGGCGCGTACGGGGCACGGCTCACAGGCGCGGGGTTTGGCGGCTGCATTGTGGCGCTTGTGCCGTCGGATGACGTGTCTGCGTGGTGGACGCGACTGTCAGCCGTCAATCCGGAAGCCTGGGTAGTTCAGCTTTAAGACGCCTGAGCGACGTCTTGTCGCGGCACCGTGCGGTTTGCAGGAAAAGCGGCGGTCACGATTGTTCCTTCACCGAGAACACTCATGATCGACAGCGTGCCGCCATGCAGTTCAATCAGGCGTTTTGATAATGGCAGGCCGAGGCCGGTGCCTTGATATTTACGATTGAGTGAGCTGTCGATCTGGCCGAAACGTTCGAGCGCCTTGGGAATGTCGTCGTGCGCAATGCCGATGCCTGTGTCTTCAACGCTGAGCAAAATCTTCTCACCATCGTAATGGGCCGCAACAACAATGCGGCCGCCGGCGGGAGTGAATTTCGTGGCGTTTGACAGGAGATTGAGCAACACCTGACGGATGCGGCGATGATCGGCATGGATCATCGGGAGATCGGCATCGATGTCGGCGGCGAGCGTGATCTCCTGATGGGACGCCTGTTGACGAACCATGCGGATCGATTCCTCGATTACTTGATCGAGTGCAATGTTTTCATCGTCGAGTTGCAAATGGCCGGCATCGACTTTCGAGAAGTCGAGAATGTCGTTGATGAGGCTCAGCAGATGTGAACCGCTTTCACGGACGTCACAGGCATAGTCGCGGTAGCGCGGGTTGCCCATGGGACCGAAGAGTTCGGTCGCAAGAATTTCCGAAAAACCGATGATCGCGTTGAGCGGTGTGCGCAACTCATGGCTCATGGTTGCGAGGAACTGAGACTTGGCCTGACTGCTGGCGGCAGCGGCTTCCAGTGCCGTCATCAGATCGGTGGTGGTCGCTTCAAGTTTTTCTTTGGTGGCCTCAAGTTCGGTGACATGGGCGCGCAGCAGGGCAGCTTCAACCACAGCACGGCGGGCGAGGTGGTGATCGAGAATGACGCCGAGAAGCGCCAGAGAAATGATGATCGTGGTGATTGTGAAAACACTTCCCGCGAGCCACATAGGCGAGATGAGGCTTGCCGGCATGCCGACCGTCGGATCAAAGGTGATTGAAACGGCCGCCATCGAGGTGAAGTGTGTACCGCAAATGGCGATTGTTCCGAAGAGGCCGCCCAGCGCACGGTAGTAGAGCGGTTTTTTGCCGAGAGCGAATATTGCAGCCAGCGCACCAAACGTAATACCAATGAAGACCGATGCGTAGACGTAAGCTGGATCCCAATGCAATGTGCCGGGCAGGTTGAGCGCGGACATGCCGATATAATGCATGGTCAGAATGGCAACCCCGAGAACCATGCCACCGAGAGCGACGCGCCCCGCCTGCAAGGCAATGGCAACGCCTGCCCAAGAGAGCATGATCGAGGCGATGATCGAAAGAATTGTGGGCCAGAGGCTGTAGCCGATCGGTATTTCGGGGCGGAAGCCGAGCATCGCTACGAAGTGCGTTGACCAAATTGCACCGCCGACGACGAAGCCTGTCGCACCGGCCCAAATTTGACTCCAGCGGCCGTTTGTTGCCTGCGCGCGTGACACCATGCTGACGGCAACGAGGCAACCGGAAAGGCACAGAAATCCAGCCAGCGCAACGAGGCGCAGATCGTGGTCCAGTGTGATACAGCCGATGATGCGTAACATCGCGCCAGATTATTCGACGATGCTTAAATCAAAGTAAATCCGGGCCGCACGAAAGCATTAACGGTCACCTAAAATGCACCGCTATCTGAGCATTTTAGGTGAAGCGCGGTAACCAGTCGCCATGGGCTTCGATCAATTCATCAACCATGTGCCAAATTTGATCGAGCGAAAGTTCGGCGGCGGCATGGGGGTCGAGCATGGCGGCGTGATAGATGTGCTCCCGCTTGCCGGTGGTCAGGGCTTCGACGGTCAAAGCCTGCACATTGATATTGGTCTGCATCATGGCGGCGAGATGGGGCGGGAGGCTACCGGCGCGGGTCGGTGTCACGCCATTGCTGTCGATGAGGCAGGGGACTTCGACGCAGGCCCCGTCGGGTAGATTGTCAATCAGCCCGCGGTTGGTAACATTTCCGTTAACGGTCGTCGGACGACCGGTCACGATGGCGCGGAGGATGCGGGCACCGTACTCGCCGGAAAAACCAACGTCGATCCGGTTGGCATTTGTCAGATCACGCTCTTGCTGGTCCCAAGCGGCGATCTGGTCTTCGCAGCGTTTGATATATTCATCCAGCGGTACATTGAATTCTTCGATCAAGTCCGGCCGGTCGCGCTTGATGAACCAAGGCACATATTCGGCGAAGTGCTCACTCGATTCCGTCACGAAATAGCCGGTGCGCTTGAGTACTTCGTATCGCACTTTGTTGGCGGCGGGAGCGCGTCCTTCTGCTGCGATGGCTTTGAGGCGCGGGTAGAGGTCTTCGCGTGTGCCGTCGGCGTGGAGCTTTTCAAGGCGCGTATAGAAAGACATGTGGTTGATGCCCGCGCATTGATAGCGGATGTCCTTGTAGTTCTCGCCAAGGTCCTGCGCCAGTTCATAGGCGGTACCTTGAACTGAATGGCAAAGACCGACATGGGCAATGTCGGGTGCCAGTTTGCCGAGCGCCCAGCAATTGATCGCCATGGGATTCACATATTGCAGCATCAATGCCTTGGGGCAGAGGTCGCGCATGTCGTTGGCGATATCAAGTAACACTGGCACGGTCCGTAAACCGCGCATGATGCCGCCGATGCCGAGCGTGTCGGCGATGGTCTGGCGGAGGCCGAATTTTTTCGGGATTTCGAAGTCGATGATTGTGCCGGGTTTGAAGCCTGCGACCTGAATCATGATGATGACAAAGTCGGCGCTTTGCAGCGCTTCGCGGCGGTTGGTAGTCGCTGTAATGGTGGGTGATATACCGAGCGACGAGGCAATTTTATCGGCGACAATGCGCGAAGTTTTGAGGCGTGCCTCGTCAATGTCGTGCAGAGCGATATGACAGTCGGCAAAGATGTCGTTGAGGAGAATGTCGCCGACGAGGTTTTTCATGAAGACAGTGCTGCCGGCACCGATGAGGCAGATTTTGGTCACGGGTCGTCCCTCTAAATAATGCGCTGGCGAGAGCATTGACCAGCTTGCGCGGGGCGTCAAATCACGCCACCGTCCCATGCCAGACTGGGAGGATGCGATGAAGAGCGATGCGGCAATAGGGGTTTGCTATTATCCGGAACATTGGCCGGAAACCATGTGGGCGGATGATGCGCGGCGGATGCGCGGCATCGGTATCACGCGCGTCCGTATAGGTGAATTTGCATGGTCTCGGCTTGAGCCGGAACCGGGCCGTTATGATTTTGATTGGCTTGCACGCGCGGTCGATGCGCTGCATGCGGAGGGGCTTGGTGTGATCCTCGGGACACCGACCGCGACGCCGCCGAAATGGCTGGTTGATCGGATGCCGGACATGCTGGCTGTTGATCATCACGGACGCGTGCGGGGCTTTGGATCGCGCAGACATTATTGTTTTTCGCATATCGGGTACCGGCGTGAATGCGCGCGGATTGTTGCGGCTTTGGCAGAACGGTTCGGAAAGCATCCCGGTGTTGTCGGGTGGCAAACGGATAATGAATATGGCTGCCACAATACGGTGCGGTCTTATTCAAAGAGCGCCACGCTTGGGTTTAGACATTGGTTGGCGGATCGGTATGGCACTGTTGGGGCGCTCAATGAGGCTTGGGGCAATGTCTTTTGGAGCATGGAGTATCGGGATTTTGATGAAGTTGATTTGCCGAGCGGGGCGGTGACGGAGACCAATCCGTCGCACCGTGCGGACTTTGACCGCTACTCGTCTGATCAGGTTCGGGCTTTCAATAAGGTGCAAACAGACGTCATCCGGACCCTCGCTCCGACACACGACATCACTCATAATTTTATGACTTTTCATGTCGATTTCGAGCACTTCCATGTCATGGGTGACATGGATGTCGCGACATGGGATTCTTATCCTCTGGGGAGCATAGATACGTTCCCCGGTGACCCTGTGCATAAGGCAACTTATGCCCGCACCGGCGATCCTGACATGCAGGCTTTCCACCATGACCTCTACCGTGCGACGGGGCGGGGGCGGTTCGGCATCATGGAGCAGCAACCGGGGCCGGTGAACTGGGCGCAATATAATACCGACGCTCTGCCCGGCCTCGTCAGGCTGTGGGGCATGGAAGGTTTTGCGCATGGGGCGGAGATGGTTGCCTATTTCAGGTGGCGGCAGGCACCGTTTGCGCAGGAACAATATCATGCGGGGTTGAACCTGCCGGATAATCAACCGGACCGGGCTTACTTTGAGGTCGGTGATCTGGCGCGTGATTTGTCCGTTCTCGGAACAATGGGACGAGTGACACAAGCGCGGGTGGCGATTGTCTATTCCTATGAGGCGCAATGGCTGCTCAGGGCGCAGCCACAGGGACAGAACTTCTCATATATTGAACAGATTTTTTCGATCTACCGGCAATTGCGCGAGTTGGGGCTCGACATTGATATGGTGGGTCCCGATGGCGATGTGTCGGGATATGATCTGGTTATCCTGCCTTCAACACCTCATGTGCCGGACCGGCTTGCCGCCGCGCTTAATGCTTATGAAGGCACGCTGCTGGTGATGCCGCGCACGGGGAGCCGGACGCGGTCGCATTGCATTCCTGAAAATCTCGCGCCGGGACCGCTGGCGGCAAAACTCGGCGTGCGGGTGACGCGGGCCGAGAGCTATCGCAAAGGGTCGGCGGTGGCAGTGCAAATCGATAACGAGGATTTCACCTTTGACCGCTGGCGCGAATTTGTGACCCCGCAAGGTGCCGATGTGGTGGCGACAATGGCTGACGGGCAAGCGGCATTAACGCGTAAGGGGCGTGCTTATTATCTCGCCGGAGCGCCGGACAATGCGTTGCTCGCGCGGCTCATCGGCAAGTTGGTTAAGGAAGCGGGCATCGCGACGGATGATTTGCCCAAAGGATTGCGGACACGGCGGCGCGGGCCTTATCGCTTTGCCTTTAACTATGGGCCGGATGCGGTTGATGTGTCGGCTGTGCTCGGTAAGGACCTGTTGTTGGGTGAAGCAGTGCTGCAGGTCGGCGGATATGCCGTGGCACGGGAGGCACGCTGAGGGGAAATGCGAGAAGGACCACGGGCCGCAGGTGTGTAACGCGCGCGGGCATGGTAGCGTGCGTGCCGGTACGTGTTGGAGCTTTCCTGTAATGACGTTCTTCCCCTCTCTTTATTTGCCTATCCGTCTTTCGCTGGGGGCAGGTGTGTTGCTGTCCGGCCTGTTCATGGCGGGATGCGCCGACGCAGGGGTTCACGAAAGCCGGACGCCGATGGCACCGCCAGTCGGTCACCACAACAATGTGGATGAAGGTTTTGCCGATTGGCTGACGGGTTTTCGCGTGGATGCGCTGAAAGCCGGCATTATGGGTAAGACATTCGATCGGGCGATGGCGGGCGTGACGCCTGACCTCGATGTGGTGTCGTCGGATCAGAACCAACCGGAATTTGTGAAACCCGTTTGGGTCTATATCAATGGTGCGCTGTCAGATAAGCGCGTGGCGCGCGGTAAGCTGTTGCTCGTGGAAAACAAATCCCTGCTTGAGCGGCTGGAAAAGGCCTATGGCGTTGATCGCCATACGGTGGTGGCTATCTGGGGTCTTGAATCCAATTTCGGCGACTTCATGGGTTCGCAGCGTGTCGTGCGTTCGCTCGCCACACTCGCCTACGAAGGCCGCCGTAAAGAGTATGGCCGCTCGCAGCTCATCGCCGCGCTCAAGATCATTCAGGCCGGCGACGTGGGACCGGAAGGTCTGCTCGGCTCGTGGGCTGGCGCGATGGGGCAGACGCAGTTCATACCGACAACCTATCTTGCCCATGCGGTTGATTTTGACGGCGACGGGAAACGCAATATCTGGACGTCGCGCGCTGACACGCTCGGTTCGACCGCTCATTACCTCGAGGTGTCGGGCTGGGAGCGCGGTGCAAATTGGGGCTATGAAGTGACGACCCCGACGGGCTTTGACTATGCGCAGGCTGATATGGCGGTCAAAAAGTCCGTTGATGGATGGCAAAAGCTCGGCGTCAAACGGGTTGATGGCAAACCCTTTGCCGCCAAAGACGCAACGGCGGCAGGTGCGATCTTCTTGCCTGCAGGCCACAAGGGTCCGGCCTTCCTTGTGCTGAATAATTTCAAGACGATCCTTTCCTACAATGCTTCAACTTCTTATGCACTGGCCGTCAGCCTGCTGGCTGACCGGTTCCGCGGTGCGGGCGAAATCAAAGGCGCTTGGCCGCTTGATGAACGCCCGTTGACGCGGGCCGAGCGCGAGGAATTGCAGGACCTGCTCAATGACAAGGGCTATGAACTGGGCAAACCTGACGGGATCATCGGCTTCAATACACGCAAGGCGATCCGCGCCTATCAGGTGAAATCGAAATTGCCCGCTGATGGCTATGCCACATCATCGCTGCTCGATCATTTGCGCCGCTGAGGCGGGGCCTACCACCCGAATAATGAGAAGGCGCGGAAAGCATTCCGCGCCTTTTTTATTTCGATAGTGCCGCGCCGAAGCGGCGGGCTTTGCCGTGCTCTTGTTAAGCGGGCGTGTGCGGGCTTATGATTTTCCCTAAGCCAAAAAAACGAGCGCAATCCGGGGGGATTCCAAGATGAGCATGAAACGCGAAGCGATGTCGGTCAGGTCCGCTGCCCTGTTCAAATCAACTCTATTGGCGGCAGGCGCGATGGCGCTGGCGCATGGTGGTGCGGCGTTTGCCGCTGACGCGATCAAAACCAACCCCGACAAAGATGCCTATTTCGGCAATCTGCATATCCATACCGGTTATTCATTTGATGCCTATACCAACGGCACATTGACGACGCCGAAAGATGCTTATCGCTGGGCGCAGGGCGAGCCCATTGCCGGTGGCGGCGGTGGCGGTGATATGAAAATAAAAGTACCGCTCGACTGGTACGCTGTTTCTGACCACGCTGAATATCTTGGTGTCTTTAAAAAGATGGAAGACCCTGCGAGCAGCGTCAGCAAATTGCCGCTGGCGGCGCGCGTGACATCGAAGGACCGCAAGGTGGCCTTTGAAGCATTCTCCGAAGTGCTGACGCAGATGAGCGCGGGACATTCGGACCCTGCGCTGAGCGATCCGAAAGTCAGCACTTCGATTTGGAAGGAAGTTGTGGCCACGGCTGACGCGTATTACAAGCCCGGCAAGTTCACGACCTTTCCGGCGTTTGAATGGAGCTCCAATCCCAACGAGCAGAATCTTCATCGCGTTGTCGTTTTCGGAAACTCTAAAGACGTACCGTCAGTGCCTTTCTCGTCGCTTGATTCCGAACATCCCGAAGAATTGTGGAAATGGATGGACGGGGCACGCGCAGATGGCGCGACGCTGATTGCCATTGCGCATAATGCCAATGCCAGCGACGGGTTGATGTTTACTGAAACCGGCAGCGATGGAAAGGCGCTTGATGCGGCTTATTCCGAAACGCGGATGCGTAACGAAAAGCTCTATGAGATTTCGCAAATCAAAGGTTCGTCCGACACGCATCCCGATTTGTCTCCGAACGATGAATTCGCTGATTTTGAAATCTGGGACTACAAGCTCGGCACAAGTGCCGACCGGCCGACACATCGTGCCGGTAGCTATGTGCGTGACGCGCTGATACGCGGGCTGGCGCTGGAAAAAGCCGGTCAGGGCAATCCTTTCAAATACGGGCTGATCGGTGACAGTGACACGCACAATGCCGCCGCCACGATTGAAGAAGATAATTACACCGGCAAATTCGCGATTGAGAATGTGGCTGCGCACCGGCTGAACGGTTTTCCCGGTCTGCCGCCGGAGAACCAGAAGCAGTTGCGTGAGTTCGGCTCCGGCGGTGTGGCGGCTGTGTGGGCTGAGTCCAATACGCGCGAAGCGATCTATGCCGCCCTTGCGCGCAAGGAAACTTTTGCGACGTCCGGCCCACGTATGAAGGTGCGCCTGTTCGGCGGCTATGGTTTTGCGCCTGACGCCATGAAAACTCAGGACTGGGTGGCGGCAGCTTATAAAGCCGGTGTGCCGATGGGCGGCAATTTGGCAGCCGCGCCGGACGGAAAAGCGCCGGTGTTTCTGATTGCCGCGATGAAGGAGGCCAATGGCGCCAATCTTGATCGCGTGCAGATGATCAAGGGCTGGGTGTCGGCTGACGGCAAGACGCATGAGAAAATATTCGATGTGGCGCTGTCGGACGGGCGCAAGGCCGACGCCGCAGGCAAGGTGCCGCCCGTGGGCAATACGGTTGATGCGGCCAAAGCCACCTATACCAATGACATAGGTGCGACGGAATTCAGCATTGTGTGGAGCGATCCGGAGTTCGATGCGGCCCAGCCTGCGATGTATTACGTGCGCGTGCTGGCGATCCCCACGCCGCGCTGGTCCACTTATGACGCGGCGGTGCTCGGCATCAGCCCGCGCGACGATCTGCCTGTGTCGATACAGGAACGCGCCTGGTCGTCGCCGATATGGTATGGGGCGGCGGGCTGAATCCGGGCAAGACAGGAGGCGGGTGCCTGTGTCTGAAAGTCTGAATGCGGTTGCCGGTTTTTCTGATTTTCAATTCGTGCTGGCTTGCCCTAGCATTTCCCCAACGGTCCGCCAGCGTATGACTTAAGTCCGATGAAATCGGTCTACGGCTGATTTGTACGGATTTTCGGAGTTTGGCGGTCTCTTTCAGAAGGGGCAGGCAATGCAGACCAAACTTTTTATCGGCGGTGCGTTTGTGAACGGCGAAGGGGCCGACGAGGAAATTCTGAACCCTGCGACCGGTGCGTTGATCACTAAAATCCCCTCGGCCTCCAAAGGTCAGATCGATGCGGCTGTGGCGTCAGCCACCAAAGCTTTTCTCACTTGGGGGCGGACGACGCCCGGTGAACGATCGGGCCTGCTGCTGAAACTCGCTGACCGGATCGAGGCAGAGGCGGAAAGTTTCGCGCGGCTGGAGAGCCTCAATTGCGGCAAGCCATATCTCAGCGTGCTGGAAGATGAGATCCCTGCGGTTGTTGATTGCTTCCGGTTTTTTGCAGGTGCTGCGCGCTGCATGAGCGGCAGCGCGGCGGGCGAATATATTGCGGGCTATACGAGCATGATCCGGCGCGATCCTGTGGGCGTCATCGCTTCGATTGCGCCGTGGAATTATCCGCTGATGATGGCGGCGTGGAAAATCGCACCCGCTCTTGCAGCCGGTAATGTCGTGGTGCTGAAGCCGTCTGAACAGACGCCGCTGACGGCGCTGAAGCTTGCTGAAATCATGGGCGATATTTTTCCCGAGGGGGTGTGGAACCTAGTGCTGGGGCGCGGCGAGAGCGTGGGCGCACCGCTGGTGTCGCATCCCGGCGTCCATATGACCTCGATCACCGGCGACATTGCGACGGGGCGCAAGGTGCTGGAAGCGGCAACCGGCACGCTGAAGCGGACGCATCTGGAACTGGGCGGCAAGGCGCCGGTCATCGTGTTTGATGATGCTGACATTGACGAAGTGGTCGAAGGGGTGCGGACTTTTGGCTATTACAATGCGGGGCAGGACTGCACGGCGGCGTGCCGGATTTATGCCGGTGCGAAGGTGTACGACAAGCTTGCGGCTGATCTCACCAGCGCTGTCTCGACGATCAAGCTTGGCGGGCCGGACGATGAAGCGTCTGAACTCGGGCCAGTGATTTCCGAACGCCAGCGCGAACGCGTGTCGGGCTTTGTTGACCGTGCCCGTGCGCTGAAGCACGTCGAAGTGACGACAGGCGGCAAAGCCGGTGCGGGCAAGGGATTCTTCTATGAGCCGACGGTGATTGTGGGTGCGTTACAGTCTGATGAAATCGTGCAGCGCGAAGTCTTCGGACCGGTCGTGTCGATCACGCGGTTCACGGACCCGGAAGACGCGGTGACATGGGCGAATGACAGCCCCTATGGTTTGGCGTCATCGGTGTGGACCAAGGACATTGGTCGCGGTATGGCGACGGCGGCGCGGCTTCAATATGGCTGCACATGGGTCAACACGCATTTCATGCTGGCCAATGAGATGCCGCATGGCGGTATGAAGTCGTCGGGCTATGGCAAGGACCTGTCGGCCTATGCGCTGGAAGACTATTCGGTCGTGCGCCATGTGATGGTGAAGCTCTGAAGCGGCGACAGGCTTGAAAAATCCCCGCTTATAAAATCTGCTGACCACCCCATTTCCTGCTTAAGGATATTTGCGCGGGAGCGGATGATGAGCGGTCAGGTCAGACGGACGGGTTTTTCGGCGAGCGGCGGTGCGGGCTGGTATCCCGACCGGACAGCGTCCTGGCGTGGCGGCATTGACGAGACGTGGTGGCATCCCAAAGCTTTGCTGGCGTTTGACTTTGTGAGCGGTCGCGCCTTTCGCCATATGACGGAACCGCTGCTTACGTCTGCTCTGGCGCTGACGCGCGCGGGTAATGCAAAGATGCTTGATGCCGATGGTGTCTGGCAGAGCTTTTCCAGCAACGTGCTGGCACGGGTCGGCGGCATTGGTGCGGATTTATACGCGGGGTACACCAATAAAATCCGCAATCCCCGTGGCGAAGGGGGCGTTATCGGGCCTGTTGGTCTCAGCAATCTGTTTCTATCTTCCGAGCAGTTCGATCATGCCGTCTGGCTTAAGTCCAATGTGTCCGTGACCCCGAATGCCGTGGTCGCCCCGGACGGGACGTTCACCGCTGATCGGGCAGTTGAGGGGGTTTTTGCAGGCTCCGTTGCGCAGTCGAGAACGGATGCAACCATTCTGGGCTCGACGCGATATTCCTATGGCGTGTTTGCAAAAAAAGACACGCGCAGGTGGCTCACTCTCGGCCTTCAAGGATCCGTTGTGGCAAATGGGAGGACGTGGTTCGACCTTGATGCGGGGGTTGTGGGGACCAAACAATCGGGATTGGCTTCTGCGGGAATGGTGGACTGCGGGGATGGTTGGTATTTCTGCTACGTGCGATTCACAAGTGACCCCACAGCCGGAGGGGTGAGGACGTTTTATCTGGGACATGTGAATGCGGACAATTCTACCTCGTCGGCGGGAGACGGGGTGTCGGGTTTGTACCTCTGGGGGGCCGTTCTGTATTCGAATTGGCTGCCCTTTACCAATCCGCTCAGCTTGTATGTTCGGAGTGTCGGTGTGCAAGGAACCAGCGCGGGAGCCCTGCCGACGAATTGGGCGACGGCCGGTGCGCCATCAGGGGTGAATGTTCAATTTTTGGGGACGGGCGAGGAGGGCGGGCTTCCTTACTGCGATATCCGGATTTTGGGAATTGCCGATGCCAATGCGGCGAGCCATCGGGTCAGCTTTAACGACAATACGAATGCGGCGGCGACTGCGGGGCAGGCATGGGGGTTGGACTTTCGTGCGAAGCTGATTGCAGGCAGTGCGCCGAGCGTTGTTGCGCGCCTTGCGGCTTATGCGACGGGCAGTCTTTTGGCAGGGGCGAATGACAGCGGCGCGACGACGCCGGACGCGACAGTGAAATATTTATCCGTGCGCAAGGTGCTGGCCGATCCGACCGCAAATAATGTGCGCGGGTCTATCGTCATGCCGCTTGTGAACGGTGTGACCTATGATTTCACGATCCGCATTTACGCCCCGAAACTGGTTCAGCTGCCGGTGATTGAGGGGGCGGAGCTTGTCGCCAACGGAGGTTTTGCGGCCGACACCGTTTGGACGAAGGGTGCGGGATGTGCGATCAGCGACGGGAAGGGGAATGTGAACTCCGGCGTTGATGTTGCGGCTTATGAGCAAAGTGTCGGCACCGATGTCACCGTCTATAAGGTGGCGCTTACTGTTTCAAACTATGTGGCCGGTACATGCCGCGTTGAGTTGCGCCCTGCGATGACGATTGCGGGCTCGGACCGGTCCGCCAATGGCACCTATACAGAATATCTGGCGGGAGGCGCGGGCAATACGGTCGTGCGCATTCGCGCCGGCGCCTCGCCGACTGTTCAATTATCTGTTGATGATATTTCCGTCAGGCAGGTCAGCGCAGGCTATTTGCCGGATTTTCCGATATTGCCGGTGGCCGGTGCGCCCGGTGACAGCGTGCGGGCGGCGGACGTTGCCATGGCGGAGGATTTTGCGTCAGGGGTGGCACCGGCCATTGCTACGGGCGCATGCGCGCTTGTGGGGGTCGGCATTTCGTACGCTGGCGACGGCGTGGTGAGAACGCTGTTTGAGATCAGCGATAACAGCGCCAATAATTTGATCAGGGGATTTATCGGGACGGCGAACAAGCCGGGCTTGCTGATTGTGTCGGGTGGCGTCACCCAGACAATATGCGAATTGCCCGTGCAAGCGGTGGAGATTGCGCAGCTTGCCTTCGGTTGGAACGGGGAGGGCGGCTATATTGCCGATCAGGCCGGAAACGCGGTGACGTTTGGCGCGGTGGTTTTGCCGGTCGGTCTGTCGCATTTTCAGATCGGCGGCGGGATTGCCGGGCACTATGTCAACGACTGGCTGAGGCAGACGCAGATTACTTTGCCGCTGTCGCTTGCCGAAGCCAAGGTCTGGACGGCGGCGGCCTGAGATCAGGCGGATAAAGGATAGAGTTCCACGCGGCCGAGGCCGTTGTAGAGATCGAGACCGCGGGCAAGCCAGTCGTTGAGTTTGTCATCGGCGGCAAGGAGCGGCACGGTGCAGACTGTGCCCGCCCAGATGAAACCGCCGAGCGCGATGTAATCGGCATAGGAGGGGGCGTCGCCGCCAAGGAAAGGCGCGGCGCTGAGGGCAGCACGCATGGGACGCAGCGCGTTACGCAGTTCGGGAATTTTCGCTTCGCGGCCTTCGGTGAATTGTTCGAGCGTCTTGCCGCCGAGGCGTGCTTCGCGGCTCTGGCGGAAATAGGGCTGGTCGCTGGTGCGGGCGTGATTGTGGATATCGAGCACGTTGATCGCGAACATGCGGTTCATGATTTCAAGGCCGAACCAGCCGTCGAAGAAACGCGCCATGGCGCGCTCCTGCGGTGTTGCAAAAATCGCGGGACGGTCGGGATAGGCCTTGTCGAGATAGTCGGCGATGGCGAGGCTTTCGTTCATGCTGACTGCGCCGTCTTCGATGATCGGCACGGTTTTATATTTGCCGCCGCAAAGTTTGGGAATGTCGCCGAAGCCGACAGGCTGCGTTTCAAAGTCGAGCCCCTTATGCGCGAGCGCGTATTTGATCCGCCAGACGAAGGGGCTGATGGACCGGTCTTTGGCTTCCACGAGATCATATAGGCGGATGGTCATTTACTCAGTCCTGTGACGGGGGGGTCAGGCAAGCGCCTTTGTGTAGGTGCCCATGTCGAAATAGTCGCGCCAGGCTTTGATCTTGCCGTTTTCCATTTCAAAGACACCGCAGCAAGGCAATGAGACGGGCTTTCCGCCGACTTTTGTGCGGTCAACGCGTTCAGCGAAGACGGTGTTGCCGGAAGACGCGAGGTTGAGAATTTCCCATTCGGTCTCGCTCCAGCCTTTCAGGAATGCGGAAATGAAATTTCTGAGATCGGCGTGGCCCTTCACAGGGTGGATCATCATGTTGTGATAGATGCCGTCTTCGGTGAAAAAGCTGACGATTTTTTCAACATCGAGGCTCGGCCAGGCGTTGACGAAATCGCGTATGATTTCTTCGTTCTTGTTCATTCTGATTTCCTAAGTGGCAGGCGTTTCAAGAGCGGGTAAGAAAAACGGGGCGGCAATGCCGCCCCGTTTGGACTTGATCAGAGGTCTTTGAAACCCTTGCCGTCGGCCACCAGCTTTTCGAGCAATGCGGCGGGTTTGAAATCCGCGCCCATCTGCGCTTCAAACTGCTTCATCTTCGCCAGCACTTTGTCGAGGCCGATGGTGTCGCCATAGAACATCGGGCCGCCGCGATAGACGGGCCAGCCGTAGCCGTTGATCCAGACGATGTCGATGTCGGAAGCACGGATGGCTTTA